>Ga0123341_1000530_pt1 | contig 23659 bp, 14 predicted proteins | sample Turbeapinknodule_FD_89959 | JGI IMG/M metagenome (GOLD analysis project Ga0123341, IMG submission 89959) | Root nodule microbial communities of legume samples collected from Mexico - Turtle bean Mexico pink nodule | ecosystem: Host-associated > Plants > Roots > Nodule | place: Mexico: Nepantla...
GCTGAAATAGAAGGTGATAGCGACCACCGTTTTCAGTCGCTAAAATAAAATCTTTTGGTGGCTAAATAAAGACCCCTATAACAACAAATTTGATTTCGGTGGCTAAATAGCCACCAAATCGATTTCGGTGGCTAAATAGCCACCAAATCGATTTCGGTGGCTAAATACCCACCAAATCAATTTCGGTGGCTAAATACCCATCAAATCGATTTCGGTGGCTATTTTTATATGTATTATTAATACCTATTTAAAATTGTATTTTGATCATTTTATAAAAAAATTCAAACTTGCTTATAAATACTCAAAATTCAATCAAGCTAAATAGAAATGAACTTCAAATACATAGTTTAAGAAAAAGTTGTATTCAAACTAAAGGTAAATCGTACTACACAACTAAAACTGTTGAAAACTAGTTAAAAGAGTAAAATCTATTATATAATTCAATATACAACTAATCTTCTTCTGAATTGTCATCTCTAATGTGGTCTCTTTTATGATGTCCACCAGTTGTAGGATCTGAAGTGCCTGATGCGGGATTATTCATTTGAATGTGTTGTAGGATGAGTTGCATCTGCTCATCTTGTTTGCGCATGCGTTCACTTTGCTCTTCATGAGTTTTCATCAATAGCTCCATCTTTTCTTCAAATGTCCGCCCTTGACATGTTTTGTCATAAGTTCATCATTAAACTTTTGAATAATCTCGCGCATTTCTTCTATTTGATGGACTACTGGAGCTTGACTTATAGCAAAGTGAGCACTTGTTGAACTATTAAACCTTTTTCTCAATACAGCAAGACCATAGACATTCCCTTTTTAATTCCACCTCCAACAACATCGATGTATATTTCATTGTCATCAATAGAGGCAACATGAGAGTTTTGCAAAGATGCGCTTTCAAGCAATTGCTGTTGTTGGGCTTCTTCTCGACGTTTCTTATATTTCTCCTGAAAATGAAGTCAAATTGATTATTACGAAGAAAACATATAGTAAAAATTAAATTATCACTTAAATTTCAAACATACTGCAAGGTCGCGAGTCTTGTCATTGACCCATTGTCCAGTATTCAATTTCTTTGTTCTCTCTACAACCTCCCAAGCAGTTGGTTGTCATTCAAGCTCCTTAGTCTACAAAAATTTAATAAAAAGATATAATAGATTTATTTAAATTAAATATAGAAAGGGAAGAATTATAATAATATTACCATTTTCTCAAAGTGACCCGCGGTAGATATGGAACTACCACAGTAGGCTGAGGCTCCCTTCTTAACAGCTCGATTTGCCTTAGCAATAACACTCTTGTTCTAGAATTCTGTAGAACTCCAATGCTGGTCCAAGGTTGCTCGAACAAGTGGTGGAATCTAGGTTCCCTTATCTTGACCATGCCTAACTTACTCATAACATTTTTAAAGATACGTGAGGCTTTTGTATGCAATTTTAAAAAGATGGTTGTGAATTAGAGAAATAGATAATATATGAGGTGAAGTAGTGGAAGAGAGAGAAGAGAAGTGGAAGAATGACATGTACATAAATGAAGTAGGAGGAAGCAGGGTGGCGATGCAGAGCCCCTGGGACAACATTCATCAGCTACCTAATAAAAAGAACAACACCCACTCTTATTAGAACCATACTTCTTGGAAACTTCAAGTTCAACTTGTATATAATAAACTACAAGTCTGCTTCCTAATGACGATCCACAAAATATATATTTTATCCACATTTGCCAAAGTCAATATATATTATATATTCATCCCTCTGACCTTCTTGTGTAAATCAATAATATATATAACTCTGGGTCGCAACTCATCTAATATATAATATGTAAGAACAATCACTCATAAAAAAACAAAACTAGTTCTCACCTTTTAATGTTATATCAAAAATACTACTAACCTTTTTCTACAGCATATCAGCTATTTTTAAGCCTCTCTCTATACCCATACTAGCATATTTTCATTCTTTAATTTTGAAGAGTTTTAAAATTTTAGTCATATATATACTACTAATTTAACACTTCAATAATTTTAGGGAGCAATATAGTACTGGCTCAATGATGTCTATATTAAAAAAGTACTTTTTACTCTATCAATTGTTTGTATACGGGCCAATGATCTTATTTTAGAGAAATAAATAATAAATTTATTTAACTACCTTCAGAGTCTCAGTCTTTCTATTTTGGACATTTTTTAATTTTAATTTCCAATTTTTCTAAGAACTAGTATAGTTTCTTTATTTTTAAAACTAACAAACTTAGTTTATTATATAATTTTATGGCGTGAATTCTTTAGCGTTTATATAAACATTGTATAAGTTTTAACACTAAAAAATATGTATAATGTGAATTGTATGTAATCTGAATTGGACACAAGAAATCATCTAATATCCTAAGCAAATGCTAAGACTGGAATCTATAGGAGGAACTGCTTGTGAAGGTGTTATTCACACACTCTTTGTTCTTATATGTGCCTCTCTCACTTCTTCCTCTGTTGATATTTTTAAACAACCACTACCATTCTCTATTTTTCTCTCACTTCAAACTCATAACACTCACAAATGGTTGCAAATTGCTTTAGGCTGAACAGGAGTTCAACACTATGTTCAACTCATTGGAACCCCATTAAACATAAACTAGAACACCCTTGTGTGGTTGCAATGCTCAGAGACCTTCAGAAAACATTACAGAAGAAACAAGAAAAACTAATGCCTACAACGATAACTTGTTTGATCGTTTAACAATAAACCATCTTTCAAAAAGCGTTCAAGAAGCCACTGATGCATACCCTTTTGTCACTTTGTTGTAGTTTATTTGAAGCAGAGGATTTTCTACAGCTTTTGATTCCTTTGCAGGACTTAGTAACAACAAGAACGGGTATGAAAGCTTGGTTGAAGCAGATACTGTGGCTAAACACAAATTCGACCCTATTCAACACGAGGTTATCATCCAAGGCTTGAGGATAAAATTCATGAAAGCAATCAAACTACCTTACCTCCGCTCGCACTTCCACTCACACCTTCCTTCGCACCTCCGTTCGCGCCTCTGCTTACACCTCCGTTCGCCTATGTTCGCGCCCCCCATTCTCCTCCACTTGCGCCTCCTTCTGTGCCTTCGTTTGCACCTCTGTTCGCCTCCGTTTGCGGCGACGCCCTCCACCCGCAACTTCCTCCTCCTCCTCTCGCACCTTCGTTCGCCCACCACCTGCAAGTTCCTCCTCCTTCTCCAATGACTCTGTGTTTTATGAAAATTTACCCACTTCAATGCCCTAAAAACCAGCACTAACTCTCTGAAGCTTGAAGTAGAACATGGTGAGAGAACTTTTCTAAAACAATAATAATAATATTCAAGAATTTATGACACAAATTTTTCAATAAGTAAAATAAAATTGATTTTGAATCAACATCCCAATGTTTTATCTAATTACATTATTTATTTTTTCAATACGTAAAATAAAATTGATTTTGAATCAACATCTCAATGTTTTATCTAATTACATTATTTTAAGAAATTACAAACTCATGACCACTCATGAATATATAGAATGTGATCCTTGTATAGTTTTTTAAAATAAAAAATGAATTATTATTATTGTTATTATTATTAGTAGTAGTAAAATAAACAATTATATTTAGCGACCAAAAGAAATTCGGTGCCTAAAATATAAATTTTATTTGGTGGCTGATTCAGTGGCAAAATAAACAGTTATATTTAGCGACCACAAACAAAAATAAACAAATTTGGTAGCTGATTCGGTGAAAAAAATAAACAATTATATTTAGTGACCAAAGGAAAATCGGTGGCTAAACAATAAACATATTTGGTGGCTAATTCAGTGGTAGAAAATAAGCAATAATATTTAGCGACCAAATTAAAATCGGTGGCTAAAAAGGAATCTAATCAGTGGCTAATTAGGTCGCAGATATATTTTTGTCACTCTCATGTTCGACCGATGATTTTGTCACTCTCATGTTCGGTGGCAAAACTAACTAACATCATTAATAATTTAGTTGGTCATTATTTCGATCGCAAATTTGACACTACAGGTATTCGGTGGCTATTTCAGTTGCAAATTGCGACCACTTGTTTTCGATCACTGAATTCTATGACTAAATAGTTATTTTCTTGTAGTGTGTACTCCATTTCTCTTTGAATGCGTTTATGCATCTGTTCTCTCAAAGGCACCGTGAAGTACGATCTTTGCCTTATTTTTGTAAGGTTGTCAAAGGATTGACTAATCTTCTGCTGCAAGTTTTACCTAAACAATAATACTTACTTTATATTTTTTTTCTTCAATGTGTCGTTCTTTTGCCATTGTTGCTGGACCTTAATCATTTTTTTGAAAGTATTTTAAAATCATTATTTTTCCTTATTTTACATTTTTGAAGAAGCAAATTTTGTATTGGGGTCTTTTACTTTCATTTAAGCCTAATTTGTAAATTGTTTTTCAAAAGTTTGGCAATTGTGCACATGCCATGTACTAAAGATCTTTTTCTAATAACTGCATTAAACATAAGTTGTATTGACACGTAGTTTTGAATTTTGAAATGATAATGACGATGATATTTACATTATGTATAGGGTGTTGTATTCAGTCATTCATTCATTTCGTTTTAGTTCTTTTCATTCTCCATGGACTTGGTTATAGAAGCATGAGAAGGTAATCTTTGAATAGCATGCATGTGACAAAATTATTTGTATGGTAATATTAAGTTCCAGTATTTTATTATCAATTTTTCCATTTTCAAACCCTTTTGCAGGAGCTCAATGGTGTTTTAAGCTGTGTTCATTTTACTTGGCAACAGATTGTATAAAACGTTTTTTTATTTCATTTATGTATCTTAGTCTTTGAATGTGATTTTGGTTGCATATTGTGATATGTTCTTCTCAATTCTGTTCACTTTGTATTAGAGGTTTTTAACGCCATTATTGTATTTTAATCATCGAAATGATTTTGGTTGCATATGTTTGTGCATCTCATTTCTATTCACTTTGTATTACAAGTTTTTAATGCCATTAACATATTTTAATCATCGAACATGATTTGGTTGCATTTATTACTTATATTTGTTCATCTCATTTTTTTACTCTGCATTACAGGTTTTCAATTCCATTTTTTATATCTTATTGTTTGAACTTTAATTTTGGTTGCATTTGTTATTGCTATTTCTTCATCATTTTTTTTCACTTTATATTACAGTCACTAAAAAAAAAAACTTGTATGTGGTGATGGTTATAATATGGCGGTTATTAAAAACTGCCACAATTAGTTGTATAATACGACAACTGCATAAGCACCATAATGTTCCTTTGAAATGTTGCATGTAGAACTGTCATTATTATCCTTTGAAATGAAAACTCTCCCGCGTTTCATTCCCTTTGTAACTTTCCTCTTTCCCAATGTTTTTTTTACGTATTCCCCTCTCTCACTCTTCAAAAATATACAACCTTGACTCTTTTTTCGTATTCCCTCACCGAACCTTAACTTTCCTCAGTCAATGAACATTACCCCCTCACTGATCAAGCTTCCTTGCAATTATTGCCCTATTTTGTAAACCCTCACTCTCACATTTCCCCAATTCGTATTCAAAGCACCTTGCCCCATTTCGTATTCCACTTCTCTCAATGAATCCTTAGCACCGTAATCGTTCTCACCGCAACCCTTATCTTCTCACTCTCACTCTCACCGAAAACCCTTCACATTCTCACTCTCACCAGAAGCCCTTCACAGTCTCACCACAAACCCCTCTTCTCACTTGCACTGAAAACCCCTCTTCTCACTCTCACCAAAAACCATCTCACCCCTCTCACTCTTCTCAGTGCAATATCTAGCCGCCATTATCGCTACTTGTCGCAAGAGGTACGTTGTCACAATTATCCTTTTTTTCTTTTCATGGTTATGTTTTTGTGTGTATTTATTTTTCTGAATATGATTTTGAAATTGGGTGGAATATATATTTTGTTAAATACAGTTTAAGGTATGGGCTAAAATGCATTGAATATTATTTTGAAATTAGATTGAATATATATTGGATTGGTAAATACAGTTTAAGGGATGGACTAAAATGTATTGAATATGATTTTGATATATTGGTAAAGCTTTGTGTAAATGTCCTTATGCATTTATTTTTCTATAAAATGAATTGCATGGTTGTAGTTGATCATAGTAAAGGCAAAGACCTCACTACTATTGTTAACAACATTGAGGTATGCAATTATTGTATGTGTTGCTTGACATGCTATCTATCTTGTTATTAAACTACTCCTTAAACATTCATTTTTCATGTTTGTACTTTTTTATTCATTTTGTGCATTTTCTACTAATGCATGTGTGCGTTTTAAATGCTTGAATCTTCATTGCTTGTGAGTTCATCCCTGAACTTGGATTATGATTTATCATACTTGAATGTTGGTTGAAATTTTCCTTCCACTATTCAATAGTTTTTGATTTTTCGTATTGTTTTTTACTTTTGGTGCTTAGAGGTGTCTTAATTTTTCGTTTTACTCTTGCTTGGTTTTACTAAAAGAAAAAAACATTAGCTTTTCCCAAATGAAAAGGTATTATGTGCCTTACATAATGATAGAATTTACAATGTTTTAACCATTTTTCTTTCCAATTGAAAGTTTTCTTTTATAAATTTATTTTGTCATCTTATGGTTAGTCTCAAAGAAAATCTATATTACTATTATTTAGTGGGAGTTCCTACAATTCAATACCTTTGTTTGATTCCCTCTTTATTCAATTATCGTGACTCAGAATTCACTCTCCCTGCTCCAAGTTTTTTTCACAAATGCACTGCATTTAACTTTATCTCACCCTACAAAAAACAAAACACTTTTATATAATAGTAGTATTTTTCATGCTGAGTGGCCTTCAAAGGACATATATTCCACCTTGAATGCAACATTTTTATTTTCCAATGTCATAATGATTTTTACAGAGTAAAGAAGTATTACATTAACAATATACTATTTTATTTTGTTATCTTATGGTTTAAATGTACATCAATATATTCAATTGTAGATGAATAATCTAATTATAGTACTCTTTTTTAGATTGACTTTACTTTTAACCTTTTACTTTATCAACTAACAGTAAAAGACATAATATCAGTATAAACTGAAATAACAGTAAAAAATAATAAAATTAAAAATAGATACAAAACTTAATTAACTACTAAATCTGAAAAGTAATACCTGTGACATTAAATTGCAATTGAAATTAAAATTGAAATTGGTATATGCATATGAAAGAAAATTTGAGATAAATATATAAATATAAGCAAAACAGACTTGGAATCTTTTTATTAAATAAGAAAATCTAAGAAAAAGTGGTGTGTAAATTCTAAAATGTGATAAAAAGAAATACATCTATAAAGCATGAGTTGATTTTAAGCCAGTGTCCATGCTATGCACAAAGGCACATATGCATAATAAACTTGCATTTGAGTATAACATACTTTTCTCTCATATTATACCTTAAATTTCATGTATCTTTGTGTGCTTATATGAAAAGAATGTACTTATTTGTGGGTATTTTAGTTGCATGAATATCATTAGAATGTTCTTATTTATTAGAATGTTCTTATTTATGGGTATTTTAGTGCCTATTATGTGCTTATTTTAGTTGGTAGAAAGAATGGACCTGGTATTGGTCAAAATAGTATCTTCACATGGTGTAGTTGGTTGTTGGAATATCATAAAATAGTTGTATTTGTGCAACAATACAAGTTTGATGGTATTTCATAATTGTTTGTATGATCAACATGTTCTCTATTTGATAATGATTAATTATAGAATGGTTAAGAAATTTATAGAGACAACAATTGATCCAAACCAACTTGCAAAATATTGATTTCGATCTAATTTTATATTCAAACATCCATATCTATTTTCAAGGGTATTGATTGCTTGTATGATGTGTTTGTATGATCCAAGTACTTGCAAAATTAAACTTTTTTTTGTATGTTCCATAAAATTCACCAAAAGCTAGTTTGGTAAATTTAGGTTTCAATTAACTATTTCATGTAGTTAACGCATTGATATGAGTAATTTTTTGTTATGGTGTTTTGTTTTGTAGTCATGCCAATTGAAAAATTTGGATTTCTAAACCATGAAACACCATTGAATATGCAAATAGTTTGAATGAATTTTTGGAATTTGAATTCGGACATGCTAATGGTGTTGGCATAAAGTCTATGTGTTCAAAGTGTGGTTTTAAAAAGTGGCAAACAAGGGATGTAGTTCAAGAACACGTAACTTGTACAACTTTTCCTCAAAATTACCATACTTGGTATAAAACGGTGAAGGACTAAGTGGAAATGAGTCTGTGGCTATTACTAATGCGCATGTCATTGAAGATTTCATAGAATCTCATAATCCAATGGAAGATATGTTGAGCGATGCTTTTCGGTTTGTGGGGCACGATGATGATCACATTGATGGGGGTACTCAAGATGATGGTGTACAAGATGATATGCTTCATGGTGAAGGAAATTCAAATTGTGATGCGTTGTTGAAGGAAAATAACGAACAATTATATGAAGGTTGTACAAAGTATTCAAAGTTATCATTCATGTTGAAGTTGTATCATATAAAATGCATGTGTAGAAGGAGTGTTAAAGCAATGACCATGATTCTAGACTTGCTAAAGGATGCATTTGAACATGCTAAGTTTTCTAACTCATTTCCAAGAATGTGATTAACATGGGTCTTAATTATGTCAAAATACCAGCTTGTCCAAAAGATTGCATGCTATATTGGGGTGAAGAGAATGAAAGCTTAGAAGAATGTAAACGGTGCAAAACACTTAAGTGAAAAGATACAGATAAGAAACAATATGCAAAAATCTTGCATTACTTTCCATTAAAGTTGATATTGCAACGATTATTTATGAGTTCTAAGACAGCTGAATCTATGACATGGCTTCCATCGGAAGATAACCTGGATGGGTTGATGAGGCATCTTAGAGATTCTGAGGCTTGGAAAGAATTTGATCTATTACATCCATAATTTGCAAATGATCCTCGAAATGTATGATTGGACTTAGCTAGTGATGACTTCAACCCTTTTAGAACCATGAGTACAAGCTATAGTATATGGCTAGTGGTTCTCATCCCATACAATCGTCCTCCTTGGGAGTTTATGAAGCAAGCCTTTTCATCCTATCCATCATAATTCCTGGAAAACAAATGACAGGAAATGACATCGATGCCTACTTACAACCACTCATAAAAGAATTAAAGGAGCTTTGTTTTGATGGAGTGTACACATTTAATTATTCAGAAAAAAAATGTTTACATTGCGAGCGACTTTATGGACAATTAGTGACTTCTTGATGACTTTTCTACGGTAAGTGCATCATGTTGTCAGAAGTAATAATTTGTCCCTAAGGACGAATATCGAACCCACAAGGAATAGTTGAATAATCAAGTAAAAGATTCACTAAATAGAAAGCAGAATAATAAAGTTTGTTGGAGTTTATTAAGATTGCAATGATTAATAAGAAAACAAGTCAAAGAGTTTGTTGCTTCAACTGGAAAAGTAGGGATTGAGGTTCATATTTCTCACTCTTTTGTATTTTAATTAACATGATAATATTGTGTCTGTTGATTGGTATTGATGTCGTATAAAAATCATTTATATCGATTCCTCGCATATAAAATTAAGATGTCTCCTAAATATCGTTTCCTCGCATATTTATAAAAACTTATTATCATTAAGATTAGACGTTGATAGCAATTAACATTTCAAATCTATTCCTAGCATTCTAATATGTTAAGCATTATCATTTAGGTCAGAAACTTAGAAGTACTTTTCAGTCAAATGTAAATTTCAAGATCATGGTAAACCAAGCATTACAAATAAAACAATAATACAAATCATCAATCAAGAATATAATATTATGTTTAGATATCACCTCAATACATAAGAGTTTGAACATATTAATCCCAATCCTAATGGGTAGAATTAGCTACACATGATGGCGGTTACAAACAGGGAGAGCAAGAAAAGAAGATTCTTGATGTTTCTCCTTAACAAAAGCTGCCTCTTCTAGGATTACAATTCAGTATTTTCCTCTCAATCTTGCACGTTTAGGGTTATTTCTCAAGCCTCATATTACAAGCTTAAAACCGTCACTTTATACAATGTATTATATGGCATCTGCTACAACGATTCTCAATTAATTCGCCACATTATACTTTTTAATGGCTAGATCTGTGGTGGTTCGCAGTACCAACACACACATATATTGTGGCGGTTATAAACACCACTTTATACGAAAATAACCGCCACCACATACACGTTTTCTTGTAGTGAGTTTTTAACATCATTTTTGTATTTTAATCGTCGAACATGATTTTTGTTGCTTATATAGTGGAAGAAAATAAATTTTTCGTTTAATTATATTTTTTTTTTCATTTTCCATGTTGGCGTGTTTTTCACTCTTATAAATAGATTTCCCATAAGCACTTTGACTTCGTCGTTCGAACACCACAAGCAGACTTTTTCAGGTCTTTATTTGGTATCCTTTTGAAGATATTTTGAGAACATGTAATTATGACCTTAACAAATATTTGTATTTGATGAGTTTTATTTTATATTCCAGTTATTAATGTTTGCTAATCCATTGCTTTCATTGATAATTGAGGCACGTTAGGTTTGCGTGGAGGTAAATGACTCATATTTTTAGTGTTCTCATTAAATACATTTTTTATGGTTTAGTGCTTCATGTCGTTCCATTCAAGTGTTCTGACTTGACCCTTACCATACCCCAAGCAAAGTCTTTTCGGCTCTTAATTTCATAATATATATTAATATTAATATCAATATTAATTTCTTTTTTGTTCTTAAAGAGTATTTGTAATGGTATAATAGGCTTTCGTCAAGTCTTTTCTTAGAGTTATTTATTAATAGGTATAGATTACCTATGTACTACTTTTGTTAATATATTGGTTTTGGTCTAGTCCCCCCATATTTTCTTGTATTTCTTTTTTTTCTTTAATAATATTTTTTTTCGTTTAGTGTCAGATAATTGTTGTTACTTGAGGTGTTAACCTAACATGAGAGTTTTTTGTAAAAAACAATATTAATTTCTTTTTTTAAGTTTTTAAATTTTTAAAGTTATCTTAAGTTTTTATTTGTGAAACGTGGTAAATGTAAGGATGTAAATGTTTCCAGCATGAATTACCGAAATGGGACATTTAAAATTGTGTTATAAATACAATTCTTCACACAATTTATTTTTATTCATAGTCCTTCTGCCATCCTTTGTTCTATCTCCCTTTTTCTGTTTGGCATTCCTTTCTTCAATACTTTCCTAATCAACAAAATTATGGCAAATTCAGAGGACATAGTCACTCAAGAAACCAAGGACAGGTTCAACACCATGAACCTTAACAATGATGCATGTTTCATCTTCATTTTTAATAATAACAATATTCTTTTACAAATTGTAATAAACAAGTAAAAGTTTATTTATTTCTTTTTAAAAGAAATTGACTTTATTGACCGTGAATCGGTATAGAATTTGAAATGGAACTTCGTCCAATATAATTTCTGGCTAAACAATTAGAAACACTAACCATGTTGTAATGTACAACATAATTTTGTGTACTCATATTATCCAATGGTAATTGAATATAAGTACAAATGTGAAATATGTTGGAGATCCCACATCGACTAGAGATTAGAGCCTTTCATTATATATAAGTGGGTGCAAACCTCAACCTCATGAACCGGTTTTATAGGGTTGAGTTAGGCTTAAAGTTCACTTTTATAACAAAATACAAAATATAATATCTCTAAAATCATCATAATTCCACCAATATTACCTATCATATTTATTTAAGAATACATAATATCTCAAAATAACTATCATATTTCATTTCGTCCTTATTTACAAATATCTTCCTATGATGAACTACATCGACTAAATACATTATAAGTAATAACTAAATAACCACGCCTAATATGGAAATTTACAAATAAAATACAAATATTATAAAAAAAAAGTTGAACAACGTACTCCCCAAACGAATAGTGGAGCATTGACAAAAAAACCATAAGCATAACTTGCGTAAAAAAGATCTTAATCAATTAAAACAAAGCCATCAATATTACAAAATACTTTAAAATCACATAATTATATAATTAATTACTGGAAACAAACAAAACCTTGTTTGCATAGTATTTTAATCACACTATTACACATTGAAACAAACACCACAACATTATTCAAATAATTGCAAAACTACACTAACCTTATGAAACAAATGTAGAACCAACAAAGTGCACCAATCCACAATGACCCATAATCTCATCCAAATAAAATATAATACCTAATTGCTATCTTCCTCCAAAAATAATACCAAATCGGTCTTAAGTCCCACTCTAGAGTTAGTCAATGAAACAATATTAAAAAAAAAAAATCTGAATATTTTTAAATAAAAGTGAAACTAATTTGAGACCTTTAAAAAATAATAAAATATAAATTATAAATAGAGAGATAAAAATCACCATTAAACCAAATTGAAAAAAAAAATGATGAAGAAACCGATAAACCAAATCTTGGTTAATTAATCAAAAAATATTATTTAATATTTTTATTTGACCTAATTGTCATTACAGCTGTTAACACTTTTCTTTTCTTATCAGAAACCTGAACCATTATTGCTTCACTGGGGGCCACAACCCTCTTCCCATACTTTCATTCATCACAACCGTTGAATGAATATCGAACTGCTCATTTCTTCACTATATCATCCCTGCAACTGAATCCATCTCAACTCACACACTTTCCTTTCCAACTCCTACCATGACAGCAGAACTTGTTGGTGGTGCTCTTCTTTCGGCTTTTCTTCAGGTTGCATTCGAGAGGATGGCTTCTCCTCAATTTCTAGACTTCTTTCTTGGAAGAAAACTTGATGAGAAGCTCCTCGGCAATTTGAACATCGTGCTGCACTCCATCAATGCTCTCGCTGATGATTCAGAACTAAAGCAGTTCACAGATCCGCAGGTGAAAGCATGGCTTTTTGCTGTCAAAGAGGTTGTCTTTGATGCAGAGGATTTTTTGGGTGAAATATACTATGAACTCACCAGATGCCAAGTGGAAGCTGAATCCAAACCTCAAGCCATCATTTACAAGGTATCAAACTTCTTCAATGCTACTTTCAGTTCTTTTAAGAAGAAAATTGACTCAGGGTTGAAAGAAGTCCTAGAAAAATTAGAATATCTTGTAAAGCAAAAGGGTGCTCTTGGTTTGAAAGAATATACTTATTCTGGTGATGGATTAGGTAGTAAAGTGCCGCAGAAATTGCCATCATCTTTGTTGGTGGTTGGAAGTGTTATTTATGGCAGAGATGTGGACAAAGAGATGATATTTAGTTGGCTCACATCTGAAACTAACAATCCTAACCAGCCATCAATATTTTTCATTGTGGGAATGGGTGGGTTGGGCAAGAACATACTCGTCCAACATGTGTACTATGACAAAAACAATTTTTGAAGCAATCGGTGATAAAAGAGATGATAGTGGGAATCTAGAAATGGTTCAAAAAAAACTAAAAGAAAAATTGTTAGGAAAAAAAATTCTTCTTTTTTTGGATGATGTTTGGAACAAAAGATGAGAAGAATGGGAAGTTGTGCGAACTCCTCTTAGCTATGGGGCTCCAGGAAGTAGAATTCTTGTCACAACTCGTTGTGAGAACTTTGCTTCTAACATGAAATCTAAAGTGCATCGCCTAAAACAATTAGAAGAGGATGAATGCTGGAATGTTTTTGAAAATAATAAAAGATGGCGATCTTGACTTGAATGATGAGCTAAGGGAGATTGGTAGAAGGATAGTTGAGAAATGCAAGGGATTACCTTTAGCTTTGAAAACAATTGGATGTCTTTTACGCACAAAGTCGTCCATTTCAGATTGGAAAAGCATATTGGAAAGTGACATATGGGAGTTACCAAAAGAAGCCACTGAAATTATCCCTTCGCTATTTCTAAGCTATTGCTACCTTCCTTCTCATCTTAAAAAGTGTTTTTCTTATTGTGCCTTATTCCCCAAAAATTATGAGTTTGTGAAGAAGTTAATTTTGTTGTGGATGACCCAAAATTGTTTATAGTGCCTCTAACAAATTAGACATCCAAAAGAAGTTGGTGAACAGTACTTCAATGATCTATTGTCAAGGTCTTTCTTTCAACAATCAGGCATTGAGAGACGTTTCATCATGCATGACCTTCTGAATGATTTGGCCAAATATGTCTCTGCAAATTTCTGTTCAGGTTGAAATTTGATAAAGGTTGGTGTATACCGAAAACAACCCGTCATTTTTCATTTGAATTTCGTTATGTCAAATATTTTGATGGTTTTGGGAGTTTAACTGATGCTAAAACTCGACGTTCATTTCTTCCCATTTTAGAATATTGGAAATCTAAATGGCATTTCAAGATTTCGATACATGATTTGTTTTCCAAAATTAAGATTTTACGCGTCTTATCTTTCTATGGTTGTTCCAAGATTAGAGAGGTCCCAGATTCTGTATGTGATCTTAAACGTCTCCATTCATTAGATCTTTCATATACTATGTTACAAAAACTACCTGATTCGATATGTTTACTCTATAACTTACTAATACTGAAGTTGAACTATTGTTCAAAGTTGGAGGAGTTGCCCTTAAATTTGTATAAACTCATCAACGTTGTCTGAAATTTAAAAAGACAAAAGTGACGAAGATGTCAATACATTTTTGGAGAATTGAAGAATCTTCCAATATTGAATATGTTTTTCGTCGATAGAAATAGTGAGATTAGTACTAAACAACTACTAGGACGACTCAATATTTATGGAGACCTATCAATTAAGGAGATGCAAAATATTACGAATCCATTGGAAACATTAGCCATGGATTTGAAAAATAAAACTCTCCTATTGAAGTTAAAGTTAAAATGGAAAAAGAATCACATCCTGATGATCCAAGGAAAGAAAAGAAAGTACTTCAGAGTCTACAATCCTCCAAACACTCAGAGTGTCTGTCAATTAAGAACTACAATGGTATATCCAAACACTCCCAAGTTGGCTATCTGATAATTCATTGTCAAATCTAGTATTCTTACGGTTGAAGGACTGGAAATATTTTCTATGTTTTCCTCCATTGGACTTTTGTGATCACTGAAGACCATCAAAGTTAGAGGGCTTGATGGAATAGTGAGCATTGATGCTGAATTTTCCAGGAACAACTCTTCATTTGCATCCTTGGAGAGATTGGAATTCAACAACATCAAGGAATGTAAAGAATGAGAATGTAAAACTCCTTTTCCACGTCTTCAACATCTTTCTTTTTATCAATGTCCCAAGGTGAAACGTCTGCCAAATCAACTTCTTCATTTAAAGGAACTGAAGATTCATTACTGTGATAAGGTCGTCATTAGCGAAAACAACTTGGACACCTTGTCACTGAAATTTTGAGAATTTGGTCATGTCCACTTGTGAATATTCCCATGGCCTATTACGATTTCCTTAATGGAGATTGATGGTGCCAAAATCTAAGAAGAATAGCAAGCTCATAATAATCATCTCATGTGTCTAGCAATTAATGATTGCCCTCAATTTGAATCATTCATGAGGGAAAGAATATTTGCAGCATTAGTAGGAGTTGAGAATTTGAAGTTATCAATTCAACTAGTTTTATCTTATGTAAGACCCATAAAAGAAAAACAAAAGTCCAATTACGACTTTATTGTAATTTCTTTTCATTCTAATCTTTCTCAAATAAAACAAATATTCCAACATTGAATATCATCTTATAACCAGTCAACATAATGAACAAATCAATATTTTCTTTTATCACCCAAAATGGATGCTATTATATATAAGTTTCAATATATAGAGTAATAACACTTTATATTTATTTATAAATTTATAATCAATTTGATTCCAAAGCATTGAGACAAGGTATTATATATACAAACAAAAATTATCAAAGTAACAACAAAGTTTTCAACTCCTGCTTGCCGTTTCCTTAAAGCACATAGATACCATAGAAGAGAACAAACTTATTAAACTAAAAATGGTATATCTCCATCTTCATTCATAAGTCCAATATTTATAGTTTTGTTTACTACCATTCCTTGCTTGAATAAGGAGATTTTGTTGTCATATTTGAACTAATTTTTGACTCTTTCATTGAGTATCCATTTGGCCACTTCAGTTATGAATTATGCTTTATTTCACTCCTAACATTGGTCACTTAAGCTCCAATTGGTAACTTGAGCAACCATTTCTTCTATGGAAGATGGCATTTATCGCTTGTGTGAGGTTACGACGATGAAGCAATGTTTAAAATCAAATCAATCCATGCATCTTAATATCAAGGATCACTAAGGTATTTCAAAGTTGTAATGAGACGTAGTTTTTGAAGAAAATTATTTTAGTTTTTTTATAAAAGTTCTGATGTTAGACATTATTACGAAACTTGACATCTCAAGTTAGGTTGATACCTCAAGTAGCAACAATCATCTGCCACCACATAAAAAAAATATTATTAAAAGAAAGAAATATCTTGTTTTGTAAAGATTTAAAAAAAAAAACACAAAATAGGATAAGAAACGTATATGTATTTTAAGATTTTTCCTAATCTTATATTTTCTAACGACCTTGTACACTTCCTTTCTTATCTTAATCTTTTTTTTTCTTCTTCTCATTTTTTCTATTATTTGTGAAATAAAAGAAATATTGTATTTATGCTTGCCTGACAAAGTAATTATTACCTATGCTCTTTTTTCTCCTTTGAAGTGCTGAAAGGTAGGATATTTCTATTTAAGCTCAAGGTGTAGAAGAAAATATTTTTGGCTCAACTGGCTACTAAGAAATAGATTTTTAATGTTTTCAGGATAAACATTTTACTTGTAAATTTTATTTTATAAACATTACCCTGATATTTTTCTTAATTAACATACACTTTATGATAATTAAAACTAAAGCAAAACTATTTGAATAATCCTACAATATACTCTTTGTCTATCTGGTTTTCCTTTTCAAGTGAAAGTTTCATAATATGTTTCTAGTGTTGTTCTAAACTTTCCGCTTTTGACGAAGAAAAAATCAGTTAAAAAAGAAAATAAATCATACTTTTATCTATAAATAGGTATCACATTTTGCTTTTACCGTCTACCCTTAACCATTTAGAATTTTTTTTAGTGAAAATCCTTTCTTTTAAAAAACATTGCATTATCTAATACCTAAAGTCTACAGTCTACAGTACTTTTTACAAAGAAATCTAAAAAGAGGTTATTCTCGTGTTATGTGTAGTGGAAATATAGCTCAAACAAGTTCACTCAAATCATTTATCACTTAAAAAAAATTAAAAAACAATTAGAAGATTAACAAAGGGAAAGGGAGGACAAAGAAATCACATAAAGAACATTAATATACTTCAATTCAAGTGTTAATGAACTTCTATCTACGTCCACATAAGAAATTCATTATCACACAAAGATTACAACTCAAAGTTTCTCACTAAGTGAACGTACTTGCTCAACTAATAGTTTTTTGTTATATAGTTTAACTTGCAACTCTCACTTAAAAAAAATACTAATACAATACCTTATTTATACAAAAATAATCATCAAAACTAAATTTCGTAAATAATGCCAAAACTAGTGGAGAAGTTATGTGAACAATGCTTCCACAACTAAGATTGAAATTTCATAAACTTAAGAAATCAATATACGGGCTTAAACAAATTTTCAGACAATGGTATCTTAAGTTTAATGATACTGTTGTATCCTTTGAATTTAAGGAAAACATTGTTGATCGATGTATATAGCTGAAGGTCAGTGGGAGAAAGTTTATAATTCTGATTCTATAGGTTGATGATATTTTGCTTGCAACTAATGATCTTAGTCTATTAAGCGAGACTAAAAAGTTTCTCTCCAATAATTTTGAAATGAAAGATATGGGTGAGCCATACTATGTGATAAAAGTAGAAATATTTCGTGATAGATCACAAAGGCGGTTAGGTTTGTCTTAGAAAACATATATTAATAAATTTTTAGAGAGATTCAGAATGGATAAATGTTCAACATATCCTGTTCCAATACAAAAAAAAGGCAATCCATGCAATGTCGAAAGAATGATTTAGAACAGAAACAAATGAAGAATATCCCTTAAAGAGTTTGATGCATGCTTAAACATGTACAATACCATATATTAGCTTTGCAGTCTGTATGCTTGACAAATATCAGAGTGATCCCGACTTGGATCATTGGAAGACTGTAAAGAAAGTTTTAAGATACTTACAAGGGAAAAAAAATCATATGCTTACATATTCAGATTTTATTGGTTGTACGGATACAAGAAAGTCCACATTTGGTTATGTGTATCTTTTAGCTAGAGGAGCGATTTCATGGAAAAGTGTGAAACAGTCAGTCATTGTTGCATCCACCATGGAGGCTGAATTTGAGGCATGCTTTGAGGCCATAGTTCAGGCTAATTGGTTGCGAAATTTTATTTCAGGACACTTGGAATTGTTGACACTATTGTCAAGCCGCTGAGAATTTATTGTCATAATTTCAGCTGTCTTCTTTTCTAAAAAATCACAAGTATTCGAAAGGTTCTAAGCATATGGAATTGAAATAATTTATTGTTAAAGAGGAAGTTCAGAAACATAGAGTCTTAATAGAAGATATTAACATTAATCTTATGATTGCTGACTCTTTAACAAAATGGTTACCGCTTAAAACATTTATTGGTCATGTAGAGTATACGAGCATTATGTTTACTAGTGAATCATAAATGTTGTTATTAATACTTTTTTGACACTTTGAACTCATTGATATATAAAAGTTTCTGAAATCTATGTTTTCTACTTTATATATATGCATGCAAATTATGGTGTGGAAAACAAATTATGTTATTGTTTATGAAAATGACATTATGTTTGAACCCATTATTGACTTCTCATTATAAAGTCATTTTAAGGAGAAAGGATGATATAATAGTACATAGAAGGAAATGTGTTGATTAAATGACATGTAACCGCCTTGACTCTTATTATTTATGTATGATTGATTTTGATTGATGATAGAACCAATTTACATAAGACCTTTCAATGTGCCTTATGATTTATGTAATTATTAAATCATGAAAGTATTATCGCTCATTAGTCAAGTGGGAGAATGTTAGAAAATTATTTAAATTAATTTTATAATGTGACTCATATGAAATAGATTTTGGGCTTTGGGTTGAATATGATTTAATAAAATAAAAGGTTCATTGGTTAATGTGAGAAGTTATATATATCTTATGATACCTAATGAAAACTTAATTTGATGGAGATTGAGAAAGAATAGAAACGGGTTTTGTCTCTGCAAAAGAAGTTGTTCATGGTTAACCATCTAGAAAGAATGTGAGAAAGAAAGTAATTGCAAGAGATAGATTGAGAAAAGGAAATAAAAAAGAAAGTGTTTACATAGGGACTCTCATGAATCAATGTAAGTGCCTATCTCTATTATAATGGATATATGGAATGTGAGAACACACACACATATATATTAACACTTGGTTATGCCTCTCAAAGCACTTGAAAGCATCTACCTACAATACAAATTAAACTCATTCACAGGGAAACTTTCTCCACAGGTCAATACAATTTTTTTTTTGACAAAAACAATTTGAAATGAAGTTTTACCAAAAGAGGAATAATGTACACGTGTCAATCAATGAGTATCAAATTGTGGCTCTCTCTAAGCATGACATGTGGTGCCCTTACAAGAGTCCACGTCTCACTATTATTTACCTTTTCTCTCTCCTCTCTCATCCTCACACTATGCTCTCTGTATTCCATTTCTCTCTAAAGCTCTCTCTGAAGCTACACGTTTGTCTATCTGTTCTCTCAAAGCCACAACGAAGTATGATCTTTGCTTATTTTTGTAAGGCTGCCGAAAGACTACCTGATATTCTACTACAAGTTTTATCCAAACAGTGATACTTACTTTATCTTTTTTTTTCTCCAAAGTCGTTATATTGTCGTTGTTGCAAGACCTTAATCGTTTTTTTAAAGTATTTTAAAGTCATTATCTTTGCTTATTTTATGTTTCTGAATAAGAAAATTTTGTATTAGTGTTTTTTACTTCCATTTAAGCCTAATTTGTAAATCTTTTTTCACAACATGTCGTATACTAAAGATCTTTTTTGTAATAACTGCATTAAACATCTATTGGATTGGTGCGTAGTTTTCTATTTTGAAATGGAAATGGTGATGATATTTACACTAAATACAAGATGTTGTATTCAATCATTCATTCATTTCATTTTTGTTCTTTTCATTCTCCATGGAGTTGGCTACAGAAGCATGAGCAGGTAATCTTTGAACACCATGCGTGTGACATAACTTTTTGTATGGTATTATTATGTTCCAGTATTTTATTCTCACTTTTTACTTTTTTTTAAACCCCTTTTCCGAGAGCTCAATGATGTTTTAAACTGTGTTTTTTTTTACTTGGCAACAGATTGTGTACAATGTTTTTAACGCCATTTCTGTATCTTAGTCTTTGAAATGTGATTTTGGTTGCATATTGTGATCTGTTCATCTCATTTTTGTTCACTTTGTATTACATGCTTTTAACACCATTAATATATTTTAATCGTCGAAATGATTTTGGTTGCATCTGTTATTGTGATTTGTGTTGAAGATGGATGAAGCTTCTTCTCTACCTAGTCTTAGTGTGTGTTTGATGTAGAAAATAGCTAGTTTGCTTTGAATATTGTAATGTGTTTTTAGATGATCTTGTATTTAGGCTAGTGTGAGTTTAAGGTTGCCTTTTGCTACATGACCTATCCTAGATGCCTAATCAAGGTGGTAAGATCAAGCACATGAAGTGATTAAATGTTTTCCAAAAAGCTTTTTAAAGTTTTCTCAAGAATCAGGTTACTGCACAAAAATAAATCTGTTTGTTTGGAAAACAATAGGTTTACTTTTGTTCTGCTGAAAGGATTTTCGAAATTCTGTTAGGGCACCAAAAGTGCAGTTCAGTCAGTTTTTTCAGTTAAGCTGACCTGACAGTCCTTCAAAGAAACAATCTGTTTTGTTTTTAAATTAACCTGTTATTTTTATAACAACGTTCTAACTGTTTCTTTTTTTGAAAAGTTGTTAGAAACTGATTTCTATATAAAGAAAGGCTTTTCTCACATAAAAGGTTGTTGTGAAATCACGGTTTTAACAGAGATTAAACATTTTCAGTGTGATAAAAATGATTGAATGAGTTTTTGAAGGTTTTTCAAAAAGATCTTCAAGTGTGATTGTTCTAAGAGAGCCTTGATCTTGGTGAAGGTGCTGGTGCGGTTCTGCTGCAATTGAGCTACTGGTTTTGAATTCTTGCATCTTCTTTCAGGTGTTATCTTTCCTTTATTCATTCTTGTTAAAGGTGTTAGTGTAAGTCACTCTATGATAAGGTTTCTTGGAGTGCAAGGTGTGCTGAAATAAGGTTTTTCAACTTTGGTTGTATTGTTCTTGTAGGGTTCAAGAACTGATGTGTGTTGTAATTGATTGCAGTTGGTTTTTAGTGAATTCCACCTTTGAGTGAGGTGAAACTGGATGTAGCTCATTATGAGTGAACCAATATAAAGTGTGTTTGCATTATTCTTATCATCCCTGCACTCGTTTCTGATATTTTGGTTAATCTGTAAAGAAATAAATTTGTTCTCATAAAATTGAACCTGTTATTTCTGGGCTTACTCAAACTGTTCTTCTTGATTTGGAAAAGTTCTTTAATCATAAACAAAGCCTTTTGAATCTGTGTATTGATTGGTTTAAGGACAACAGTTTCTTCATTAAATCTTTGTTAAAGATTCATTTTCTTTGAAGAGTTGTGTTGAAAGAACTTGGTTGATCTTTTGGTATAAATTGTGTTCTTCGGGCTGTTGAAAATTAACTAATATGGTTCTACAATATTTCTCTGTTTGATCTCAATCCTAATCTGAACAAGTTTTGGTTTTGTTAAAGTGTATTGAAAAATAAATTTGTTTCTTTTAAGATCAATTTGTTCTTTTTCTTCTGGAATATTGAAAACCAGTTTGTGTTTGCGAAAATTTTATAACTTCAATTCACCCCTTCTCCTCTTGAACTTAAACACTAATAGACCCAACAATTTGTTCATCTCATTTCTGTTTACTTTGTATTATAGATTTTTAACACCATTAATATATTTTAATCGTCAAACATGATTTTGGTTGCATCTTTTATTTAGATTTGTTCATCTTATTTTTGTTCACTCTATATTACAAGTTTTTAACGTCATTTTTCTATCTTATTGTTTGAAATTTTAATTTGGTTGCATCTATTATTAAGATTCGTTCATCTCATTTTTGTTTACTCTATATTACAGTTTTTAATACCATTTCTGTATTTTAATTGTCAAACATGATTTTTGTTGCTTTCACAGTGGAAGAAAATAAATTTTTCGTTAAATATATTTTTTATTCATTTTCCATGTTGGTGTGTTTTCCTCTCTTATAAATAGATTTCCCATAAGCACTCTGACTTCGTCGTTCGAACACCACAAGCATAGTCTTTTTAGGTCTTTGTTTGGTATCCCTAAAAAGATATTCTGGAAACATGTAATAATGACTTTAACAAATATTTATGTTTGATGAGTTTTATTTTGTAATGTAGTTATTAACGTGTGTTAATTCATTGTTTTAATCAAATACATTTATCGTGGTTTACTGTTTTATATCATTTCATTCAAGTGTTTTGACTTGGCCATTACCATACTCCTAACAAAGTCTTTTTAACTCTAAATTTCGTAATATATATTAATATTAATATTTTTTTTCTCAGCAATGAATAAAATAAATTTCAGGGATCTTCAAGGATATCCCAACCCGTATACAAAAAAACTAGAAGGTTACAACCTCATGTGTTTAACAACAAACCAAACTAACCTCCCTGAAGCAATTTCCAGGGTATATAAAACCTGTTAAAACCAAAAACAATCTAAGGGAACCAAGCATAAACAGAAAACAGCACTAAAAACCAGCAAAAAACCAGTAAAAAAACCAGAAAAGCTGGATGCATCAGCCTATTGAGATTACCAAACTGCCTGGCTTTCGGAAGCACTATGCAACAGTCAGTACTTATAAGGTTTACAGGTTTTAGCACTTGGGAATGCTTCTGTGGGTAATGCTTGCTCTGATAAAAAAACTCTACAGAAGAAGCCCCTGCTCCACACTAATTCAGCAACAAAAAATGACAGATTAACCGTCTACCATTTCATTACTGTTAAGACCATTCTCCACTTTTCATTACTGTTAAGACCATTCTCCAGCAACCTTATGCTTATTTCCTAACACCCTGCTAACCCCTCCTCACAATTTGCTTCCAACTGCACTACACACTACTACAACTTTACATCTAGAATTTAAATGTCAGCGATAAACTGCTGCCCCCTTATCTTCTACAACTTCAGCTAACATGAAGCCTACTTCCCAGATATTCTCAGCTCTATTTCTGCAGCAACTCCCTTGACAGAAACCACAACAAAATAGCCAAACCATTTCCAAGTACTCCGTGAGAGGATACATTCACTGCCCAAGAATTAGCACACTCAAACCACTGCTAGAAGGCACTGGTTAGGGTTCAAAAGCCAGTCAGAGAAAGCATAGGAGTAACCAGCTAC
>Ga0123341_1000531_pt1 | contig 23658 bp, 23 predicted proteins | sample Turbeapinknodule_FD_89959 | JGI IMG/M metagenome (GOLD analysis project Ga0123341, IMG submission 89959) | Root nodule microbial communities of legume samples collected from Mexico - Turtle bean Mexico pink nodule | ecosystem: Host-associated > Plants > Roots > Nodule | place: Mexico: Nepantla...
ACGCGAACGCGTTCGCGTCGTTCTCCGCGATCACAGTCGGAAAATCGGGGAGCTTGCCGCATAGCCTCTGCAGTAGAGGCTCGTTATGCCAGCCGAGAAACGGAGCCCGGAGTACGTTGCCTGATTTATCGATCAAGCCGGGAACGATCACACATAGGCCCCGTGAAGTGTGGTTTTCTCCAATTCGCGACTGCAGAATCCGAACGCCATTGACTACACGGTCGATCAACGACTCCGGAGTGCTCGACTCCAGGTCGAAGGGGAACGTTTCCTGTGCTATCGGCTTCGCGTCGAGACCGACCGCAACGATGCAAATCCGTCCAATGCCGATGTCCGCTCCGATGAACAAGGCGCGGTTGGCATTGAGCTGCACAAACGTGCCGGGCCTGCCTGTTCCCGCACCCTTATCCTCTTCGGAGTTGTCCTCCACGAGCAACCCTTCGTCCGCCAGACCTGCCACAATGCTGCTTGCAGTCGATCGCGTAAGGCCAAGTTCCTTTGCGATGTTCGCCCGGCTGATCCGCCCGTTCCGCAGAATGACATCAAGCACTCGCATTTCATTGATGTGCCTAACGGCACGGGGCATGGACATGCGTTTCTCCCAAACTTGCAGCCGCTCACAAGAACAGATGAACAATCAAAGATGTTACAATCGCGTTGAGGCCCATGGCTATCCCGGAAAATAAACCCGCGACCGGATCGACACTATACGCTCGGGCAGTACCGATGCCGTGAGATGCCAACCCGACTGCGAAACCCCGAGCACTATAGTCGCGGATCCGCATCGCGTTCATGAGCGGCGTTACCACGATCGCTCCGCAAATGCCGGTCAGAATGACAACCGCGGCCGTCAATGCCGCATCGCCATGCAAGTCGATCGAGATCGCCATCGCCACCGCAGCGGTCGTGGATTTCGGGGCGAGGGATGCGACCACGTTCGGCTCGAATGCGAACGTTCGGCAAAGAAGCAGGGTCGACCCAACCGCCGTGAGGCTTCCGACGAATAGAGCTACGAGCATCGGGATCAGGTTGGCCTTCACCAGCGAGAGCTTTTCGTAGAGCGGGATTCCTAGTGCGACGGTCGCCGGCCCCAAGAGGAAGTGAATGAACTGTGCTCCGGAAAAGTACGTGTCGTAGTCGATGTTGCCGACCTCCAGGGTGAGCACCATGAAGCAGACGGAAAGCAGGATTGGGTTCAAAATCGGATTTCGCGGCCACAGGCGTGCGACGTGCGTCGCAATGATCCATACCACGAGCGTCCCTGTCAGCCAAAGCAGAGGCGATGCTGCGAGATAGACCCAGAGACCCTCACTCATCGTGTCCGCTCCCAAGCATTCGCTTTGCCACGAGAAAAGTCCAAACCGTGACGACCAAAGTGAGGACCGTCGAGACCACGATTGTCAGAGAGAGCGCAATGCCCCGATCTCGGATTAGGTCGAGGTGCTGGACGATCCCAACGCCAGCAGGGACGAAAAGAACTCCCATGTTGGTGAGCAGGGCGGTCGACGTCGCGACGGCACTTTTGCCGAACTGTTCGAGCCGCGGGCTGCGTCTCGCGAGGACCAGCGCGACCGCGATCATCGCCATGCCGATGACCGGACCCGGAACGACCCGACCCAAACTGTAGCTGAGAATTTCCCCAGCAAGCTGGAAGACCAGCAGCAGTGTGATTCCAACGACCATTTTTTCAGCTCCGTCATTCTTGTTGACTCTTATCTTTTAATATGTTTGTTTTCAATCCAAACAAACAGGAGGACTTTGTTTGTTTTGTATGGAGGACGGCATGTTGCCGGTCCATGGGAGGATAAAATGCGTTCTACCCTCAAGTTGCTGGCCGCATCGGCCATTCTCAGTGCGTCGGTCTCCGGCCTTGCTTTGGCGGCGGATACTGTGGAGGTGCTTCACTGGTGGACGTCGGGCGGCGAGGCGGCTGCGGTCGGTGTCCTGAAAGACGACCTTCAGAAGCAGAACGTGACATGGCAGGACATGCCAGTTGCTGGTGGTGGCGGCGAAGCTGCGATTACCGCGCTGAAAGCCCGCGTCACCTCCGGCAATCCACCGACGGCGGCACAGCTCCTGGGCATGGCCGTGAATGAATGGTCGGAAGAGGGGCTGCTGGGCGACCTTACACCTGTCGCTGAGAAAGAAGGGTGGGACAAAGTTGTTCCGGACGCCATCAAGAATTTCGCCGTTCACGACGGGAAATGGCAGGCAGTCCCGGTAAACATTCACCGCCCAAACTGGCTCTGGATCAACGCAAAAGTGTTCAAGGACAACGGGCTTGAACCGCCTAAGAATTGGGACGAATTCAACCAGATCGCCGACAAGCTGAAGGCAAAGGGCATTGTGCCGCTGGCTCATGGTGGTCAGCCGTGGCAGGACACGACGATCTTTGACGACGTCGTTGTCGGTATCGGCGGTCCTGAGTTCTATAAGAAGGCCATTCTGGAACTCGACGAGGAATCCCTTCAGTCCGACACGATGATAAAGGTCTTTGATCAGATGCGAAAGATTCGAGGCTACGTGGATCCGAACTTCTCCGGGCGCGACTGGAACCTTGCCACCGGCATGGTGCTCAAGGGTGACGCCGCCATGCAGCTCATGGGCGACTGGGCCAAGGGCGAGATCGTCAAGGCGAATCTGAAGCCGGGCGTGGACATTCTTTGCGTTCCTGCTCCCGGTACTGAGGGTACATTCCTGTTCAATACCGACTTCTTTGCCATGTTCCCAGTCGGCGAAGACAAGCTGCAGGCGCAGTACAAGCTCGCCTCGAGCGTCATGTCTCCCTCGTTCCAGGAAGCATTCAACCTCGTAAAGGGATCGATCCCGGCCCGCACGGATGTGCCTGGCGACAAGTTCGATGCCTGCGCGCAGCGCTCCATGGCGGACCTCAAGGCGGCTCAAGGCGCTGGAACAATGATGGGTTCGCTGGCGCACGGCCATGCCGAGCCCGCCGCTATCCAGCGTGCAATCTTTGACGTCGTCACACAGCACTTCAACTCGGACATGTCGTCCAAGGATGCGGTGGCTGCCCTCGTGAACTCGGTGAACGCCGCGAAGTGACCGTTCCTCCCTGGCCCTGCCGTTCGAGAGGGCGGCGGGGCCTAAATTCCAGCGCGATTGATTTCCGCCTGGTTGGAACCGTTTGATCCGGCGAAATCCCATGGGCGATACAATGTCTCTTTCCAAACGTCTCAAGGACGCGATGCCGGCGATCGTTCTGTCGCCATCGCTCGTTGCAATCACGGTCTGTGTCTATGGCTTCATCGCCTACACCGCGATTTTGTCGTTCACGGGCTCGAAAATGTTTGCCCGGTTCGATTTTGTCGGCTGGCGGCAATACGAACGTCTGTTCGAAAATCCACGGTGGATCACGGCCATCGCAAACATGGGCATCTTTGGCGGCCTCTACATACTGGGTGCGACCTGCCTTGGATTGTTCATCGCTATCCTCATCGACCAGCGAATCCGCTTCGAGGGTGTTTTCCGCGCGGTGTTCCTATATCCGATGGCGCTCTCATTCGTCGTGACCGGTGTAATCTGGCAGTGGATGCTGAACCCCGGGCTCGGCCTTGAGCACATGATGAGAAGCCTCGGGTGGGAATCCTTCACCTTTCAGTGGCTCGTCGATCCGGACAGGGCGATCTACACGATCGTCATCGCGGGCGTCTGGCCAGTCACGGGCTTTGTCATGGCGCTGTTCCTCGCGGGGCTTCGGGGCATCGATTCCGAAATTCTCAGGGCGGCACGCGTGGACGGTGCCCCGATCCACAAGGTCTATACCCGCATCATCATTCCTGCATTGCGGCCGGTGTTTCTAACCGTGTTCGTGATCGAAGCCCATCTGGCGATCAAGAGCTACGACCTCGTCGTTGCTCTTACGAAAGGCGGGCCGGGCGTTTCCACCGAGTTGCCATCGACGTTCATGTACTCGATGACGTTCACCCGAATCGAACTAGGGGTGGGCGCTGCCAGCGCGACCGTGATGTTGGTCAGCCTCGCAAGCATCATCGTTCCTTACCTCTACTCGGAGCTCCGCAATGACCGCACTGCTTGACAGCACCCATGCGGCTGCGACACGCCGCCCAGGAAACATCCGCTGGTCGAAAGCCTTCGGACGGGTCTTCGTCTACGGCTGCCTGATTATTCTCGCGCTGGTGTTCTTCGCGCCACTGCTCTCGATGGTCTTCACGTCGCTGAAGGACATGGACGAGATCAGATCGGGCAATCTCCTCTCGTTCCCACGCATGCCGACGCTCGACGCCTGGGCGAACGTCTGGGGCGCATCATGCATTGGCGTCACCTGCGGTGGCCTGAAGGAATACTTCGGGAACTCCTTCCTGATCGTGGTCCCAGCGACCCTTATCTCGGTCGCACTGGGGGCTCTCAATGGCTACGTCTTCGCACAATGGCGTTTCAAGGGTGACAACATCCTGTTCGGCTTGATCCTGTTTGGCTGTTTCATTCCCTTCCAGATCGTGCTCATTCCAATGGCTGGCGTCCTCGGCAAGTTGGGGCTTGCAGGTACGATTCCTGGTCTGGTTCTGGTCCACGTCGTCTACGGCATCTGCTTCACGACGATGTTCTTCCGGAACTACTTCGTCACTGTGCCTGGTGAAATCTTCAAGGCGGCGCGGGTAGATGGGGCCGGGTTCTGGGCAATATTCTTCCGGATCCTCCTGCCGATCTCCTGGCCGATCGTGATGGTGTCGGTCATCTGGCAGTTCACAGGTGTCTGGAACGACTTCCTGTTCGGCGTATCGTTCGCGGCAGGAACCAATCAGCCCGTAACGGTCGCGCTTAACAATCTCGTCAACACATCCACCGGAACCAAGGCGTACAACGAGGATATGGCTGCCGCGATGATCGCTGCTCTGCCCACTATCATCATCTACGTGGCGGCTGGCCGGTATTTCCTTCGCGGTCTGATGGCCGGCGCAGTCAAGGGGTAATCGTCGTGGCAAATCTCGCTATCAATCATGTGTCAAAGAGCTTCGGGGCGGTCTCCGTTCTCAAGGACATAGACATCTCGATCCAAGACGGAGAATTCCTCGTCCTCGTCGGTCCATCCGGCTGCGGCAAGTCGACACTGCTATCCATCATCGCCGGTCTGGACGATCATACGTCCTGAACGATCACCATCGACGGAAATGCGGTCGACGGCTTGGAGCCCAAGGAGCGCGATATTGCGATGGTGTTCCAATCCTATGCGTTATATCCGGCGATGTCGGTGGAACAGAACATCGGATTCTCGCTCGAAATGAGCAAGATGCCGAAGCCCGAACGGACGGAGCGGGTCCGAAAGGTGGCGGAGCTTCTCCAGATAACCCACCTGCTCACGCGCAAGCCGGCCCAGCTCTCCGGCGGCCAGCGGCAGCGCGTGGCGATGGGCCGGGCGCTCGTCCGCGAGCCGAAGATCTTCCTGTTCGATGAGCCGCTTTCGAACCTCGATGCCAAGTTGCGTGTCGAAATGCGGACGGAGATCAAGAAGCTACATCAGCGCCTGGGAGCGACGATCGTCTATGTCACCCACGATCAGATCGAGGCAATGACAATGGCGACCCGAATTGCGGTGATGAAGGACGGAGTTCTCCAGCAGTTTGGTACGCCCGAAGACATCTACGACAGGCCATCAAACGTGTTCGTGGCGACGTTTATGGGATCTCCGCCGATGAACCTCCTTCCCGCTACCGTCGTCGCCAACGGAGGGAGCCGTCGCCTCAGCCTAAAGGGGGCGGACGCAGTGCTTCCCGTTCCGGCCACGACAGTCGGCGCGCTGAGCGAGGGCCGCGAAGTCCTGCTCGGCCTTCGCCCGGAATGGCTGTCGCTGGCAACCGGCGCGGCCGAGAGCAGGCCAACGTTGAATCTTCATGTCGAAGTCATCGAGCCCACCGGTCCTGATATTTTTGCGGCGTTGCGGGCCGGCGAACGCGAAATCATGGCGCGTTTGCCGACGGGCACTCCGATCCAGTCGGGCCACAAGTCCCCATTTGCCGTCGATCTCTCAAAGGCAATACTCTTCGATGCCGAAAGCGGCGTCGCTCTCTGAACTCACAAGAAGGAATCCTTTCATGCCAGCAAAACAGGAACGTCGGCTTCGGGTGGGAGTACTAGGCGCGGGGCAGATCGCCCAGGCGGCGCATTTCGAGAGCTGCACCAAGGCCGCCAATGCCGATCTCTATGCGATCTGTGACGTGGCCGACGACCTGCGCGAACGAATGGTCGTCACACACGGCGCAGAGAATTCATACAACGACTACGACAAGATGCTCGCAGATCCAAACGTCGACGCCGTCATCATCGCCACGGCCGACGCCTTCCACGTTCCGGCGTCGCTTCGGGCGCTCGAAGCGGGCAAGCACGTGCTGTGCGAGAAGCCGATCGGCGTGACCGTCGAGGAATGCCGCGAGTTGAAGACGGCGGTCGAAAAGTCCGGGAAGATCCTTCAGGTCGGCCACATGAAGCGCTTCGACGCCGGACTACAGGCCGCCAAGTCCTTCATCCGCGACGAGATGGGCGAGATGGTCGCCCTGAAGGCCTGGTATTGCGACAGCACCCATCGCTACCCGATGACCGACGCGGTCCAGCCGCTGGTGGTGACCAGCGCCAGCGCGAAGAAACCGTCGACGAATCCCAAGGCAGACCTGCGGCGCTACTACATGCTGGCGCACGGCTGCCACCTGATCGATACGGCCCGCTACCTTGCAGGCGACATCGTCTCGGTCGACGCCCGGCTATCGGAACGGGGCGGCATCTGGTGCTGGTTCGTCGATGTCGAGTTCGCCTCCGGAACGCTCGGCCATCTCGCCCTGACGGTGCAGGTGCGGATGGACTGGCACGAAGGATTCCAGATCTACGGCAAGAACGGCAGCATTCTCGGGAAGACCTATAATCCCTGGTACTACAAGTCGAGCGAAGTGGACATCTTCCGGGAGGCGGACGGAGCGACGCACCGGGTGCTCGGCGCCGACGGTCACTTCTATCGCCGGCAGGTCGAAGGATTCGCCCGCACGATCCTTGACGGTGCGCCGATCGAAGGAGCCGACATCGACGACGGCCTGGCATCGGTGCAGGCGATGGTCGCCATCGCCCGCTCGGTGGAGAGCGGCAAGTCCATTGCTCTGGCCGACGTGTCGGGAGGCGTGTGATGAAGCTCGGCATCTTTGCAAAGACATTCGAAGGATCCGATCCGGAGACGGTGCTGAAGGCGGTGAACGCGGCCGGCTATTCCTGCGCCCAGTACAACATGGCGTGCTCGGGCCTGGCTTCGATGCCGGACGAGATCGGCCTCAATGCCGCCCGGGCGGTGGCCGAAGCGTCGCGGTCCACGGGCGTCGACATCGTCGCGGTCTCGGGTACCTACAACATGATCCATCCCGACCTTGCCACCAGACAGGCGGGCCATCGGCGGCTCGAGGTGCTTGCGGCACGCTGCGCCGATATGGGGACGGGCCTGATCACGCTGTGCACGGGCACGCGTGATCCGGTCGATCAGTGGAAGGAGCATCCGGACAACAACACGCCTGAGGCTTGGCGAGATCTGCTTGGAGCGATGGAGAAGGCCCTGCGCATCGCCGACCGCTACGACGTCGATCTCGGAATCGAACCTGAGCTGGCCAACGTCGTGAACTCCGCGGAGAAGGCGAAGCGTCTCATTCACGAGCTGCAAAACCCGCGCATCAAGATCGTCCTTGATCCCGCCAACCTGTTCGAGGTGGCATCGCCTGAACAGCAGCGGGACCTCGTGGCGGCGGGGATCGATCTTCTTGCCGACCGGATCGTGATGGCTCATGCCAAGGACCGCAATCGCGACGGAACCTTTGCGACGGCCGGGAAGGGCGTCATTGACTATGACTTCTACCTTTCGCGTCTAAGAGCCATCGGTTTTAAGGGAAGTTTGATCACGCATGGGCTGGCGGCTTCGGAGGCGCCCGGCGTCGCCGAGTTCCTGAACGGCCACCTTGGCGGCGGAAGCTCGACCGGGATCGGCAGATGAGTGGCGAGTTCAGGACGACCGACGGCACCATTCTCAATGTCGATGCTGCAGGCAAAGGCTTGCCGATCGTTTTTCAGCACGGCCTATGCGGGGATGCGGGGCAAACCCGTGAGGCGTTCCCTGTTGATCACTGTCTGAGACGCATCACCATCGAAGCGCGGGGCCACGGAAGGTCTCAGCCCGGACCGCTTACGAAGTTTTCGATCGCGCAGTTCGCTGACGACATTGCCGCATACATCGAGAACAACCTTGACGGCCCCGTCGTCGTCGGTGGGATTTCCATGGGCGCTGCTATTTCCTTGCGCCTTGCAGTCAAGCGTCCGGATCTTGTCCGGGGTCTCATCATTGCAAGGCCCGCGTGGATCACCGAGGCTGGGCCGGAGAACATGAAGCCGAACGGTGAGGTTGGTCGACTGCTCAAAGAACTGCCGCCCGACAAAGCGAAGGTCGCCTTTCTTGACGGTCCGACCGGACGCGATCTCGCCGAACGCGCGCCCGATAATCTCGCATCGCTGACTGGGTTCTTTTCGCGCCCGCCGCTCGATGTGACGGCGGCGCTCCTGGAAGCTATCGCCAACGACGGTCCAGGAGTTACGAAGGCCGAGGTGAGGGCGCTGGATCTACCCTGCATGGTGATCGGCCACGCCAAGGATTCCATCCACCCGCTTGTACACGCCCAGACCCTGGCACGCCTGATCCCCGGTTCGCGTTTCGTCGAAATCACCCCCAAAGTCGATAGCCGAGCACAGTACGTCTCGGATTTCCATGCCGCAATCAACCGCTTCGCAGAGGAACTGAAAAACCATGGCTAGCCTTTCTAAGAACTGGATCTCCGATCTTCCCGCGGACAGATTGATCGCCGAATTCTCCGTATGGTCTGCCGACCTCGCAAACCTCGCGGCGGAGATGCGCCGCATCGATCCCTACGTCGACGTGCTTCACATTGACGTCGCCGATGGACACTTTGCACCTGCAATGCTTTTCTTTCCCGACCTCGTTGCCGCGATCAGGAAAGTTTCCTCACGGCCGATTCACGTGCACCTGATGGTCGATGATCGAATCCTGCTCTCACAGATCGAACAGTTCGCGGAGGCGGGCAGCGACCTCATCAGCATTCAACTCGAAAACGAGAGCGTCGCGGCCGCCGCACTTGACCTGATAGAACGCAAGGGTATTGCAGCGGGGATGGTCCTCAAGGTCGATACTCCGGTCGCCGGGGCATCCAAGTATGTCGCACGCCTCAACTTCTTGACGCTCCTCGGAACCGCGATTGGCGTGAAGGGACAGGGACTGGATGACAGGGCCGGCGAGCGTCTGCGGGAGGCGAAAGCACTGATCGCGGCGTCGGGCGCCACACACCGAATTATCCTTGCCGCAGATGGCGGGATCCGTGAACATACGGTTCCGCTGTTGCGCCAGAACGGCGCGGAAACAGTCGTGTTGGGGTCGCTTGCTTTCAACGCTCCCTCTCTCGAAGAGAGGATGGCATGGCTTCGGGCGCTCTAATCAGATCGAGGGCAACCATGGACGAGATTGCTGTTGGCATCGATCTCGGCGGTACGCAGGTCCGCGCCGCGCTTGTTGACGAGCGAGGGGCGATCCTCGCTCGCGCAGAGGAGCGCACAGATGCAATGGCCGGCCCCGATCGTGTTCTCACTCAGATGACGAACCTTGTCGATCGGCTCCTCGCGGGCATGGACGTCTCGACGGTGGTAGGAGTGGGGGTATCGGCTCCCGGTCCGCTGAACACCGAGGCGGGCGTCGCACTCGACATTCCGACTCTAAGGGGTTTCAGCAACTATCCGATCACTGCCGAGCTACAGAAGCGCCTTGCGTTCCCGGTCAATCTGGAAAACGACGGTATTGCCGCCGCAATTGGGGAATGGCAATTTGGAGCGGCCCGAGGGCTCTCCAACCTTCTCTACGTCACCGTAAGCACGGGGATTGGAGGCGGCGCCACCGTCGACGGCCATGTGCTACGTGGCCGTAAGGGCATGGCTGGCCACATCGGACATATGTCCGTTGTGCCGAATGGCGAACTCTGCCCATGCGGGAACCGTGGATGCTTCGAAGCCTATGGTTCCGGTACGGCCTTCACCGCACGGGCAACAATGAGAGCGGCTGAATCCTCTGATACCTCACTTGGGAGGAATGGCGTCGCGATCGACAGCAAGTCTGTGTTTGCCGCAGGCAGGGACGGGGATGTCTTGGCAAACCAGCTTATAGACGAGGAGGCGGAGATACTTGGTCGCGGCTTCACCAGCCTTCTGCACATATTTAGCCCGGACCTGATCGTTATGGGCGGTGGACTGTCGCACGAGTTCGAGCGCCTTCAGCCAGTCATCCACGCCTATATCCGACGATGGGCTATGCCCGCATTCAAGGACGTAAAAGTGCGCCACGCCGCATTGGGCCAAAATTCGGGGCTCGTTGGTGCTGCTGCGCTGACGTTCCTTGCCCGCGCCGGAACGCGCGTGGCAAGGGCCGGCAAATAGCAAGAATGGGAGGATGTGAATAATGTTGACAATCAAGCGGCTCAGCCTCGACGACGCGCGCTATCTCATCGCAGGAGCACGGACGAGAGCCGAACAGATCGGTGTTCCAATGTGCATTGCGGTCGCGGACGAGTCTGGCCAACTCATTGCCTTCGAACGGATGGACGGGGGCAAGGTCACCAGTTCGATCATTGCGCAGGACAAAGCTTACACGGCCGCCGGCGCGAAACGGACCACCGAAAGCTATGGCGATGCGAGCCAGCCGGGCAAACCTGCCTATGGGATAAATTCCGCCATAGGCGGCCGCTTGCTGGTCGTCGCCGGTGGAATACCTGTCACGGTCGACGGTGAAATCGTGGGGGCTGTTGGCGTAAGCTCTGGCACACCTGCCCAGGATTCCGAATGTGCTCAGGCGGGAATTGAGGCGTTCCTCACGACGCTTCGATAGCTCAGCTCACAATCGGCCGACAATACGTGCAACGCCCTGTCGCGGTTCCTGTACGGGAGGTAAGAGGCGAGCACCTGCAAGTCCAACGAGTCTTGCGGGTTGAATGCGCTAGGCCCACTTTCGGGCAGAAAATACGCGGCATAAGGGTGATTATCTCGCTGAAACGTATGATTTATTTGGACAGAGCCAACTATCACCATCACCCCACAAAAAATCCAAAAAAAGAGCTTGAAATTTCATTCTGAAATGTGTTTCACTCCTCCGCAATAACCCGGACGATGTTATTGGCTCGGTGGAGGGCCCAGTCTGATGGCTGAAACAACGTGTTCCGACACGCGTGGGAGGATTTCGTTTGAGTTGGGAAGAACCCGATAAGGCCGGATCGCAATAGGCGAGGCAGCCTCGATTTAATTCGAAACCAAAACAGCATTCGACGGCTCCGATCGTACCGATCGGCGCGGCGGCGTGCTGTTCTCAATCGATACGTTGATGCGTCGAGGTCCGGGCGCGGCAGCGACGCAATTGCGGGGCCGTAACCGAAAACTCTGGTGGAGAGAAAATGGGAATTCTACGAAAGTGCGCACTGTCGTTCGGTGCCATGATGCTCGGATCGCACTTCGCACAAGCGGAGACTTTGACGATCGCGACTGTCAACAACGACGACATGATCGTCATGCAAAAGCTCGCCAGCGAATGGGAGAAGAGCAGTGGCAACAAGCTGAACTGGGTCGTCCTTGAAGAGAACGTCCTGCGCCAGCGCGTCACGACGGATATCGCCACGAAAGGTGGCCAGTTCGACATCGTCACCATCGGCGCGCTCGAAACGCCAATCTGGGGCAAATCCGGTTGGCTGACGTCGCTCGACGATCTTGGCGACGACTACGACTACAACGACATCTTCAGCTCGGTCAAAAACGGTCTTTCGGCCGACGGCAAGCTTTATGCCGTTCCGTTCTACGCCGAGAGTTCCTTCACCATGTACCGGACCGACCTCTTCGAAAAGGCCGGCCTGAAGATGCCCGAGCAGCCGACCTGGACGCAGATCGCCGAATTTGCCTCCAAGCTGACCGACAAGTCCAAGGAACAGTATGGCGTGTGCCTGCGCGGCAAGCCTGGCTGGGGCGAGAACATGGCCCTGATCACGCTAATGGCGAACGTCTGGGGTGGTACCTGGTTCGACATGAAATGGCAGCCGCAGCTTACTTCGAAGCCCTGGAAAGACGCCGTGAACTACTACGTTGACGTGATGACGAAGTACGGTCCTCCGGGTGCGACCGCGAACGGCTTCAACGAGAACCAGGCCCTTTTCTCTGCCGGTCATTGCGCAATGTGGGTCGATGCGACGTCGGCGGCGGGCCGCCTCTACGACAAGAAGACCTCGAAGGTCGCCGATGTCATCGGCTACGCCAAGGGGCCTGGAGAAGTCACGAACGTGGGCAACGGATGGTTCTGGGCCTGGGCATTGGCAATCCCGGCAACGTCTCAGAAGACGGAAGCCGCAAAAAGCTTCGTGAAATGGGCTACTTCCAAGGACTACGTGAAGCTGGTCGCCAAGAACGGTGGCGCCGTCACGTCCCCCCGGGTACGCGCAAGTCCACCTACTCGCCTGAATACCTGAAGGCCGCACCGTTCGCGGAAACGACCGAGAAGGCTATCGAAACAGCGGATCCTTCGAAGCCGACCCGTGATCCTGTTCCGTATAACGGCATCTCGTTCGTCATCATCCCCGAATACCAGGGCATCGGCACGACGACCGGGCAGGCAATAGCGGGTGCGCTCGCTGGTCAGACTTCAGTGGATGAAGCGCTGCAGACGGCTCAAGACAACGCTGTCGAGGTCATGACGCAGTCGGGTTACATCAAGTAACACCACGGCGCGCCCCTGACGCCCGGTCGCTCACCTCCCGCGACCGGGCGTTCTTTCCAAATCAGGTATGCACGAGACGGAGTCAGAAGAAATGGGAGCTCGCTCTAGGGAAGTACGAACTGGGCCATTGCTCGCACCTGCAGTCGGTCTCCTGTTGTTCTGGATGATCGTGCCGCTGGTACTCACGCTCTGGTTTTCGTTCCAGCGCTACAATCTGCAGAACCCACTGATCACGGGATTCGCGGGGATCACCAACTACAAGCTCCTGCTTTCGAACGCCCGCCTTTGGATCGCCATTCTGAACACCCTCGTTCTGGTCGGAAGTGTCCTTGCAATTACGGTGGTCTGCGGCATTTTCTTCGCCGTCGTGTTCGACCAGGAGTTCCCCGGCCGCAACATTGCGCGGCTCCTCGTCACTGCACCTTTCTTCATCATGCCGACCGTCAGTGCCCTGATCTGGAAAAACTTGTTGATGCACCCGGTCAACGGCTTCTTCTCCTATCTGTCGCGATGGGTTGGCCTTCCGGTGGTGGACTGGTTCGTGCAGCTACCGATGTTTTCCATCATCATCATCGTCTCATGGCAGTGGGTGCCCTTTGCGACGCTGATCCTGGTGACGGCGATGCAGTCACTTGATCGTGAGCAGTTGGAAGCCGCCCGGATGGACGGTGCGAAAGGTTGGTCGATGTTCTGGAACATCACCCTCCCGCACCTGCTGCGTCCGATTTCGGTCGTGGTCATGATCGAGTGCATCTTCCTGCTCGCAGTCTTTGCGGAAATCCTCGTGACGACGTCCGGCGGGCCAGGACTGGCGACAACAAACCTTAGCTATTTCATCTACATGCGCGCACTTCTTCAGTGGGATGTTGGTGGCGCCTCAGCGGCAGGCGTGATCGCGATCATTCTTGCCAACATCGTTGCAGCATTCCTCATTCGTACCTTTGCGCGGCATCTGGAGCGCGACTGACATGACCAATTCGAGAACCAATCTTCTTGCAGGCATAGTCGGCTGGGCGGCCGCCATAGTGATGTTCTTCCCGATCTTTTGGATGGTCGTGACATCGTTCAAGAGCGAGATCGACGCGGTCGTTCCTTCGATATCCTTCACGCCTACTCTCCAAAGCTACGCGGATGTGAACAGTAGGGCGGACTATCTTTCATACGCGCTGAACAGCGTCATCGAGTCGGTTGGATCGACTATCCTCGCCTTGGCGATCGGTCTGCCCGCGGCCTATGCTTGCGCGTTTTACCCGAAGAAGGGCACCAAAGATCTCCTGTTGTGGATGTTATCGACGAAGATGATGCCTGCGGTTGGCGTGCTGGTGCCGATGTATCTGCTGTTTCGGGACGCAGGGCTCCTGGACACGCGTTTTGGCATCATCATCCTGTTCACATTGTCTAACCTGCCGATCATCGTCTGGATGCTCTACTCATTCTTCAAAGACGTTCCGACACAGATCCTGGAGGCTGGTCGCATGGACGGCGCGAGGTTCTGGACGCAGATGCGCTACATACTCATTCCGATCTCGCTTCCGGGGATCGCCTCCACTGCGCTCTTATCCATCATCTTGTGCTGGAATGAAGCGTTCTGGACACTCAACCTGACCGCGTCGCGTGCCGGCCCGCTTACCGCATTCATCGCTTCGTTCTCCAGTCCGGGAGGTCTGTTCTGGGCAAAGCTCTCCGCGGCCTCGACACTCGCCGTCGCGCCGATCCTCATCATGGGCTGGCTGACACAGCGACAACTGGTTCGCGGTCTGACCTTTGGAGCCGTCAAATAGCGGACGCATCGAATTCAAGGATTATCACATGGCCAATCTTAGTCTTCAGAACGTGACCAAGTCTTTCGGCGCCCTGGAAATCATCAAGGGCATCGACCTGGAAATCAAAGACCATGAGTTCTGCGTGTTCGTTGGTCCTTCCGGCTGCGGAAAGTCGACGTTGCTGCGCATGATCGCGGGACTGGAGGAGATCACCTCCGGCGACCTCCAAATCGCCGGAAACAGGGTTAACGACGTGCCCCCGGACGAGCGTGGCCTCGCGATGGTCTTCCAGAGCTACGCGCTTTATCCGCACATGACCGTGCGCGAAAACATGGGATTCGCACTGAAGCTGTCGCGCGTCGCGAAGGACGAGCGCGATGCTCGCGTCGAGAAGGTCGCGGATCTTCTGGAGCTTCGCCAGTATCTCGAGCGAAGGCCTCGCGAACTGTCAGGCGGCCAGAGGCAGCGCGTCGCAATCGGGCGCGCGATCATCCGGGAGCCGTCGATCTTCCTCTTCGATGAACCACTTTCAAATCTGGACGCAGCGCTGCGAGTGCAGACCCGCATCGAACTGGCGCGGCTGCATGAACGCCTGGGCTCCACCATGATCTACGTGACCCATGATCAGGTGGAGGCCATGACACTTGCCGACAAGATCGTGGTCCTCAAGGACGGACGTATCGAGCAGGTGGGAAGCCCGATGGAACTCTATCACCATCCGGTGAACCGCTTTGTCGGTGGCTTCATCGGCAGTCCCAAGATGAATCTGATCGCCACGAGGGTGGCCTCGGCCTCTGGGGACGGAGTTGAGGTAGTTCTTCCCGGAGGCGCTCATCTCTCCGTACCCGTGGCCGGAGAGGGCGTCTCCAACGGGCAGACGGTCGATCTTGGTGTTCGGCCGGAGCATCTTCGGGCGGACAACGAGGGCTCGCTGTCGGGAACGGTGATCGTCGTAGAGCGGCTGGGCAGCGAGACATTCGTCCATGTCGAGATCGCTCCGAAGCTTATCGTCATCGCCGAAGTCGATGGCAGCAGTTCGGTGCGGGTGCATGATAGCATACGGCTTTCGCCTGTCGCTGCGGCAAGTCATGTCTTCGGACCCGACGGCAAGGCGCTCGGCTCGCTGACGCGGCATCATCTGGTTGGCGAAAAAATCTGATTTGAGGAGAATTGAATGTATTTCGAAAAGATGCGCCTGCGCGGACAGACCGCTTTCATCACCGGCGGCGGCCGGGGCATAGGGCTCGCTTCGGCGGAGGCCCTCTTTGAGGCGGGCGCGCACGTCATCATCTCGGATGTGAACGACGAACTGCTCGAGAGCGGGCGCTCCTACCTGAAGGAGAAAGGATTCGCTGCGGATACTGCTCGTCTCGACGTGACACGGCCCGAGGACGTCGCGTCGGTTGCCGGGGCGATGAATGAAAGATTCGGTTCTGTCGACATTCTGATAGCCAATGCTGGTATTGCTTGGCCCGACACGCCCGGAGAGGCGATCGTCGATGAGATCTGGCGTCGTCTCATCGACGTAGATCTCAACGGCGTGGACTGGTCCTGCCGGGAGTTTGGCAGGCATATGCTTGCCCGAAACCGCGGCTCCATCGTCACCCTCGGTTCGATCTCCGGTCTGATTTCCAACAAGCCGCAGCGTCAGGCACACTACAACGCCGCCAAGGCAGCGGTGCATCATCTGACAAAGTCACTGGCAGGTGAATGGGCCGAGCGTGGCGTCCGCGTGAACTGCGTCGCGCCGACCTATGTCGACACGGTGATGTCGAATACGAGCTTCGACGATCCGGAGCGGATGCCGATCTGGATGGATTTCACTCCAATGAGGAGGGTGGCTCGGCCAGACGAGATTGCTTCGGCAATCCTCTTCCTTGCTAGCGACGCTTCAAGTGCCATGACTGGAACAGTGGTGCCCGTGGACTGCGGCTATACGATTTGGTGAAAGCGGGAGCTTCGCTCAACGGCCTTCCGGGGCCTTCAACAGGCCCCGGAAAATGCCACACCCGCTTGTATTGAGACAAGGCTCGGTAAGGCGTTATCAATCACTGCGTGTCATAGACAACCCTGCTCAGTAGCCGGGACACTGCACGATGGCTTTCGCCGTACACCGCTTTATTGCTTCACTTGCCAAAACCCTCGAGAAAGCGGGATTCATTCGCACTGCCGCCGACATCCTCAACGAGATCCGGCGCGGGCGATACGTCCCGCCCGAGGACGCTGAGGACGCTTCCGATCGCACCCGCAGAGCATACTCGCTTCTCGAACAGCAAAAGATCTGCGCCGATATCATCGAGCAGAACATAATCCTGAGATACGCGATGTGGGAAGCATCCGCGTTGGAATTGGGGAGGGGTGAGTTATTCCCGCCGGTTTTCGACGATGGCTTGAGTCTTGAACGTCGACTTCTCGTCGTTGAAGACGAAGTTGTGCGCCCCCTTGGCAGCTTTGGCTACCGTGATCCAATGGAGAAGCTGCAGGATATCGCAAACCGGCTGCGCGGCATGGATCCAACGCCGCCATCCGGAAATCCATCGCCGATCGCCGGTGGTGGCTCGTCGGAACAACCACTGCAGAAGAAGACGCGACGCACAGGTCCCGATTCCTTCGGGTCGACATCTCAGGACGTGGTACGCAAAACACCGCAGTCACCCATCGAAAGGCGTTCCATGCTTCCCAGTCCAATCGTGAGGGAATCGACATCAATCACCACGTCCGGATCGTTTGATCGGAAGGACTTGCTTGGTTTTCCGCGATGGGACTGGCTCTATCCGTTCAGGCCTTTCGCGCGCGTCGTCCCGGCATCCATGACCGTGCCTTCGGAAGTAAAGCGCAATGACACCTGAACAACGTGAGCTCCGCGACGCACTGCGCGATACCCTTCTGTCCTTCAAAGCAGAGGTCATAAGCAAGAACGAGCGCCGGGATGTTGCAGACAATCTCAGTGACTTCGACCGGGGTGGCAAGATATTTGAGGCGTTCCTCGTGATGCGGCTCAAGCGCTATTTCCAGCAGATGGGTGCTCACACGGAAATCCGGGATGCTTCAGGCAATGAGACCGACGTTTTGCTTTTGCGTGGCGGTCCGGGATACCTCCGCCGTGCCACCGGCCGACGCGTCTACTCGACGCCTGGACACATCTCGGTCAGCTTCCCGGAAGGAGCGTTGTTCGAATTGCATAACTCCGTGGAATGGCCGGACCATGTTGCTGGAGGCTCGGAGACCCACGAGTTGGATGTTTCGATGGCGCGGACGGAGCAATGTGACGCCCTTGTGAGGTGGTATCGTCGCAGAACGGATCCACCAAGCCCTTCGCTCGGCCTGGAGGCGAAGTTCCATGGGCGCGAGCCTGTGAAAGAGCTGGCACGAAGTGTGACGGGCCTGGCATTGAGGCTCGGCGTAGCATTGGTGTACCTGGTCACAAGCACGGTACCCGGGCGATCGATCATGAGGCAGCTTGAATCCTTGAAGGGCCAGAGGCTCGTCGGTCAACCTGTTGCCGACGCCGCAGCTCTTTCGGTCAGACTGGTCAACGGTGAGATCGACGCGAGCGATCTTGTCCGGATAGTGGATAACTTTATCGGTCATCTTGGGAACTCCGCCGCTCCCGAAGCCACTGGCCGTTCTGATTTGGAGCGGGCCTGAACCTCGGTCACAAGTCTTGAGAAGCGCTGTAACGCTTCGGTTTGAGCCCGGCCCATCGCGGCGAAATAAGGAACTGGATTTTCTATGCACCAAGCTACCATGTCTGGCGAAGGATCGAGCCTGTCAGCGACGCAATCTGGCCGCCTAGAAGTGGTGGTGCCCGAAGAAACGCTGATGGCAGGGCAAGACAACGCAGTCAGTTTCATTCTTAGAAACCCATTCGCCATTCCAGTTACCGTTACGAAGGTATCGGGTCCAAGCACGCAGAGTGTCACGACGGTCTCAAGAAACGGATCTGAAAGCAGGAACACCCGCGGCGTCGATGTTCTCGTTGATATTCTACCAAAGGTTCTGGCGACGATTTCCGTTCCCTTCGCAGGAATTCAGATCGAGACCGCCAGACGGATGGACCGAGTTGTCAATGTTCAGGCGGAGCCGAAGTCGTCCGTAAAATTCGACGAGGATCTGGGGCCATATACAGAGCTGAACATCACGGCGGAGGAGGGCGCGCACAGCGAGATCGGACGGAAGGTGACAGAGGCCGCGCCCGAGGCCGTGGTCATCCCTCCCGGAGGTGATCGCATATTCACGATCTTCGTGAAAACTACTCACTGGCTGCTTTTCACCCCACAACGATTTCCAGTGAACGTGCAACTCGAGTACGACGTTGGAGGCGATCAGCGGGCTCAGGTCATCGCGGCAAGCTTTTCGATTAATCCCCCGCTGATGTCGATCCTGTGTGGATCGGTGATCGGGGGTACGCTGGGCGCGGTCGCCCGCGCGCTGCAGTCCCCCGCCGAACTGGGTGCTATCACGCTTGTTCAAGCAGCGGCGTCCGTTGTGATGAGTATCATCGCGTCCATAACGCTCTCGCGCAAAACCGGCGCGCAGAGTTTTATCACCGTGGAAGACTTCTTTGGCGCCTTCGCAATCGGCGCACTCATCGGCTACGGCGGCTCCGAGTATTTCCGACGCGCAGTCTTTTCCGGGGCGACTGCCAGTGCCCCAGACACGTGATTTTGCTTGCGGCTATCGAAAGGATTGAGTTGCGACGCCGCCAGAGGCCGAACTAATCAAGCGCGGGCTGTGGGTGGGTCGTCGCGACGTTCCAACTTTCTGCAGTGTGAAGAGCGGTGGATACTGTCACGATGGATCGGAATCGGTCTAAGCGTTGATGGCAGCTTGCAATTGTTCGCGAATTTGCGACTCATCGGGGGAAGCTGATTGCCAATCGACATACATCCGCCGTCGCGACAAACAATCGCCAGGATGACCACGCGCTTCGCGCTTCAGCGCGACGACTGGAGCGACTACAGTTTCCGTACGCTCTACCATCTTCATTACAGGCATGGCCCCGACGACACTGATGTGACGTACCTCGGCCCGGTGAAGATACTTAAGAAGGGACAGACGCCCGGAGGGTCCCAGCTCATCCAGGAGCCGTTCAACAAGTTGAGCCCGCTTTGGGTTTCCGTTGGAACCAGCCTCGACTACTATCAGCGGCTCAACGATCTCCCCGAGAAACAACGCGCGGCGATCATGTCCGCGCTCAACGATGCCGTTGCACACCCCTCGCTCGTCAGCGAGTTCGAGAGTGAGAAGGGATGGAAGACGTCGCTGTTCCGCGACAACAGGGAATGGAGAGAATACCTCAGCGACGCCACTGTCCTTTTCGAGGGAAGTTTCGGCGCACTGCCCGATCTGACAACCAGCTTCTCGTTTCAGCCTGCCGGCGCGGAAGAACCGATCGTGTTCGACTTCGATGCGCCGGAGCCGGATTTCTACGGAGGACCATGGAACAGGACAGGGCCAGGGCGCAAGAGAACGCTGCTGCCCAACCGGCTGATGGTGCTGGTTGGCCAGAATGGTTCGGGTAAGAGCACGCTACTTTCACGACTGGCCCATGTCGCGTTCGCATCGCCGCAGGACCGGGCCAGCAGGCGCCTCAAAGCGATTGGTAGGCTGGCACCGAGATCGATCGGCTTCATGCGGATCATAACCATTTCCTACAGCGCATTCGACAGCTTTGTCGTGCCGGGTTTTGCTGTGAAGGAGCTCTCCCAGGCGACGGACGACTTGGAGAGCGGCGACGGGCGCTTCATTTTCTGCGGACTCCGAGACCTTGTGGCCGAAGCACGCGCGGATGTGGACGCCGATCAGGAGAAGCCGGACGAGGACGTGATGCAGCCCATAGAGCGCCGGACCAGCACGCGCCTAAAGCCCGTGGAGGACCTCGCGCAGGAATTCGCTGACATGATGAGCAGGATCCGGCGTGAAGAACGTGTCGACCTCCTGGAAGCCGCGCTGGATCCGCTGCTCCGTGACCCGTCGTTCTTCGAGCACCGGGAGCAAATATCGCGTCTCACGGACGGTACGTTCACTCGCCGGAGCGCGAAGGCACTGTTCCTTACATGGAGTACAGGACACAAGATCGCGCTCCATGTAGTTGCCTGCCTTGTCGCACATGCGCGGCCGCGGTCGTTGGTGCTTTTCGATGAACCCGAAGCGCACCTCCATCCTCCCCTCATGGCGGCACTGATACATTCGGTGCGGGTCGTGCTCACGAGCGTGAATGCGTTCTGCGTCGCCGCCACCCATTCTCCAGTTCTGCTACAGGAAACCCTATCCAGGCATGTGCGGCGGGTTAGGCGGACAGGTAGCGCGCTCTCAGTATCGCAGCCTGGGCTCGAGACGTTCGGCGAAAACGTGGGAATGCTCACATACGACGCCTTCGGTCTGACGGCTTCGACCACCGACTATCACAAGATTTTGAACCTGCTGGTTCAAGGCTGCGATACCGTTGAGGAGGTCGAGAAACTATTCGAGCCGGGCCTGAGCGTGCAGGCCCGCGCCTACGTTTTTGCCAAGTTCGCAGAGAAGCAATGAAAAACCTGCCACAGCCTCCTCGGGCAAGCGACCGGACCGATCTGCACGCCGCCGTTCGAACATACGTGTACAAGAAACAACAGAGAGGGCACGACATCACTGACGCCGAAGTCGACCAGATTGTCGGCCTTTACGATCTTTACGAAGGCGACGCCGGCGTTGCAAGCGACGCGTTGAAAGGGGCAGGGCTGCCTCAGAGCCTGAAGGACGCCGTCCACGCCGCTTATGGCAAAACCTATGGCGACCGGGTTTTGTCCCCGCTGAGGGCGCTGCTTTTCAGGGGTATCGAGAAGTGCCCGGTATGCGGGATCGGCGGCCCGGAGGAATTGGATCACCATCTCCCGCAGTCGGTCTTCAAACTGCTCGCGATACATACGCGCAACCTCGTGCCTATGTGCCACGAGTGTAATACGACGAAGAAAGCGATTTTCGGCGAGGATGGACTGACCGGGTTCCTGCACCCGTACTACGACATCCTGCCCGCGGTCGATTTTCTCGTCGCTCGCCCTCAACTGCAGGGAGCTGCGCTGACCGTTGCGTTCGAGATCGATCTGACCTGTGCGCTTCCCGAGGGTTGGGCGGTAAGACTCGGCAATCAGTTCGCGACCCTAGGGCTGGGGAAACGCTACGATGATGAAGTCAACTCCTATACCTCCTCGCATGCCGTCGCAATGCATACGAACTACCGGGCAGGCGGCCAGGCCGGTGTGCGATCCCTCCTGCGCTCGCAGGCCAACTACGAAACCAGCCGGTTTTATCGCAACCACTGGCGTCCGGTCCTGCTCCGAGCTCTTGCCGATCTCGACGCTTTCACGGGAGGCGGATTTGCCAACGTTTTCCCTGTGTCCGACGAGATGATCGAAGGGCTATGAGTGCTTCGGCGTCCGCGCCGCAAGGAATCATTCTTAGCCTAGATGGAGAAGGGCGTAGGCGATCGCTTCGCCGTCATGCTGCCCCCTATTCCACGCGTCTTCGTATTCTCCGACGATCACCTTTGAGGTGGTTTCGCTGCAAACCTCGTGCGCCATATACGGAAACACTCCGACCGTCTTTTCGAAGGGAAAGAGCACACGGTTCGCGAGGACGTGTGTAATGAGCGGCTTTCTTCCTAGATCCGATGCCTCCCACTGACTGGACATGGCGTCGAGAACGTCCTCAAGACCCATGCCCAGAGTTTCGCGGCACTGAAGGATGTTGCCGATCCAGACACGTGGGCAACGGGCCGCCGAGAGGGCATCAGCTATGCCTTTGATCTGCAGGTGGGGAAGGATGCTGGTGTAGAAGCTTCCGGGACCGAACACCACGAGGTCTGCCTTTCCGAGGGCTTCGATCACATTGGGGTTCGCATCGGGAAGGGTTCCCGAGCTTCCACGCAGGCGGACATGGTCGATCCCGACAAGACTGTCGCTTCCCTGGAGCTTCGTTATTGCATCCTGGCGGTCTACCGTTCGGCCGTCCTTCAGGATCGCACTTAGGTTCTGGTCGTTGTCAAACGACGAGGGCCAGACATCCCCGTCGATGCCGCACAACTTCCTGAAGACGAAGATTGCGGTGTTTACATCACCGTTGTGAGCGAGGCAGGCGCCTGTCAGAATAAAGTTGCCGATGCTGCCGTTGCGGAAGTCGAATCCTTGGCCTACGGCCTCGATGAAAGTTTTCAGATAATTCAGGATCGCGCCTCTTAGCCCTGGTTCCATGCGCTCGAGTAGCGGATGGCGCGCTTCCGAATAGAATAGGAACTCGGTCCGGGCGTCTGCGACGGAGTGATTTCCCGATATCCGCGCGTTGCAGATCTTCACAACGTCGCCTGCACGGCCTTCCCCGTGAGCCATCGTCATCAGCGCCTGTCGCAGATCCCCGACGGCGAGCAGGCCGAGCTCCTGGCGTATGATATTCGAGCTGCCGCCACTGTCCCAAGCAGGAACGATGCGTGTGATTTGAGCCTTCCCACAAAGGGCGATATTGATCGCCCGGCAGGCGCTGCCGCCGGAGAACAGGACAAAGCGCTTCATTTCGGCTCCATGGGTGTCACGTGAGGACCACGCTAGTCAGTCCTTGCTGAAGCTGTCTTCCACCCACGTGATAACCTTGTCCATATCGGTAGGAGTGGTTGTGTCGATGTCCAGCACGGGCCCCAGGCGTGACGGTTCCGCCCGCATGGCAAGTTCAATGAGTTCCGGGACATAGGCCGGGCCCGGATGACCCGGAAGCCTCTCCGAACTTCGCTGCATATACCGATCTCCGATAACTCCCGGAGGCGCATGGCACCATACTTCGACGGTCTCAGTTATGCCCGAGAGCGCTACGTGTCCCTTCAAGACTTCGATCGGCTGAAACCCGAACCACGCATCTACGATGAAGGTCGAGCCGGGCGCCGAATCCTTGATGATGGAGAAGATGGATTTGTAGCTGGCACGACCAAGAACGCGATTGAACGGCCGGTCGACGCTCTCGATCAATTCCAGAAAAGGATTCTTGATCGTATCGAGCGCGAGGATTGGCCACCCTGTGCGCTCAGCAAGACTGTGCGCGACACGGCTCTTGCCGGATGCCGGC
>Ga0123341_1000533_pt1 | contig 23643 bp, 11 predicted proteins | sample Turbeapinknodule_FD_89959 | JGI IMG/M metagenome (GOLD analysis project Ga0123341, IMG submission 89959) | Root nodule microbial communities of legume samples collected from Mexico - Turtle bean Mexico pink nodule | ecosystem: Host-associated > Plants > Roots > Nodule | place: Mexico: Nepantla...
ATATTGATTATAAGTAACATATCTTAAAATATTATTAAATTTTATTAGTAATATTTTGTTTGATTTAATAATTTTTTATTTCAATTCTTCCGTGTTCACCATCATCACCCAAGAAACTGATACCAAATTGTTATACTTGAAACGGGTATGAAGCTCTCTCCACTCACAGGTTCTAAGTTGACAGAACACCACACTCAGAACACACACACCCACACTCACTCACAACATCAAAGAAGATTGTAGAGGATACAGAAAACTGGAGAACTTTTCAATATTCCCAAAAACATACAACAAAATCTATATATAATTCTGTTTTTGAAATAAACAGAATTATTAAATTCTGTTTCGAGAGTTGTCACTACTGACAATTGTTATTACACATATCCAATGGTGGAATCTAATTTAACACCGTTCCTTATTTTGTAATGCAAGTTAATAAAAAGTGTTTGAGAGAATCTAATAGAATTTGTTGAAGATTGTTTAGCATTGTTAAGTTGATACTTGACAGAAAAATTGAATGGAACAAGACTGCAATTTACTTTTAATTTTTCAGTGACTATATATACTCTAAATATTTTTCAGTGTAGCTTCACAAGGAAAATGCAACATTTGCAACATGTTTCTGCTTAGAAGGATACAAGAATGTTCAGGAACACCAGAGATTCTCTATTTTCAAAAGTGAAATGAAACAAGTGAATCTCTGTGTTTTTACACCCAAAAAAGAATAAAATGTTTTCACAATGATATGTAGCCAAAACAACTTGGTCTTAGTAAAACTACAACTCAATTGATTTCACGGGTTTCCATTCATATATCTTACCATTGTCAAAGTTTACAGGGACTAAGAGGCTTTCCGCACAAACCTTTATTTCCAGAATAAGTACTCCCAGGAAAGTCAATTAGAGGTTTACCCTCTGGAATTTCCCCTTCAAGTACATTATCTGATAAGTCCAATTCCTTCAACTTTCTCAGCTTGAGAAATCCATTGGGTATGTTTCCACTGAAGTGATTACTTTGCAGCTTCAGACTCTCCAACAAGGTCAACTTTGCCAGAACTTCTGGCAAGTTGGAAGCTAATTCATTGAAGCTCAAATCCAAACTGTGAATGGAGTTCAGCCTCCCAAGGGAACCTGGCAATGTACCATTTAGAAGGTTATGAGACAAATTCAGGTACCGAATGTTTAACTGTTCTCCCACACCAATAGCCTCTACTCCACTTGAGAAGTTGTTATCAGAAAGATCAATATATGTTAGTGATCCCCCAGTAGTATCTCGTTGATCAGTGTTAAATAGTCCAGTTATGGAGCCCGTTAACTTATTTGAGTGAAGATCAAGAACACCAAGACCAGGCAAGTTTGTGAGGGAATCAGGTAGGTGTAAATCAAGTGAATTACTTGAGAGGTTTAACAAGTACAGCTGACTGAGGGATCCAAACCATGATGGTATTGGTCCACTGAGAAGGTTCCCTGATAAGTCCAGTTCCTGTATTGGACTCTGTGTTGTTTGCAGTAAGTCTGGAATTTGGCCCTTGATGCCACAGCCTGCGAGGTAAATGCGGGAAAGAGATGACAGACTTGTTAGCCATAATGGAATGGAAGAGAGGTTCAAAGGATTGAAAGATAGATCAAGTGTCTGAAGGTTTTGAAGGGAAGACATCTCCTGAGGCAATGGCCATTCAATCAAATTATTGGAAATGTTCAACATTATGAGCTGAGAGAGTTGGCCTACTGATTTTGGTATTTGGCCAGAGAAGGAGTTGTCACTGAGGTAAAGCTCTGTCAAAGAATGCAAGTTGCCCAAACTAGAAGGCAATGCTCCTTCAAGTTTGTTGTTTGATACTGAAACTCTTTGAAGAGAAATCAGGTAGCCAAAACTGGGAGGTATGTTTCCACTCAGGTGGTTATTGTGGAGTCTTAAGAAGCCCAGAGAAGGCATTTCACCAGGTCTCGAGGGAAATGGGATGGTTCCCTCAAGATAGTTGGTGTCAAAATACAAAACTGAAATGGCAGTTAAATTTGTTAGTGAAGAAGGTATGCCTCCACTTAGCATATTGCTTGAAAGATCAAGCTTCTCCAAAGCCAGCATCTGACCAATGCTGTTGGGTATATGACCTATAAGAGCATTGTCATGAACATCCAACTCTACCAAATTGATCAAACTCCCAAGTGAGAAGGGTATTGTACCTGAAATTTGGTTCGAGTAAAGTAGCAGCCTTTTGAGGTTTCTTAAGCTTCCAAGGCTAGAAGGGATTGGCCCAGATATCCTATTTTCATGCAGCGCCAGTTCCTGGAGATTTGGAAAATTACCAATGCTTTCAGGTACTGGGCCAGTTAAATTGTTGCCAAAAAGATAAAGCTTTTGGAGCTTTGGCATTTGCAACCCAATTGTTCGGGGAATTGTTCCACTGAGGCCTACTAAGCCACCGAGATCAAGGATCTCAAGAGAGGTGAGGAGTGTTATGGAAGGAGAAAGTTGACCCACCATTTGTGTTTGAACCAAATCTTTTTCAATGAGCCCTGGGAGAAGAATCTGTGTCACTCTAGTTGTTGCATTGTCACAGACAACACCTTCCCATTCACAGCAGCTCCTGCCAACCCACTTTGCCAACCGGGCAGATGTATCCATCTGAATCCCATTCTTGAAGGCCATTAAACCTTCCAAATCATCTGAACTGCATTCTCCTGTTACTTTCCTAAATGCTCCTCCAAATGCTATCACTGTCAGCAGTGTAACTATCTGTAGTAGCTGATAGCCCATGTTGCTCAACCTAATGGAAGTGTCTCTTACTTATCTTATCTCAAGCAATTTTTTCTTGCAACTGAAAAAGCCTTCAAAATGTTGGCTAGGATATTTTGGCAAATAGTCCACTCTTCACGGGATGCAGATACAAACAAGTAGCATTGTTTTCCAGATCTAACTTTTTTTCTTTCCTTTAGGCCACTTTTCCCTTTTAAATTGCAAAGCTGGAAAGCACATTTCTCTGAATCATGATTTCCTTAATAGTACTCAGAGTGATAGATTCCATAAACTGACCCATTTAATTTTCTGGTTTAGTGCCAGAATTCTCGTACGCATACACTATAAGGATTAAACTAAACCTTCGTGACATATTCCTATATGATTTTTTACGAAATATAAGAGTTCTCTATTACGAAGTTGCAACTGTGATGTAGTAGTTAAAAATCAAACTTCTATGTTTGAAGCATGACAGATAGCTAAGCACATGGCAAGGATTAATCTTATAAAGATGATAGTTTGGTGGTTGTGCACATTTGGAAGTTTCTTTTTTGGGAGTTTGTCAAATTCCATTTTCTCACCAAACTCTTCCTTTATGATTTACATGTTCAGAAATCAGGAGATACTTTTGTTTTTGTTATTTATTTTATCACTTCAAGGAATAATCTGTGTCATGATTTGAAATTTCAAGTGGCATCTTAAATTTGTGAGCCTTCTCTGCTCCACCATTGCACACTTCATTATTTTAATGCGTATGATTATCCCAATCGAGTACCAATAATTTTCGTAGACTATGTCATTCAGAAAGCAACAGTTGTACGAAAGGAACATAAATCTACACTGTACAGAGGTCTTCTTAGGTTTTCAATAAGGAAAACTAAGATCAATATAGGTGCTGCTTTTTTAAGATATCCACCACAACGGATATTTTTAAGAGGAAAAAAGTTACTGTAGTGCAACCAAGTAATCCTTGACCGTTTACCTATTTTACAAGGAATTCAAACTCTTGAAAATTATTGGTACCTCACTCTTTCTACCAACCTAACTAATGTATCCATCTAAGAAAAACAATTAATGTATCATACTTAACTATTCCTTTTACATTTCATACAAAAAAGCAAGGGGAATTATAAATATAATTTTGGGTTGTGATTTTCTCCTATCCTTGTGAAAAAGTGTTAAATCAATTGATTGATTATTGCATAAATATTGAGTAATTGAGAGTATTATTTTTAAAAGAATTTATAGTCTTCTAAAAAGAACAGGAAAAATTCCCAAAATTTCTAGATAAAAGGATTAAAAGAAATAGTGTCTAAGAGCAGATGAAGTTTGGATAGGGTCAAAGTACACGCCCAAGGAATCTTGGTTTGTGTTCCCTTGTTAACGACAAGATAGGTAAAAAAATAAATAAGTAAAGAGAAAAGCACTTACCAGAAGTTCCTAAAACTAATCAATTGGCTATGGTTATATTGGAAAGAGTAATGTACAAATAGTTACAATGAATCCAAAACCTGAAGGCCTAGCATTTTTGGGTTCTAGAAATTCTCTTGATTTTTATCAACCAAAGTTCACAAAATGGTATGGCCCAAATTACATTAGATCTTGATCTCCTTCATCCTTTAGCATTCCTGCAATGTATGACACGTGTAGATGGGAATGCACACAGATGTAATGCAATTCATCCACACAAGTTTGAAGTGAGAGACACTCCTTGAACACTGAAAAGCCTGATTTATCACAGTAATGTGATCATGTAGAGGTATAGATGATAAACATGAAACGGTTTCACTTCAATGCTTTCTTTCCTTCTGCTGTCTACAGTGTACCATGATTGAGAAGTGGATGAACTATTATCATTTCCATGGGAATAGAGTACTAGTGACATTGACTATGTTTGGACAAATGAAGTGGGGCTAGGAATATCTTCCTCTACACTATCAAAGGCAGCTCTGCCGGTTAACATCTTTATAGAAATTTCACTAACTTCAACAAACCATTCATCCTCAGGCAAGACACTGCCATTCAAAGGTTATTGATTAGTAAAAAACAGTATATAACAAAAGTGGTTGATTCCATCATAAATGTACTTAAATGATGCTACTCCAGACATATTTTCCTTTTATCTCCCTAGTTTTTTTTTTTTTTCCATCAAAGACCCATTTTTCTTTCTCTTTCCCTCAAATTTGAGAGATATGGAATGAAACAGTTTTATTTTACCTATTGCACCTTGAAAATATTCAAATAAGAGAATGGTAACTTCCTGGCATTATACTCTACTTTATTCTATTTCATTATAGTTAGCATTAAATATAGTATTAAGTTAAGAGAAATGGTAACAGATGTTCTTAAGATGAGTTAGGGGGAGTAAAATATTTATTGTCTATTTGGACGAACTTCCTATAAAGACTTTCTAGGAAAAACTGAATTCTCCATGAGTTAAAAATAGTATATGTATAAACTAATTTGTATAACTTTTCATATAATTTCTCTAAATTTTTATTTTTAATTTGTACCTAAAGTTAATTTTAGTTTATAGAGAAATCAATTTAATTTTTGTTATACTTTTTTGTTTTTGGAAGTTTTTTCTTAGAAACTCATTCAAATAGGTCAAGAGAGATATATTAATGTGCTCCAGGGTAATTTTTTAATGCACTTCCATGTTATTTTTCAATAAAAACTTTCTTTTACTTCTTCAATCCATGTCCTAATGACACTGGTTAACGTGATCCTTATGCTAAATAGCCAAATAGATGTACCTGTTGGGATCTAGACCTGTAGCAGCAAGAGCATTAATAGCCCTTTCAATAATGTTTTTAATAGCTTGATGCAGATGACGAGATAAGTAACGGCCTTGGGATGAAAATATCATCACAAATTGCATATCCAAATAAAGCTGCATGAATGATCAAACGATTAGTCTGATATTAATTTTGGTCAGTGATTCTAATTCTTGTACACTAAATAAATATCTTCAACACATTCTTCACAAAATACCTTCTAATAACAGGTCTCAAAACCAACTTCTTAAGATTTTGCAGTAGACAATGTTTTCACAGGCTTTTAGAATTAACTTATCAATTAATTTTCGATGTTGTAGCAGCACCAACAAAGTTTTAATTTACAGTAAGTTGAAGCCACTCTCAACAAATGACTACAAACTCATGTTTCAGTGAGTACCTGTTGAAGGCCTATGGGACCCAAAGGTGTTGATCCTGTCTCAACCTCTTCCCAGAAGGCTTGGTCATCAGAAAGCCACAGGACCACTGTTTCTGCAAGTCTCATCAATAAAACAGTGGCAAATCTTTCCCTTCCTACAAACACGTCTGCTGCAATGCTTGCCACTTCGGTAAGCTTAGCAAAAATCTCCTGAGCAATAATGTACGAAATGACAAACCTTGTAAACAAACAAAGATACTGCTACTGTGTTTCTATCATGCATGTATCTGAATACTAAAGAGAAAAGTATACTATGATGACTTAAAGGCTTAACAACATAGCATGGAAGGAAGCATCGTTTGTGTTACACATTGTTGAAATCTTGCATGTGGAAGAGGGTATATAACTTAACTGAAAATCTGAATCAGACTGAATCAAAAAAGATATATCAAATGATAAAGTCTAAGTTTGATATCAGACTATGCCTATCAGACAGCCAATGCTGTGCATATCACTCACAACTCTGGACGTAACTTTCACATGGTAAGAAAAGGAGAACAAACCAAAAGTAAAACAGAAATCAACAACCTTACACTAAGGGATAGCAAAACTGACTTTATATACTTCACTATTGCAACAATTACAAAGTGATAGAGCTTATGTAAGCAAAGTTATACGGATTGGGCATTGGAAAAAAGTAATCTGAACTAAGCATAAAGAAAGCAATCATTACCCAGCAACTGAAAACTTTTACTGAACAAGAACCCTTTACCCAAAACTATAAGCAATCCCGAAGTCTAATCACACCGTTAATGCTAAAGATAAACAGTCTTAATATTCCAACACACATATTACCTGAAAAATTGGAGAAGGAAACCATTCAGGCTGCTCTACGTTACCATCCATTCCCAAATATATTAATGCGTTTAGACGAGCTTCTCCTTCTTCTGTGAAGATAAGTTCAAGAGCATGTTGCCGGCAAAAGCTGTCACGCAGGTGATCAACTTCACGTTGGAGCCTTTTCTTTAGTTCACGCTGTTTTTCTGATCCTTTTCTCTGAGACTCATCACCTTTGGTGCTATGTGAAAGCTTGAAAACAGCACGTGGAAGCAGCTCATCTGCCAGTAATATTGCATTCGCCAACAATGCTATCTGCTGTGCTTCAGTCTCAGCAAGCTTAACAATTCTGTGCCCTTCTAGGTTCTCAGTTACCACTGATCCTGGCAATGCATTTATTAGCAAGTTGACATAGAAGTTGAACTCTTGTATAAGGCCTTCAACTGCAAGAACATCCAATTGCAGTATTTCAAGAGGCCCTACATCTTCAAATAGTTCCTATTCAGATAACAGAAAACCTTATTAAGCATCTTGAGCAATGAGGCATAAAGGGAAGGAGTTAAACAAAGAAGCCTCGTGATGATCTTTTCCAATATTATACTCTCTCAGTCAATTTCCTAGTAACATATCGATACTTTCGAAATACGATACTGAGCAATGGTTTTCTGAGAAAAAAAATTCAAAATGGAAACAATTGTGAAATCTTGTTAAAAGACGTTACAATTACAAGAACGAAAATAGATTAGAACCAAAAAAAGGGAGTAATTACCAGAACCATTGAGTTGAATTTGTGAGCACTGCTTGAAAGCTTTGGTTGGAGCAAACCTAAGTTACTGTGAGAAGATGGAGGTTGGCCAGAAGACCTGCTGCTGGTTGGTGCATAAGCAAGTACCCAATCCTCTGCAGAAGCCAGTGCAGAACTACTTTGTTCAATTCTTTTCAAATCTGTTTTCAGTGCTTGCTCAACAAACGGCCTAAAATATTTTATTAGGACAGGGGAAAGGGCTAGCCCAGTAGCCTCTAGCAGATAGCAGTGACTCATGCAAACATGAACACATTCAGATGCTACTCTCAAACCTCCTGCGGCAGCTGTAGAAGCAAGAATACATTTCTTAAGCAGAGCAGCAAATTTCTCAGCCTCTCCAACTGCCCAAGTTACTAGCTCAGAGGTATATGCGGGTTCTTCTTCAGCAAACACTGACAAAGAATCTGATGCTGCTTGTGAAATGGTGGAAAAAACAAGCTGTGAAATGGTAGTAGTAAATGACCCAACCCCATAATTGCTGGATTGAAGACTTTTCATGCTACGTTGTAATGTTCCTTGTCGAGAACTTAGTAGTAACGTATGAGCACGAGGACCATCCCCAAGTTTTTTCAATGACAACGCTGTTGATCGAATCTCTACACTGCGAGTTGATGGCTGACAGATAGTTTCTGCTAGTTGATCTGCTAGTTTTTGTCTCTGTTCAGCAATAGCATCTTGCAATGCTTCAAATAAAGTTGGACTTAAAAAAGTTCTCCCTTCACTAATTTCTTTTACCATATTTTCTCCTTCGTCCAAAGCAGCCATAGATTCATCCACTCTTTTCTCCGCTAATAGGACCTCAAGGGTTTCTAAATATCCTATTAGCCATTTTTCTGTCTTGGATATTTCTGTTTTTTCATCTAGTATGTCATCCAATTCTAAATCTTCATTGCCACTAATCATGGGAGTAAGCTCGCACCCATCGGCTAAACCATGAACCAAAGCAGCCTGGGTGGATAGAAGATTTCTCATGGAAAGCAACTCTCCTTCAAGATCAGATATCTCTTTGGACGTACTGCATAAAATATTGCAGACAGAGTCATCAACACAATAATAATCATTTCTTACAGATAGTGGATATCCTAATTTTCAGGCAACCGTATAGTTGTCAGTTTTGTTAAAATCACAAACCATCTTGGCCCCTTGATAAAAAAAATTTGAGTATCTTAAATGATCCTTGAATCAAGTGTTAGATAATGCTACTAAGCAGTCTAAAGTTTAATCATTGGTATCCACAGTATAAGGTAGTTACAAAGGAAGCATGTTAATGGTTAAAATATGAAAAATAATATTTTGAGCACTAAAACAACCATGACAACTATGTTATAGTAATATAAGAATGGATTGTATCCTCACCTAAAAGCTTAAGTTGCTAAGCTTATACCAAAAGAAAAACACAGCAGAAATATTACAAATTTTATCTCTCAAAACTAACCAAAGAATGAAAGCCAAACTTCCCATATTTTGTCCTCACAGAATCATGCTACAACTTTATACTCACCAATCCAACAGAATCCGTTTTCCTTTTCCTCTTTTTTTCACTCATAACTTCCACATCTAATTTTCTAGTGACAGAACAAAAAAAAAGTATTTTATAAGAGAATTGAAAGTCAAATGAGCTTCTTACTTCCTCTTATCTACTTTCTCTTCTCACAGTACAAGATAATTACTGAAAAGTAATTTTAGAACGTGTCCTTTCCGCGTTAAAAAAATAGCCTGAAAACATGTAGTTTGCTTTTGGTAGCTGATTCCTGGCATTAGACATTTTTTTTTTTCATGCACTACACCAGGGGAAGAGTTAAGAAGAACACCTAAGAAATCTATCTCTGTACGAAAACTTAAATGGGGACAAAACTTTTGGTACAAATACTTGTTGCAAAATTTCATACAACCACTTTGACATGTTAATAAACTACGTAATCTGTAAACAAAGGAACTTCTGCAAGGAAGGCACTGCAACAGGTCATATCATAATGAAATATTCATGAATTATAATGCTTAAATCCCTTCACAAAGTTCAGATATGATGCATAAGAATTCGAAAATATAGCATAAAATATTCCTCAACAAAGATATGTAACTAATTAACAGTTTTGGGGTGTGTAATCACCGTATGAAAGCTGAGTAGTTAGCAAGAACACTTTTACGCATTTCTTCTGCTGAAGCCTTCTTCAGGTCAATAAGATAGGCGCACAAGTGTTTTATCTCCTGCAAAAGGAAGAAAAGTTTCCTCTATTAAATGAATAAAAAAGCAGTGTAATTTTATTTTTCCACCATCCCCACTTCATTAACCAAGAACCATTTTCGTTCCTGGCATACATGCCAGACAAAATATAATTATAATCACACTTTTAAAAGCATAGAAACCTTGTTAATTCAAATTGAGGATCACTGAACCAACCTGTTCTTTACCTTTTACTAGGAATAAGATTAATGTTTTACCTTTTACTATGAAAAGAATGAATGTCTAGCACTTTTACATCATAAAATTGTAAGGGCAAGAGTCTAAAAAAGTAGCTAGAACTTGCAAGTTGCAACAAATGGAGTCCTAATTAATGGGAAAAAGGGTATTACCTCTCAGATTGCATAAAAATCTAACATGGTACACACTAGAAACCTCCATCTTTTATTGTCTTAAATAAGAATACTACTTGTAAGCAAAAACACTTTTCAAGCTACTAAAAACTCAGCTTTTTATACAGTTTCTAACATATTCTTTTTAGCCCACTATATACTACAAATGAAAATTATTAGAAACTACAAAATTACAAGACAAAAGTTAAAGGAGTAAGACCTACAAAATGGTAGAGTTTCAAACAAATTTCAATCTATAATAAAGGTGTATTTAAAAGAGTGGTTCCCTACATATATTAATATATATACATATATAAATATATACACACAGACATAGGCATACTTTTGACATGCACGAGGGGAACTGGTGTATATTATGTGTTTCATAGACTTAGCCAAGGTATCATTTTTGGTTCATTGCAGGCATGATCACTCACCAACAAATAGACCCATTATCGAATTTGACAATGAAAGTGATCCAAGATGAAATTTATGCGAGAGGGAGAGAGAAAACCTTTTCGTTCATGCTGCGGGATTTGGAGGCAACATAGTTATTGGGATCAAAGGAGGAGCTTTTGAAAACCTTGAGCTTATCACTGAGTGTGAGATTTCCTTCAAGCTCTGAAGCGTCTCCAATGCTGGATGACAAAGATCCTCTCGGAGTGATGAATGGTGACTGATCCATTGTGTTTATCTACGTTGCATGCAATCAATTCCGAAGCAGAAGGTTGAATCGAATTGACAATGGAGGATTAAGAAATCAAAGTGCAGAAAATGTAATCAGATTGATACATGTGATGTAACGAACGATGCATGCGAGAGAAGAGAGCCTCCGCAAACATGCACTGCATCCATTCCAACATAAAATATGAGAATAAAATAAAATAAGATTAAACTTTTTTGGAACAACTTATAATCATTATTTAAAACACGTACAAATTCATGTCAATGGCATGGGGACGATTGCTTTCACAAACCTTTTAATATATGTAACTACATATTATTTCTATAATTTAAAATAAAAGTAAAAGAAAGCATAAATTTATAAGTCAAATATTGCATGGATTCTATAAAGTGAAGCACTATCGCATATGGATGACGGTTAGATTAATTTAAGTCACATGTTATATAAAAACAATTCTTTCCTTAATCCCCTCCCTCACTAAATACTATTTTCCTCTAATTAATTATTTCTTTTTCCATTTTTTTTCTCTCTCCTTCCTTTTTGAATTAAACCCTTTTAAATTTTAGGTATAATTACCTTTTTTTTTCCTACATTTATTTAAGGCTAATATTTAATTTATTATCGTGGTTATTAAAAAAATTCAATTTGATTCTAATGTTTTTAAAAATGTATTTAAGTTGGTCCTTTATATTAACTTTGGACTAAAAGAGCGTTACATGTTTATGATGTGGCAAAGACTTTGACAAACGTGGACTCTGATTTGTTGTACACTTAGGCATCCTCCCTCAACACTGGCCCTTCACCCCCACCACCTCCCCTAGGTGTTTCCCTCCCCAACTCACATCCACGCTCCGCTTCTTCACCTTTGTCAAGAGCCTCCACAACATCGGTGTGGTTTCCCTTTTCCACCTTTGAAACCTCACCCACCTCACCCTTTCCATCCTCATCATCAAAGCCTCTTTGCTTCCTACGTTCTCCTCTTTTACATCTCCAACCTCCAAACTCTTACAATTTTATTTGTGATATGTTGTAGTAAACAAAATTGCGAACTCTTCTTTCACCGCCATCACAGTCCATTTTCACCATGATTTCAATTGTCTGCAAGACAAAAGGGTTAAAAAGGAAAATAAAATCAGAAATTGCTACCACAATAAAACACATGCACACATATGGTATAGGAGCTCATGAAAAACTGCATTTGTTTGCGTTTCTTTTTAGGGATGGAAACTGAAAAGTAGTCATCAAGAGCACCCATTTTCTTTGGTTCTTTTTTGGCACACAAAAATGAATGGAGAATTAGAAGGGAAGTTTGAACAGGGCAGATAAGAAGATAAAATAGGGGGGAGAGAGAAATATGTAGTGAAAGCAAATTAGAGAGTGAGGGAGTGGAAAGGCTTTATATACGCAGAGTCCACGTTTGCAATTGTTTGTGCCAAATTAGATATATTTAATGCTTTTAGTCTAAAGTTAACGGAAGAGAACAACTTAAATACATTTTAAAAAACTTTATAACCAAATTGAACTTTTTAGTAACCACCGTAGTAAATTGAATATTGACTTTAAATGTAGGGACAAAAAATGTAATTATACCTAAATTTTATTTTATTTCTTACATTATCCATTTTATTATTAACTTTTTGTACCAACCGGGTCCGTACACCAATTCAAAGCCCAACACTCGGTCAAGACCGATCGAAACCATTACACCAAGCAAAAGATTGATGAAACTAATAAAAGATCAAACATTAAGTAGTACATTCTTAATCATAAATTAAATCCTTAATCAAACTCAATAACAAAGGGCACATGATAAATTATATAAATAGACACAGATTCCAAGAATCAGGTATACGTCATCACCTAGTACTAATTGCATTGTGTACCGAGTGTCGAAGTCTTACTTGAGTGTTGGAGTGTCTTTTGCAGGTACCATCTGAGTCTGAAGTTCACACAGGCGAGGAGTAGCGAGGTAAGAGGTGCAAAAGGAGTGAATTAGAAAGGAAGGAAAAGAGCAGACCAACCCACCGATCGAGAAGGAGGATAATCGTTCTCTTGGATCCAACCCCGTTCGAGAACAATTGGCGCCCATCGTGGGCCCGAGAGAATTTGAAAGAGGAAAAGATCATATGGTGTCTTCAAGAAGCAGGGTGAATGAGAAGAAGTCGGAGGTTGAGCAGATAGCGTTGATGATGTCTCTGTGAAGGGAGATGGATGAGATGAAGAAGAAGAATGAGGAGGAGATGTTGGCCCTCTAAAAAGAAAATGAAGAAAAAGATGATCGGGTAGGATCCCTCTAGTGGGCTGAGCAACCCCGTGGGGAGACTCGGTGCAAGCCCAATCGACACAAAGGTTGCCGAGGAGCCAAGACCCACTCGTACTCAAGAGACTATGGGCGAATCATACCCAAATAGGCACCCATTCACTGATTATATGATGGGAGTGCAACTTCCACCTACGTGGAAGGGGATGAACATGGATCGTTACGACGGGATGACCGACCCCGACGAGCACATGGATGTATACACTACTCACATTAGTTTTTATACCTTGAACCCACGTTGTTTTGTGTCGAGTGTTCTCACATCTCTGAAAGGATGAGCGTTGACTTGGTTTACAAGACTCCCCCGTATTCTATAGACTGCTTCGAGACCTTGGTGTCCAAGTTTGGGACACAGTTCGCCACTAGTCGATAGTACCACCTGACTTTTATCGCCTTGGTCAACATTCGCTAGGAGAAGGGAGAATCTCTTATGTGAGTTGATTTTAGATTGCTTCATTTTTAGTTGTGAAACTTTACTTAGATTGAGGTTCTTAACAATTATATGGTGAGAACCCAAAGAAGATCTCTACTGGACATGAACTTAACCAAGTGGTTAAGTAAGTGTGAAGGTTCTCTTCTAGAGGGCAAATGGAAAATACAAGAATATGGTGATGGATGATGAAGGGTAAAACATAAAAGAGCATGGAAGGAAGCACAAAGACATAATAAACACTGAATTGACAATGGAGGAAAATAAGAACATAAGAACACAAAGATAAATGGAATAATGGAAAGAATGGAAGAGATGAAGGAAAGGAAAAGCTTATGTGATGGAAGAGATGTGGATCACGCCACTTGGAGTGTGGTGTTTGCTCCAAGATAAGTGTTGATGGTCGCCACTTGAGAGCTCTCAATCACTCAAGATGAGACCTAAATGCTAAAAGAGGAAACAAGCCTCACTAACACCTCACACAATTTGTGCAGAGTAACTTTTCTATTTAAATTCAACATAAAAAATACAAGGAGTATGGCACCCTATTTATAGGAGATGGTGCCTTGGAAACACAAGAAGCAAGGGTAGGATGGGAAACCTAAGAGATGGGGTTGCCTTTAGGGTTTGCTAAGTCAAACCACACCTTAGGCTTGTTCTTCTAGAAACTAGGTAAAAAACAAGCTAAAGTGATAAGCACATCTCCCTTATTATGCTATATGAACCTACTTTAGCCTATCTTGTTATTTGGACCCCTAGAGTGAGCCCAATTTATTTACAACTTGTTTAATTCTTAAGAAGACTAGCAAGAAGAACATTAAATGCTCTAGTTTTTGTCCATTTCTCCCTCTGGTGAGGTCTGTTAGATCCTTGGTGAGGTCTTCACTTGATTGTTGAGATGACTTCTCATGGTGTGAATGGTAATGTGCTTCCTTGGTCATCTCCTTGTTGGCTTGGTTTGTATCAATCTTTAGGTTGTTCATGAAGAGGTTTAGTAAGGTGACCTTGAACATCCGGAATCTAAGTCCGAACATGGCCATACATCACATGGTCACGACCATATGGCCAAGACCGCTTTCTGATAAATTGTGCAAGAAGCCAGCCGCAAACCTTGACGAGCTTGGGCAGAGGGTTGTTAAGTATATGTAACTGAAGGAGTTGAGGGAGTATAGGAGTCAGACTAGGGCTGAGACAGGCAGAGAGAAGGGGAAGGATAAGGAGAAGGAGCGCCCGAGCCAACCTATTGTTGGTCGAGGAGGTAGGTACAGGGAGAACCGAGGACCTCGGTTTACAAGATATACCCCTTTGAATGTTGACAGGGAAGAATTATGGATGAGACCTTAACTGCCAACCTCAGACACTGAGAAGGGCTATGAGCCCTAAGAATGCCGATTAATTGCATAAGTGTCGGTACCATCAGAACACTGGTCACACCATTGAGGAATGTCAGACGCTAAAAGATAAGATTGAATAACTAATCCAAGTCAGGCATCTCCGTTAGTACGTGTAAAGGGGAGGCATGAGTTCGAAGCGATCTCCTCCGAGAAGGGAGGAGACAATCGGGCGAAGGGATTACGACCCTCGACGGACAAACAAAGATGATCGTCGACCCGAGCGTCGCCGAAACGATGGAGGTGGAGGAAGGGGTGACCGAGAGGTCATCAATACCATTGTTGAGGGCTTTGCGGGAGAGGGCAACTCTAATTCGTGAAGATAAAAGCACTTGAGGGTGGTGCAGCAAGTGAACACCATCTTTTTTCGGCCAAGGATGCCTCCCTTCACCTTCACCGATGAAGATTTCAAGGGTATCGACCCTTTGCATGAGGATCCCATGGTCATAATGGTTGACATTGGTAACTTATCCACCATGAAAATGTTGATGGATCAGGGAAGTTTGGTGGACATTCTCTACTGGAAAACGTTCAAGAATATGAGGATTGCTGAGGAAGAGATGAAGTTTTACGATGATCAATTTGTTGGCTTCTTGGGTGAAAGGGTAGGCCCCTGGGGGTACATCGAGCTCTACACCACGTTTGGTGAGGGGAAAATGAGTAAAACTATCAAAATATGGTACTTGGTGATAGATGTCAACACCTCCTACAACATTCTGCTCGGATGGTCGTCCATCAATCGGCTAAGGGTGATCGTGTCTACCCCCCACCTAGTTATGAAGATCCCCTCGATTTCGGGAGATATTCTCACAGTGCACGTGCTTCAGAAGGTTGCACGAGAATGCTATGCAACCAGTTTAAGAGTGGAACCTCTTTGGAATGACTCCGACCGGGCATACGGAGATCCTTCCCCCAGACGAAAGTTCTCACGAAGATGCAAATCTCCTCGTAGAGAGGACGGGCTAGAGCGAAGGGAGTATACAGTTGCTCTAGTCGACTTAGATCCCTGAATAGCTTAAGGGAGTCTCGAGGTCGGGGAAGACCTACGCCGAGTCCCCCTGCTAGATGGAAAGCATACCACCAGTGTGGGAACATCGTTAGCAGCTGCTGAGGCCGAAGCTGTCCATCAGGCATTGAAGAAGAATGTGGACCTCTTTGCCTGGATGGGATCTAATATGTTGGGGATAAGCCCCAACATCATAACTTACAAGTTGTTGGTATACAAGGAGGCTTGTACGATAGCTCAGAAGAAGCGCAGGCTTGGGGAAGAGAATAGGATGGCAGCAAAGGAGGATGCCGAGAAGCTCCTATCTATAGACTTTATACGGGAGGCCCACTACACTACTTAGTTAGCCAATGTAGTTATGGTGACAAAGGCGAACGACAAGTGGAGGATGTGTGTCAACTACACCGACCTCAATAAGGCCTGCTCGAAAGATTCATACCCTTCCCCCAGCATCGACTGACTGGTGGATGGTGCAGCTAGCCACAAAATCCTTAGCTTCCTAGATGTTTACTCTGACTGCAACCAGATAAGCATACATCCGAGAGATAAGTAAAAAACTGCCTTCATGACAAATGGAGCCAACTACTATTGTACTGAACATGAGTATTTTGGACCTCGATCTAAGTATTTGGGTATAGTCAGCTCGGTTTTGGATCCAAAAGTGGGTCATGGGCTCGACCCAATTTTAATGGTAAGCACGACTGGGAATAATTAAAAATAAAGAAAATAATAAGTTTGGTCGTATATTAATATAAATTTGTTAGTTAAATATATATGTCGATATATATTAAACTGTTATAATAGAATATATGTGAATATACATGGAGTTGTTACTTAAATAAATATATACATAAAGCTATTAGTTGAATATATAAAGTTGTTAAATAAGTGGAGAGTACCCGAGAATAAAGGTGCACAAGATTCTCTTCTGTTGTTAGCACCGTGAGTAAGGGTGGTTTTCTATTATTATTTTATGCTTTCAGTAGATATTGTATTCTCATGAGTGAAAGCTGTTAGAGGAATAATTATAAAAAAGGCTTGAGACCCTTGGTAAATATATGTTGTTTCTGAGTGCTAGAGACTGGAACTAATTATTATCTTGTATGCTTTCACTGACTTGATCGTCGGAGTGTGATCAACAGGTAGAGCACCCTCTGTCACAACGGAGACACATTCCAGTGCAACCAAAGAAGACAAAACAAAAGCGAAACTCTCCATCCAGGTCAACTGGCGAGAACAACTACTATTAATTCATGTCGTTTGGCCTTCTTGGGTTAGTGCAAATGAGGATAACATGCAATATAAAAAGAGGTAAGGGAGAGAAAAACTACACACAATAATTCATATTGATTTATCTATCGCAATAGATTGCATCCAGTTCTTTCCAAACCAGTCAAATTCAACTAAGCATACTAATGTTGTGAAGTATACGTAAAGTATTCTTTTGACTCATGGTCATTTCAGGCTAACTCCCTGAGTATTATTTCCTCAAGCCACTCCTAGCTGACACCGAGTAAGGATGACAATGTTGACCGACTTGTCCCGCATTTGGTCCCCAAAATGCAAGTCGGGTTGGCCTGCCCGGCATAGGAAATGCAGGTTGATTTCATTGACCGACGCCGCATAATAGTTCGCCTACAGGCCTACAGGTCAACACGCATAAGAAATATTTTTTAAAAGTTAATGAAAAATAAATTTTTAAATAAAAATTTTGATTAATTTTTTTTATTCAATTACATTTTTTTCTTATTTATATGAATTAGGTAAATGGTCTCATAGTATTATTCTCACAACACATGTGTAATAAGATATGGATAAAAATAAATTATTATGATATTCCGATTATCAATAAAATTTAAATTTTAATCGTACTAATAAATTGACTAATAAAGTATTTTATTAAATATATACACTTTTTTAAGATAATACATGTAGACACATGATTACTATTCTAATTATATATATACACACACAATACTATATTTAAATTTTATTATAAAAATGACTTAGGTCCGACTACTATATTTGATGAGTATTAAAACCTAAACAATATATGTGTTTAGAAAGACAAAAAACACTATTAAATATAAAAAAAAGTCATCAAGCCTTATCGAATTTCGTAAAAGTGTTATGGATTAAGGATTGAAGGGAGATGCTTCCTGCACCTCCATGTCTTTCTTAGTGCACCCTATACTTTAAAAATACTCAAATTACCCTTTCACATTTTTCATTGAACGTTTTTTCTTTAATTCTAGAATGTGGAATCCAGAGACTTCCCAGGTTATAGAATCCAAAATTTAAAATTTGTGTTTTGGATTGTACAATCTGGAATACAATATATTCTAGATTGCACAATCCATAATGCAAATTTTGTATTCTGGATTATAGAATCTAGAATGGATAATTTTGGAACTTTTGAGAGTATGAGGGTGCAAGAAGAAGTTTTCATAATTTTAAGATATGTGGGTTATGTGTGACAGGCCTAAGTAGGCCAACAGGTTAAAATAGGCAACCCGTCGCATTTTTTCTTATCGAGCCACAGGCCGACTTGCATGACTGTTCTACAATATCATCCCTAACACCAATTATTCTTTGCTCAAGTCACAATCTTGAGTATTTTTTACACCTAACCACTCTTAACTAACCAAGTATTCTTTTAAATCGCAATCACGCTTGACTAACCTCGTCAACGATATTCATTACTCAAGGCACTCTTGACTAACATAGGAAAGGTTGAAGGTTTGAATGATCGTTTGATCATTGAGTCTGAATAATGGAGAGTGTTTGTGTCTTTTAATGAATATAATGATACAAACCAAGACAACAAGAAGATGACCAAGGATGCACACTATGAAAGGTCATATCAACATTCAAGTGAAGACCTCACCAGAGGGAGAAATGGACAAAGACCAGAGCATCTCAAGTTCTTCCTTTTGGTCTTCTTATAAGATACAAATATGTTGTAAATAAATTGGACTCATTTTAGGGATCCAAATAGAAAAGATGGGCTATAATAAGGTGCCTTTAGCATAATAGGGGGTATGGGTAGCATTTTAGCTTATTCCTAGCACTTTTGGAAGACATTTTGACATAATTTCTAAAAGGACAAGCCTACGATGTGGGTTTGACTTAGTCAAACCCTAAGGCTGCCCATTTTTTCCCTTTTTCCATCCTACCTCTTTAGCTTGTTCTCCAAGGCTCCTTCACCTATAAATAGGAGGCCTACCTAGTGTATTTTACAAGTTAAAATTAATAGAAGAAGAGTTACTCTGCACAAATTGAGTGAGGTGTTAGTGAGGTTAGAATTCCTCCTAGCATTTAGGTCTTATCTTGTGAGTATTGAGAGCTCTCAAGTGGTGACTATTTTCACTTATCTTAGAGACCAATCACACTCCAAGTGGCGTGTTCCACTTCTCAAATCCATCACATAAGCTTTCTCCTTCCTTCATCTATTCTTCCATTGTCATTCCATTTTTTACTCTTTGTATCATGTTCTTGTTTGGTTTTCCTTGTTTCCATTCGGCAATTATATTTTGGTTTCTTTTCCTTGTTCTTTAATTTTGCACCTACTAGCATTATTTTCATTTTATAATTGTCTTTTCCTTTTGCCTTTGTAAAATGAACTTTCACATCTACTTAACCACTTGGTTAAGTTAATGTCCAATGGGGATTTTCCTAAGGTCTTCACTCTTCAATTCCTAAAATCTCAATTTAAGTAAAGTGTCACACCATAAAATGAACAATCCTAAAATCAACTCACATGATATAAGGTTTGAGTTTTCTCTCTCCTAGTTCAAATCATTTGGCACTCTAGGAAGGGGTTACGTCTTTCAACAAATACAAGGTGAAGGTTCACTCTCTTAGGTGACTAAAGAGACACTCGTTCTCTTCTAAGCAATAATGGATCCATATATTTTGGCAATGATCCTGGTCTAAGCTATAAGATCCTTTTTCTAAAGCTTTTGAGGTTTACTTATCTTCATAACAACATTTTGGCACAATGCATCCTTTGCTTTTGTATTCTTTTTATTCATGGTAGGCTTTATATAGTTGTTGAAAGAAGGTAGCCATTAGAAGGTTGTTTATAGTTGTTGACTAGTGTCATTCTTCTTTCATGTCTTCCTTGTGTCTGATGAACTCCAATTTGACCATTTCACCTTGTGCATCTTTGAATGCTCTTCTTCTTTATGAAATCTCTTGGATGACTAACAGTATATCCTTCCCTCGGTAGTAGAGCTTTGTTATCACCGCATGATAAAAGTGCACACCATACAAGGCAAAGTAGTTGGGTCAAAATATGAAAGTAGTTTTTCTTTAACCCATGTCCCAATAGATATTTGAATGTTGATGTCTAGCGCGATTTTTCTTGAGGACAGATGTAGGAGGCAATCACGGTAAAGTAGACTCAAGCTTTAGGAGTATTCTTTAATCTTTTGTTAGCTTTGAATTTACATAGAGCTTAACATTTGATACTCTTTCACTTCTTTATCAGATGTTCTGATTGATCTTTGTGATGTTCCTTTCACCTAACATTCATCAATGATTATACAATGAAATGAAAGGTTTGCTCAATGTTCTTTCATCATATGTTCTTCATTCTTCAAACGATGTTGTTGATCAACAATTTCTTATCGTCTGATAAACGATGTGCTAATATGATATGATCTTCGTTTCGTTAGACACAGTTACATCCTTTATTAGTTTAAGCAATTAATCAAAATTGTAAGGTATTGAATTTTTAGTGTGTTTTGGATTTTTTTCTTCTTACATTTAATTATACTACAGGCATTTATAACTATATTTATGTATGTAAAATTATTTCTTTATCCCTTTTATAATATTAGTCTTTCAACTTTTTACTTCTTTCTTAATTTTACAATTACATAGTTAAAAAAAACAAAGCATAGTGCCGCTTTACAGATTTAGCATGTACAATAATAATATAGATAAATGATCAAATACAAAATTATATATTAATTTTATATAAATAAGAAAACATTGACAAGGGACAATTTGTTTGTGCTTTGTTTATTTAAAATAATAAATCTTTTAACAAATTAAACAAATTTATGCTCTTTTTAAATGATTTTCTTATAATGACCAATTTTAAAAATAATTTTAAACAAAATCACCCTTTGTATATATGTGTTTATTTTAAAATTAAGTAGTTTTTTAAGAAGAAAAATCTATTTTTTTTAATTTCTTATTTTAGAAATATCTATTATAAGTTTAGACAATCAGACCAATATTATATTACCAGTAAAGTAGATGTTTTTAAAGGTAAATTTTTCTTGCACCTCCATTGTTCCTCTTTCATGTACCTTTCATATAATGTTGAAAAATTAAATTGGTCAATCTTGACACCTTTTTTTCTTATTTTGAATACTGACTTGTATAATCTGGTGGTTGAAATCGGATCTGGAGTTGTATATCGGATTGTACAAATAGATTTGTTTTTATCATTTACAAACTGGTTTGTACAATCTGTTTTACAAGTTCGAATCTGGTTTCAACTACCAGATTGTACAATCCAGTATCAAATGAAAAATTTGAATTTTCATATGGTCAATTCCCTGCTTGATATGCATTTTTCGAAAATGTCTTGAAGTGTCTTAACCTTAAACCCATATGTTTGCCACCTTTAATATAAAAAAAAAAAACCTACCAATATGGGGTATAAAACATTATAAGAATTGACATTTAGGTTTAAATTTTAAGTTGATCCCCCTTTCAATTTAGTCGGGGTTCAAAGGCCAACTTGAGAGTTTGGATCTCTTGAAACCTTCTATTGAATGTTTAGATTAAAACCAAAGAAGTGACAACAATACTGACCAAAGTCATTTTATGTTGTTGATGAGTCAATTCAAAGAAGTTCCTTAAGTACATCTTATCCCTTAAATAAAAGATTTACCATTGATTTATTTTCATAATCAAGTTATATATAATTCATTAGTTGAAACCAGAGTCATAGATTCTAGTATTTTTTTGGAATATGCATATTAGGCAGAGGACTGACCATTCTGGAATTCAAATTTTATTGTTTGAATATCAAATTGCACAATTTGATAGTTGAAACTGGATTTGAGTTTGTATACCGGATTGTACAAACCGGTTTGTACAATCGATATACAATACCAAATTCGATTTTAACTACTGGATGGTACAAGCCGATATTCAAAATAAAATAAAAAAAGTGTTCAGATTGACCAATCTAGTATACTGACAAATGTATAATTAACTTTTCAAACAATTTTTTTTAAATAACATCTTATCTCGTTGTGTTAATATAAATTATGAAGTAGATTAATTAATATAAAATTACTTAGTAACATTATATGTGATATGTATATGTATTTTATCTTTAATTTTATTAATTTTTATTTAGAAAACACAAACATATTATGAGAAATAAGAAATGATAACAAAGGAAAATCACTTAGTTTATAAAAGGATTAGTTAATTTAGAATAAACAAAATAATAATTTTTTTTATAAGTAGATAACATATACAAAGCAACTTTTCTTTATTACATGAAAGAAAATATAAATAAAGTGTGAGACTAGTAAAAACTAAGAAATAATAATAATTTATTATGATGATTGTAATTTATTTATTATAAAAGGTGGTGTAGTGTAATTCTTGTAATAAACATGAAATTATTATGTTAATTAAAATTAGAATTGACGTAAGAAGTTTCTATTGTGTTTGTTTAGTGTATAACTATCATTATAAGTTATTTACTATGTTAGTTTCAATGGAAATAACTTTATTCCATTCTCCACCATTAAAATTTTTGAACCTTACTAGTTTGAAATTTATTTTTTATCATTCTTGGCACTAATTTATTTTAATAATTTTTTATCACTTAATTATAAATTTATTTTTTATTATATATTTTTTTCTTCTAAAACCATCACTGTCAATAGCTCTGAGAGTGTGAAAGCCCCAAAAACACTCTACAAGTAAACACTTCCTTTGTTTTTACATAAGACACAATGCCACGAACCAAACTAGGTAACAAACCAATGCATATCAAACAAAAAGAACCACGCCACCTTTTTTTCGTTTCTTCTACGTAAACTACATTATCATTTTAAGGTATAGGACTTTTACACAATATGTTCTGTAGTTTTCTAAAATCTTGTATACCCCAAAGTTTTAGATCTTATGATTATCTTTCTCCTGTGGGAAAAACAATAAAATTTCTCCTTTATAACGTTGATTCTTCATATGTACATGAAATTATTATCGTATTAAGTGTGATTGTGATTGGATATGATAAAACCAGAAATTGAGAGTCTAATAGTTATTTTTCCCCTAAAAGGTGAGAAAGTATTTTCACTCTTTAGATTGAGATGAGTATGACATAAGTTTGTATTAAATGATTTGCATATAAATTAAAGCGAAAAAATGCAAAAAAAAGAGAGCATGCGTGATATTCCTTACAAGAATATAAAGAAAGAATAAAAAATGCAGATGAAATTAGTGGAAAGGACAAAATTATTCTTATTTCACTATAGATTTGATAGAAGAAAAGTCTAAAATAAAATTAGGATAGTTATAAAATTTAAAACAAAGTTTATAACATAATTGATTATATTATAAATAATTGATTATAATTATATAATATAATAATAATAAATATTAATAATAATATAAATACATTTATATAATAATAATAATAATAAATTAATAATATTAAT
>Ga0123341_1000536_pt1 | contig 23634 bp, 17 predicted proteins | sample Turbeapinknodule_FD_89959 | JGI IMG/M metagenome (GOLD analysis project Ga0123341, IMG submission 89959) | Root nodule microbial communities of legume samples collected from Mexico - Turtle bean Mexico pink nodule | ecosystem: Host-associated > Plants > Roots > Nodule | place: Mexico: Nepantla...
AAAATATATCGTAATTCATTATTCAAATATTTTTTAATAACAAGGATAAATTTGTAAACTTACATTTTACACCTTTAAAATAATTTCTATATTCTCTCCCAAGTATCACATCACTTACAAATTTCAATAAATCATCCTCACAAATCTACTCTATCATTCCTCAATTCAAACAACCTCACACATCCTCTCTAATCCTCACAAATCCACTCCCTCTCCTCCCCATAAATCCACTCCTCAATCCAAACACAACTTTAGTGTGGATTGAATTTAGCGCATTGATAAGACTAGATCTGATCCAAGCTATTGTTTTTTGGATGGCACACTAAACAATCTTTTGGGCCAAGGTTTAGGAATCTATTATTAAACAGTGATTGTGAACCTAGATAGAAGGGGTGAATGGATTAACATATATTTTAGTTTTTTAAAAGATTTTTCTTGTATTTCATCCGTATGAAAGGAATATCCTTCTTAAGAAGTCCATTAAGAGGTATAACTATGATAAATAAGTCCTTTACGAATCTCCTATAGAAACTTGTTAAACCATGAAAGCTTCATACATCTACTACAATTTTAGGGGCGAGCCATTCTTAGATAACCTTTATTTTCTCAAGATCAACCTGAACACCTTCCTTACCAACCTTGAACCAAGGAATATTGCATTTTCTTTGTAAAAGGTACAATTATCCAATTTGGCAAAGATGTGATGTTCTTTACGAATACTTAAGACTTGTCTATGATGACTTAAATGTTCACTTAGACTCCTACTATAGATTAAAATATAAGCAAAATAGAGAACCACAAAATATTTTGGAAACTATTTTCAATTTAGAGTAGTTTTTTAAGATTATACAAATCTATTGGTTGTGTTTTCTTCAGTAACAAGGATTATAGATTTGAGTCTCTTGCAAATTGAATTTAAAGATTACTAACTAGGTCTCTGTTTTTCATCACTATCCTAAATTTTGCTCTTTTTGTTTTCATTTTGTTTTAGTTCTCATTCGCTCAAGCTTCTGCACTTTACATTTTGAATTTACAAGTTCTGTTCATTTCGATTTCAGTTTGATTCAATTGCAATTTACATTCCCGTGATGCTCTATTTTACATTTTTGCACTTTAATTTTCCTCCCATTTACATCCCTTGCAATTTACTTTTCCTGCACTTTATATTTCAATCATTTACAATTTTTGCAATTTAAGTTTTTGACATTTACTTTTTTTGGAATTTACGTTTAACGCTCTCGCTCTCTTTCTCTCCCACTCTCTCTTTGTAAAACCATTAGATGGTCTAGTTAGCAATTGCTAACTAGATGATTTAATAGTTGTGAGTAGACCCTTTTGCACAACTTGTGTTACTCTCAATAACAATTGTTAGACAGTCTAACAACCGATTGTAGACTAGATGATTTAACAATTGTAATTCATTATTTTTTTTTCATTTTTCTTGTCTTTAGTTTACACTGCAATTTACTTTTATATTTTTAATATTTGGCCATTGACAGTTTAGTCTTTATATTCTCAATTGTTGCTAGATGGTCCATTACACAACAATCTATAGACGATGTAGTCTTCATTTTGCTTTACTTTTCTATTTCCTTTTACATTCCAATTTTAATTATTTTCTTTCCCCCAATTTTAATTTGTACGATGGGAATAAAAGCAATGAAAATATAACACAAGAGATACGTCTTTGGAGATTCGACTTAGGTTGACCTTATACTACATTTTTAGAAAAAATTAGTTTTATTTTAAAAATCTCTCGCGACTGAAGGTTCAACATGTATCACCTTATACATTATTCTGATATAAAAGTTAAAAATAGATTTTCTCCTAAAGAAAATTCATGAAACAATGTGCAATATTAATGAATAGTTGACACTTTGTTATGATTCATAAATATATTAAGCATAGTCGTTCACATTATCGTATACTCTAATAAACGTGAATTATGAAAAAATACAAAAATCTAAAAACTATCAAAATTTAAAAAATTTAAAAGTATGTCAATAGAAAAATCTTTTTTCAAAGAATTACATAAAGCTTGTTTTTCCATTGATAAAAATACGTAGAAATAATGTAAATCTTTATCGCATCCAAATAAAAAATTTCAAAAATATTTTCTTTGTTATGCATTTTGTTTCATTTTTGGTGGAAAATTAAACATTAAAAAACTACATTCGTTTTTCACATTTAATTAAAGATACGAATGTCATAGGGTTCTAACACATTCCTTACATGTAATCGACTCCCGAACCCAAATATGATTTTAAGACCTGTTTCTTTTAAGGTTTTTCGTAACTCTAGAGGTGACTCTTCTATACTTATACAAAGATCATTTTATCGTCCTGTCGTGACTTCGGTTGCGACACATCTAAGAAACAACAACTCAAATCTATACTAGTTCACCCACAACACTTGAGCTATTCCTAGTTCTACTTTAAGAAACTTCTTAAAGGATTTCACTGATAAAAACTTGATTATAAGATGGGTAAATAAACACATAATGTAGAAGGTAGCAAAGATAACTCTCAAAGAAAAGATATAGCAAGAATTCTCATAAGGCGAGTAACTTCACATAATAAAGAATACATAAGTTTCACACTTCCCACAAAGAACAATTCCCACTTAAACTTATAAGTCAATTTTCTTTTGTATGCTTTTTTAGTTTAGTAATGAGATCTTGAATCTTTGGTCAATTGTAATCTTTAAGAATATGATCATTGTTTGGTTTAACCTTCATTAACGATATCTCTTTATATTTGACAATATGATTGTAAATCCTTTTATATTGATATGACTTGATATACTCTCATATGTCGAGAGTTAGAAATGAAAGATTACATTTCCTTTTGGATGTTAAATGTAAAAACAAGTAAATATTACATGAATATATGCAATATTTTTTTTAATAACAACAAGCCAAGATATTTCCTTTTGTATTCACTTCCAATAATTAATTTCCAAATGTAAATATTTTTTTTAACATTAAAATCGTTAATTTCTTTATATGCAAAAGTAATGTGTTGGATAATGAGGATTGTATTAAGCATGTATAATAAAAAAAGCCTACTCACTATATTTTGTTATGAAAAGTTTCTGTACTGGTTAGGAGAATACATGACCAAAAGATCGAGAGGCCGATAGGTCAATAAAATTAGAAAAAGATAAAGAAATAATAAAACAGTTGTAACATTGTATCAATGTCCAATGAATAAGCCCAATGCTTTAAAAACACATTTAGTAATTGTAAGGTGTAAAAAGTAAAATTCCAATAAAGTTAATAAAAACTCAATAATGAGCACTATAAATAGGTAATCTGATTAACAGATAAGTAGAGTATTTTTTTGATGAAATTAGAGCTTAATCAAACTGATTCTGACTCTGATTCTAACTTTATCATTAGAGCACCTTGCAGGTACATCCACCCAGTGAGCTCAAGTCCACCTAGCCGAGAGAAGACTAAGTCTACTAAGTAGAGAGAGCCAAGTCTACCTAGCTAAAAGATAGTCTAAGTCAACTAGCCTAATAATTAGAAGCCCAAAGTTGTCAACAAGATACCAGAAGGCAGTAAGGAGGAGATGAAGAAGAGTTATTTACTTCAAAGCCCCTATAAGAATAGTTTCTTTTGACACAAAAATAATAAATAACATTAATTTGACAACTAATTATAATAATATAATAATATTTTAAATTAAAAAATAAAATAAATATAATTAGAATAATAATTTATTGGAATGTGGAATGGATGTATTTTAATATATGTTGTAAAGTATCACCACCCATTTTGTTATTAGAAATAATAGTTTGTGATTACAAATATTTAGCACAAACAAATTATTAACAAAGATTGAATAAAAGAGAGATTGTCTTACTTGAATTTATTGACGAAGGTCTAATGGTATTACTTGCTAAAACAAACATTAGAAACTTTATGAGCATAATATGATAGTATGCAATAATATTTAAGGATTTATTTAGATTTGTTATCTTAAAAACTTCATCCGTTAAGAAAAGGTGAGTGGTTCTAACCGAAAGTGGATAGTTCTGGTCTCAACAACATGCTTCATAATAATCTAGCAGCTGAGTTGCAAACAATCGTAAGCACAATAAAAGGAATTTGAAAGCATATGTTTTAACTATCCAGCAAGCCTTTACTATTATACTTTGTCAGGTTCTATTTTAAAAGGGAATAAGGAATAATATAGCTTTTGATTTTTCTATTTTAAAATAATTTAAAGTCAAATTTAATATTAAGAAAATCTCGTAGAGTATTAAATGAAAAATTGATAGAACTTTTAAAGAAAATTTTCGAGGGTCACAAGGAGAATGGATTCGACTTCTCATATCTTATTATAATGACATTTCAAAAAAAGGCTTTTACTTCCTACATCCTTCCTTTTTATAACATGTATTCCAACAATTTTTAAAATGGACTATTTTTCTTAAAGTTGCATATTCTATAAAAAAAATTTGGAACACGTTTTTCAAAAAATCATGACATACATTCTAGAATACATTTGCTAAAACATGATAAGATTTTTGGAATAAAGTATTTGAATCACATGAAATATATTTTAAAACAAGCTTTCGAGAACAATTTTCAGAATGTATATTCCAGTTTGAATTTTCTAGAACAAGCTTTCTAAAACAAGATTTCTTTTTACTCTTCTTCTAACTACAACGTTCTCCTTCTTCTCTTCCTGTTCTTCTGCAACAATGTTGATGAGTTGCAATAAGGGAGAAGAAGACGGAGGGCAATTCAGTTATTTTACTCAATTGTGGGATGTATGTTAAAAATGAGGGGTGCAGGAAGTAAAAGCCTTCAAAAGCTTGAAGAATGTGTTTGAATTTTATAGCTTATAATGACATTGCAAAGAGTTGGATTCAAAATTGATGGTGGCTATTTTGCTAATTTAACATGCAGAAAGTAAAGGTTGGAACAAGTTTTGGTCGGAATGGGAGTGAGTCCTTAATAAACAAGCTTCTGATAGGGTGGGAATTGTTCCATGGAATTTAAAAGAAAAATGGGTTAGATGTTTGAACTTTCCATAGTTCCATAATGATGCCCATGTTAAACCTTAATTAAAAAAAAGGGAATGCATAATCTGAAGACTGACGCAGCTAAATAAGAACAAAACAAGGGATAAAGCGTTAAATAAACCAATTAAGACTATAGTTTATATAAACAAGTTGAATATAAGAAATGATTATATCGTCATATAAGCTGGCAACTACATCGCTGAAATCTATATCATTCCATCTCCTTATCAGGTCCAATATACATGGTGCAACTTACAGAGATAACAATAAGTGAAACACCGACGAGGCGATCAAAAGATGGAACCACTCTTGTCAAAGCAAGGCTCCACAATTGCCTTAGGGCTGCCTGAAAAGATGGAACCACTCTTAATCACCCACAATTAGTACTCCAATTCATGGAAATACTCCACAAAAGCATTACCATGTAAATTTGCACAGGATTTGATACTATTGAGTGTGTTAAGATATAAATCATATGCTGGTAAGGGTTAAGTTGTCTCAAATTGTTGTTCCAAAACCAACACCTCAATATCTATTAGAGTATATGATGACTTATTTAATATTGATCCAAGTAAGATATCCTAAAATACTAAAATGGAAAAAATATATGCAGTAATGCAACCATTCTCCTTTAAATAATTTGGTATGTGGAAAATGAACTTTTTGCACTCTTCCGTATTCAAGAGCCAAATATTGCAAAGGCCTTTTGTATGGCAGAGGCCCAAGCCCAAGCCCAAACCCAAATACAAGTCAAGCTTCAACTCAAGCCCCACACATAGAAGATCTGGGCCAACTAAGCATCATTGAATGCCTCTTGTAGTAATTACTTTTTAGTAGTTTTTAGTAAAACATAAAGGAAGGTATAGATATAAGTATAAAAGGTGCAAATGTATAAAGATAAGTCACACCTTCCATGTGACATAAAAAGAAGGTGTAGGTGTAGATTTAGGAAGTGAAAAGAAAGAAACCAAGTCACACTTACATACATGCTAATGACAAAATGCACCTTTGTTGTTGATTTCTGAATTAGTTAGGATCTCAAAGATATAAAAACTTAGTTGTTAACAGTCAAATGAGAAAAAGAAAAAAGAGAACAACCAGCTGTTGAGGGAGAAGTATACCTCCAAGTACTGAATATTGGCAACTTTACCAGTTCTCTCAAGTTGCAGTCCACGTGCTAACAAGACCTGCAAAAGATTTAGTTACAATACCATCAACTAGTAGAGGTATGTTGCATGTTGATTCAGGAGAAATATAGTAGAGAAGCTACAACAGGATATGTGCTGGTAGAGGATTCTAGAGATTTCTTTGTAATTATTACTTTAGGGTTAGAATTCTCTATAGAGGGTGACTGATGTAGTGTTTCATAGAATCAATTCAATAAAATCTTTTACCTCATAGAGTTTGATCTTTTTTCCAGTTGGTATTACTTTAAGACTGAAAGTATGATAAAAAGAGAGATTGATGATCTCTTAGTTGATCCTTGTTATTTATACAAGAAAACTACATCAGGAATACCAAGAGGTACAAGAAAAGGCTATATCTAGGTAATTAATGCTAATAAGCAAAACAACTTTTAGGGGAATACCACTAAACCTATCTAAACAAGTTATATAACCAAGATAAATTATTCTAAGACCCCCCTCAAAGCTGGAGCATACAGATTGTATGTGCCAAGCTTGGAATATATAAGTTGAATTTGAGGTCTTCTTAGGGATTTTGTTAACACATCTGCTAGTTGATCATTGGATTCAACAAACTCAGTACAAACTTCTTTAGACAACATCTTCTCTCAAATAAAAACAACATTCAAGTTTGTGTTTGGTCCTCTCATGGAATACAAGGTTAGAGGCAATACGCAATGTGGAAAGCTACTTGATTATCACAATACAACTTCATTTGTTGTATCTCACAGAATTTTAATTCTTGAAGAAATTGTTTCACCCACACAAGTTCACAACTGAGAGATGTCATATTCACCTTCAACACAAGATCGGGCAATCACATTTTGTTTCTTGAAAAAATAATGTTGCCTCGAATGAAAACAATATCCAGTAGTAGAGCGTCTATCCATAGGAGATACTGGCATCACAATACCAGAAATTTGGGTATCCCTTTTATCTTTGTACAACAGACCTTGTCCTGGAGCCTTTTTGAGGTATCTTAAGATGCAGATGATAACATCCCAATGGTCGGTACAAGGATTTTTCATAAATTGAGTTACAACACCCACTGGAAGAGATATATTAGGTCTAGTAATAGTGAGATTGTTGCATAATCAGGAGAATTATTTTGTAACTAAGTGCAGATTTTATTATCTATTTATTAGGACAAATTTGTTAGTGATATGATTTTATTTGATTTGTACATCTTTAATCACCCATTATTTCTTGCTTTCATTACCTATTATTTCCTTCCTTAATTAGGTTGTAAACAGTCTATAAATTGAGACTATAATCACATTTGTAAATCACATCAGAAATACATTTCATTTATTTCTTTAAACTTAGATAAATAAGCTTTTCAACAAGTCTTATGTATCTCTCTATGTCAAAGAGAGATGCACCTTGATCTATCATTAATTTTTATAGCTACGAGATTCTAGGAGAGTCATTCCCTATAATACCTATGTCATCAAGATGCACAATTAAGTAAACTCATTTTCCAGGAGGGGTATGACAATACAAATTGAATGATCTGCCTTATAGTGTTTCATTCCAAAAGTTTGAACAATGTAACCGAATTTTCCAAACCAAGCACGAGGAGTGCTTGAGACCATAGAAAGACCGATGTAACTTACAGTAGAAAGAAATAGATGAAATATATTTCTGAGATATTTTACAAATGTGATTAGAGTCTCTATTTATAGACTGTTTTACAACCTAATTAAGGAAGAAATAATAGGTAATGAAAGCCAGAAATAATGGGTGTTTAAAGCTGTACAGATAAAATAAAATCAAATCACTAACAAATCTGTCCTAATAAATATAAAATGGAATCTGCACTTAATCATAACATAATTCTCCTGATTATGCAACACTTACTATTAAGAAGTGAACTTTAAGCCGAACTCAACCATATAAAGCCAGTTTTATGAGGTGGAGTTAGGCTTAAAGTCCACTTCTTAATATGATATTAGAGCCATTTAAAACCTATCCTAACAAGTGTTTGTTGGGCTTATTAGGCCACCCGCTATCGAGCCATTATCGGGCCACCCATAACATATAATCCCATGCACGAGTTGGTAGTCTCGACGTGAGGGGTGTGTGTTGGAGATCCCACATCGACTAGAGATTAGGACATTTCATAGTTTATAAGTGGGTGCAAACCTCACCTTATAAGTCGGTTTTATAAGGTTGAGTTTGGGTTAAAGTCCACTTCTTAACACTTACAAGCCAAGCAGACAACACCCCTGAGCAACAAATCTAGGAAGCTACTCCATGTAAATCTCCTCTTCTAGATAATCTTGAAGGAAAACATTTTTTATATCTAATTGATGGAGAAGTCAATGACATATAGCTACCACAACAGATAAGAGATGCACAATAGTCATTTTGGCCATGGAAGAAAAAGTTTCACCATAATTAAGGCCATAAATATTATTATATCATTTTACCACCAATCTAGATTTAAGACGATCAACTTCACCATTTGGCCAACTTTAATTCCATAAACCCAATGACAACCAATAACCCTTTGTCCTGGTGGAAGAGGAACTAAGTCCCACGTACCATTATGCTCAAGAGCCCACATTTCAACAATCATGACATGTCGCCATTTGGGATGATCAAGTGCCTCTTTCATATTTTAAGGAATGGTAATGGAAGATACAAAGAAGATAAAAGAACAATAGGAAGGGGACAAACGATGATACCTTAGAAAATTGTAAAAAGGATGAGGATTGTGCATAAAGCGAGTACTTTTTTGAATGACAATAGACCAACTAGAATCTTCATTATTAGGATATACCTAAGTCTTTATATGGCCTCTAACAATCTCCTCAGACTTCGTTTGGAAAATTTAGTAATGTTGTTCAACAGTGTTGTATGACTCGCAGTGAGGCATATCACTTAGTTTTTTTATTGTCACTCGAGTGTTGGGTGTATTTATCTAGTAGTCTAAGTTGATGACATGGTTCTTACAAGCAATGATCATTATGACATCTCACAAGTAAAACAACACTTTTTTCACCACTTTCAAACCAAAGATCTTGGCAAAATCAGATATTTTTTAGGGATTGAGGTAACACAATCCAATGCTCGTATAGTTATCTCTCAAAGGAAATATGCATTGAATATTTTGGAAGAAATTGGGTTGATGAATTCGAAAATTGTTGATACACCCATGGATCCCAATGCAAAACTTCCACCCAATCAAGGGGATCCTCTCTCAAATCCTGAGAAGTACAGAAGATTAGTTGGAAAATTGAATTATCTTACTGTTACTTGTCCTAATATTTCTTTTGGAGTCTGTGGTGAGTCAATTTCTTAATTCCCCATGCAAAAATAATTGGAATACAGTAATTCATATACTGAAATTACATTAAAGGCTCTCTTGGACAAGGTTTGCTATATGATGACAATAAGCATACTAAAATCGTCTATTATTCAGATGCTGATCCACTTTGGATATTGTGTCTCCATTGGTGATAACTTGATCTCTTGGAAGAGCAAGAAACAAAGTGTTGTGGTGAGATCTAGTGCAAAAGAATATAAAGTTATGACCTCAACTACTTGTGAGCTTATTTGACTTAAACAATTACTTAAAGAATTACCATCTGGAGAGGTCAATCAAATGACACTTATATGTGACAACTAGGTTGTTTTTCATATTAGCTCAAATCCCGTTTTTGATGAAAGGACCAAACATATTGAGATCAAATGTCATTTTATTCGAGAAAAGGTTGTGTATGCAAATATCAAGACCAAGTTTGTTAATTCAAATGATCAATTAGCAGACATTTTTACTAAATCCTTATGAGTGCCTAAGATTGATTATATTTGTAACAAGTTGGGTACATAAAATTATATGCACCAGCTTGAGGGGGAGTGTTAAATATTTCTAGATATGTTAGATGTTTCTATCCATGTAATGGGCTTAGCCCATATTTTTTGCATGTTTTTTCTCTATATAAACATAACCCTATGTGCTAATTAGACACAAGGGATTTATCCTATTTTCTCGTTTCCTTTATTTTAATAATTAGGAACAATGATGACAAACAAAGAAAAAACGAAAGAATATGATGGAGATAGATGATGATAACTCAATTATAAATAGGATATGGATTACGATTAGATCAAATACCTTTTCTAAGAGCAATATGTCAAACTGAAGTGGAGTCATATGAAAGAGTTGATGGAAAACGATCCATGGCAAGGGAAGCTGTTGGAGGAGGATTTGAATCATGAGACTTTATAAAGAGTAGGAGAGTCTTTCCACATCTTGCATTCGTAGGTAAGGAGAGGTGGCAGAACAATGTCAGACTGGTTTTCATTTTGGACTAGAAAAACTCATTTAATAGCCTTTGCTAAGAGTTTGTGTAAACCTAAAGGACACAATTTTAACACTTTTCATCTAGTTAGTTGTCCATAATTGGTCTCATGTGATTTCACCGTCGAACTAAAGACTTGGTGCACTTTGTTAAGCATTGTTAGAGATTTCACATTGTTTAAAAATAAGACCAAATTATAGTATATAAATGCATGCAAATCTCCCTTTACAAACTATTTTAATGTTGAGTTAGGCATAAATGCTTACTAATATAGTATAAGAGCCTATCCTAGTGAGGTTTGTTGGGTCTCTCGTGTGTCACGCTATCAGGTCGTTGTTGGCCACCCACAAATATGTAGTCCCACACTCTAGATGTTTAGTCCATAATGTGATGAGATGTGTTAGAGATCTCACATTGACTATAAAGATAAGACCAAATTACAATATATAAAGGACGGAAACCACACCTTACAAGCAGGTTTTGTGAGGTTGAGTTAAGCTATGTGCTTGTCTTTGTCTTGTTTGGCAAAGAAATCGTCGTTTGGTCACCGTCCATTGCCATCTTCCACTATCAATCGTTTTGTTTTCCGTTTAGTGCGCCTCGAGGTGCACAATCTAACCCCACTAGTCACATGACCAAACTCTGTTAGACATGCTACCACGCACTGTCCTTCTCTCAGCAAAGCCAAGGTGCGCGTGTCTCATATGACACCTTCTTGTGATTGGAATTCATCTAGACCATTGTCATTCAACTTGTTGGCACCTTATGAGCACATTTTTTTCCTTGTTTCTCTGCATCGGTGATGTTTGGTGTGAGGGTCAACGTTTCCTTACAATTTCTCTCTCCTACAACTCAAATTTTCTCTTTATAGAAATGTTTGCCTCTGTCCTCCTTGCCTCTATCCTATTTCAACATGTCTTCGGGAACTACCACCTTTTTCGGTGGGACTCCTACTATAACTTTGAGGAACTAAATGAAAAAATCTAAATCAACTACTTTAATTGAACTTTAGTTCCTTGGCCAAGGTTTTTATGATAACCCAAATGAAGATGGAAGTAAAGTACCATTAGATCAAGATCAATAGTGGAAGAAAATTGATTATCAACTTACTTTTTTACTATAGCAATCAATGGAACCCAATAATTTGAGTACTACTAGATCATTCAAGACCTATAACGCTTTTCGAAAAAGGCTCAAAATATTTTTGCAAACGATATCCAACATCTTTATGATTATGCTAAACAATAGGCCTTTTTAAAGAAAACTAATAATGACAATGTTTTTTATTGCTGAAGCTCAATTAGTAGTTGAAGAATTGAAGATGTTACTGGAGGTTGATTCATTAGATGAGATAAAAAAGAAGTTGGATAAGGTTTATATTGTTATGATCCTCCATGCTATGAACCCAAGTTTTGATCATGTTAGGGATAAAATTTTAACTAGTGAGGAAGTTCCTTCTTTGTAAAGCTTGAGAACACGACTCCTTCGTGTTCCAACTCTTGAGAGCAGAAATGGTATTAGAGTTTGTTGGGCCTATCGTGTGTCACACGCTATTGGGTCTGTTGGAGATCTCACATCGACTAGAGATTAAGACATTTCATTGTATATAAGTGGGTGCAAACCTTACCTCATAAGCCGGTTTTATGAGGTTGAGTTAAACTTAAAGTCCACTTTTTAATATGTTATCAGAGCCATTTTCGAGCCTATCCTAGCGAGAGTTTGTTGGGCTTATCAGGCCACCCGCTGTTGGACCGTTATCGCACCACCCATAATATATTATCCCACGCACGAGTTGTCACTCTCAGAGTGAGGGGTGTGTGTTAGAGATTCCACATCGACTAGAGATTAGGACATTTCATTGTATATAAGTGGGTGCAAACCTTACCTCATAAGCCGGTATTATGAGGTTGAGGAGGTGTGTCGAAAATTCCTCATCGACTTGAGATAAGACCAAATTACAGTATATAAGTGGGTACAAACCTCACCTTGTAAGTTGGTTTTGTAAGGTTGAGTTAGACATAAACCCACTTACTAATAAGCATGACCCAACCCAACAAATCATGAAGCTTTGAATCCATCCATAGTAGAACATTGATTCTTCTTAGCATTCTAATTTGTGTTTGTATTCTACTTGTTGGAATTCTCACATGTCAATTTCGAAAGCTTTGTTGGTCATCCTAGTCATATTTAAGTTTTCTTCTCCTCAAAGTTGTTGGTCCTGTGTTATCTATTTTTGGGACTCCAATCATCATGACAAAGAAACTGAATGACAAACTATTCATCATGGTCAACTTCTATGGAACTTTGGTTATTTTCACAGGGATTCTTCAACGAACATCTCGAAAAACAAAGTGAAAGGCCAAAAGAAACCCAAATTAGTGAAAGAAACCGACCTTCCAAAATACCAGTACAAATAGGTCATAACCTATAACTTGGCCCATATTAGGCATAACCTAGACCAATTTAGCAAATAATCTAGGCCAAGGCTTTTCAAAGCTCATTAAGCTCAAATGATCAGGATTTACACCACCCAAAAAGTCATTGTGGGCCTAAAAGGCCTAGATTAATATTTTCAATATATTAAATGTTTACTTTAATATCCTAAGACAATAAAAAATTTGCACTGGTTTGATGTTTTGATTTAAATTATTTGCCCCATTAGCCTATTTAACTTCCATATTACAAAGTATATATTTAAATAGGCTTTCAAGTTATGCTAGACCTTTTAGAAAGGCAATCTAGGTTTTTTAAAAATCACATTACGTTAGTAATTAGACAAAACTCAGAATTCAAATTTAAAAAATAAGCCACATTTGTTTTAAGATGAGCCTTAGCCTAGCCTAGCCTATATCCAATTCCAACCCTGCAAAGGTTATACAGTTGAGTAGCTCTCTTTCTTTTTTCTCCTGGCTAGATAAATCTTCTAAAAATTCAAACAAGAAAATATCATATAAGGCTATGTTCAAATATAAATTATTGTTTCATAAGCATATACAGTAAGTGAGAAAACCCTTGAGAAGTGCTACAGTAACCATATAGTTCACCGGAACAGCAGAACCATGTATTAATGAAGTGCAGGGTCTATATCAGTCTCAGCAGCAGAACCATTCTTAATGGCATTTTTTCTATCTTATTTTCATCTTCCTATCTATCACTACAGAAACAAGGTTGGTTAGTCCTCATTTCAATAGCAGCATGAGAAGACCATTATTTAATCACACCAATTGTCTATACTATGAAAGTTGTTCTTATTATTTTTTCTAGAAAAAGCAAACTATCACCATGAAAGTTTAGGTTTTCACCTCAGCAAAGAAGGCCATAATACTATTCACAAGCATAAGCAAAATAGACTGAAATCCTGGTAGCACAAAATCCTGCACAAAGGAGACAAGTTATTGTAAAGTACCAAAATTTTCAGATATGAGGTACAATACAGTTGATCCTTACTAGTAAAATGGAAACGTGACAATCACTCAAATAAGCAACATTTGACATGAAACTGGTGCGTAGACTTGCATGAAAAACATTTACTCAAAAAGCTATTAATAGAGGAACCTTTTTTCCATTATGCTGAAGGCGTAAAAAACTCAGAAAAGTAAGTTTGAGATATCAAGTAGCTATAAAGACTAAAACCAGTTTGTTTAAACTTAAAATAAATGTTTTCCAAATAAACACCTTTTAAAATGATCACATACTTCAGAAATAGATAGGATGCTTATAAGAAAACAGCTTAATATTAAAATAAGCATATTAGACAAAAACAAGAAAAAAAACAGCAGAAATCTGCTTATTTTAGTAAATATAAGAATTTTTTAATAAAAAAGGACAAAAAACCCTAAGTTGTTGAAAATCCAGAATTTATGAATTCATTATAGGGATCCATTTTTTTATGGTAGCTAAATTTTGGAAAGTAGAATTTAAGGGCCTGCTTTATTTAACAATATATTTTATGTTTTCATTTCTTATTTTGAGTTATAAGACTTGTTTCCATTTTTGATATACATAGGAAATGATGAAAACAATAAAAAAGTATTTTAAGAATATTCCATTCAAAGCCAAAGAGAACAAGGCAGGATTTTTTAAGTTAAAATTGGAAACAGAAAATATTTTCTCAAACCAAATAGGGCTATATTTTTCGAGTTAACAATTTCCCTTTGTTTGGATAGTGATATTCTTGTTCCAGATTATTTTTTGTTTGATTTTTACTTCGGTTATAGGGAAAGGTCCGTCTAATATAATAATCTGTTAGATCTACTTGACGGCATGGGACTTGAGTTCTATTAGTCAGAAATAAGGGATACCTTTCTAGTAATGATCTTCTAACCTAGTAACAAAGGTTCATCATCTTCTGTACCATTTTTAAGATCTGGTCAATAAAGTTCTTTGATTTCTCTCTATTTTAATTCTTCAATTTTGTATACAAAACTTATTGACTGTTAGGTAGGAAAATAAGGATAGTACATGGAGGGTGTATCATAGAAGGAAATTTAAAAATAAGGATAAGGGGGTTAGTAAGTGGTTAGGGGGGGTCTTTAAATAAAGACCAACCTGGTGTGGGTGGAGGTTAGTTGATTTGTTGTGTAAAGTTGACAAGATCAAACCTGTGTGAAAGGAACTATATTCCTTTGTAATTCTTTTGTGAGTTCTGAACAGTGCTGGAATAAAACAAAGTTTTTCTTTCTCTTATCTGTGTTCTTTGAATTGTTAGTATCACAAGCACCGCAAACAGGAGATGAACAGTTGCTGGGATATTTCTTTGTTGGGTTATAGTCCAAGATTCACAACCAAATTAGACCCCATGATCCCAAGGAATTGATGAGAGCCATTGAAATTGCGCTGGATGTGGAGTAATCCTTTACGGAAGAAAAAGGGGGCAGCAATGGGAATAGGAATAATGCTCCCTATGGACGTTATCAAGGAGGTATGGGAATAACAGCCCGCACAGAAGTGTATAGGGAAACAGTTGGCAGATTTCGTCTAGCTTGGTTAGCAATGCAAGAAAGGAGTCCTTCAACTCAGGAAGAGAGGTTCGGTCAGGAGGAGTTGCAGGAGAAGGCTCAAGAAACAAGGGGTCCAGGACCCTTCCCTACCTTGAATTTGTGTGACGAAGGGGAAGAGGGAAGATGTTTTCACTGTGGAGGGGTGTATGTGCCAGAGCATCGTTGTCTTGAAATTTTTTTTCGGATAATCACCTGCGCTAAAGAAAAGAGAGTCCCTGCAAAGGTGAACCAAGGTATATTGGGGCAGATTGAGGAGAATCTGGAGGATAAGAAGAGGAGAGGGAGTGTCAACAGATGGATTTATCCATCTTTTCTGCTGGGGTCTAGCACAACCTAACACCATGAAGTTACAAGGGGAAGTGAAGGGAAGAATAGCACTGGTGTTGATTGACAGTGGGGCTAGTCACAATTTCATAACTGTCGATCTGGTTAGCCAATTGGGATTATCAATTGAGCCCACACCATCGTATAACGTGAGGTTAGGTGATGGTCATAAAAAAGAGTTAATGTGTGCTGTCACAATGTGAAGGTGATGCTGGGAAAGTATATGCTTAAGGAGACCTTTTTCCTATTTGTGCTAGGAGGGGTGGATTTGATCTTGGGATTAGCATGGTTGGCAACTTCGGGCGATGTGAAAGTCAATTGGAAAATGTTGACAATGAATTTCTGCATTAACGGTCAACATGTGCAAATTAGAGGAGACCCTACGTTATCTAGGACTTTGGTGACTCCTAAAGCTTTAAAAAAGGAGGAGATCAAAGCGGTGTCCCTCATATGGGGAATAGAGAGCGCTGACCAGCCCAAGACATATCAGACCGGGAGTGACAAGGAGATCGCTAGGCTAACTTTGAGGCAGACAACAAAATTGAATGATGTTTTGAAGGAATGTGAGGGTTTTTTTTGAAGAAACCAAACATCTGCCACCAAACAGGGAGATTGATCATAAGATTCCAATTAAAGTTGGGATAGACCCAATTAATGTGAGACCATATTGATACCCACATCTACTGAAGACCGAGATAGAGAAACAAGTTGAAGAAATGCTGAAGGCGGGGATAATCAGACCCAACAACAACCCTTATTCAAGCCCTGCAATCCTAGTAAAAAAGAAGGATGACAGTTGGAGGTTTTGTGTGGACTATAGGGCCTTGAATAAGGCAACCATTCTGGATAAATTTCTGATTCCGATAATAGAGGAATTGTTGGACAAATTGTTTGGGGCCAATTACCTAAACCCCCATTTTCACTATGAACAAACTTTTAGAAATGATCTTGAGGTGAAGGAGAGGTTGTACATATGCACGAGAAAATGTTGAGGTTGAGGTTGAGCAAATTCAAGTTGAAGATGATGTGTAATTGTTGACTTAGCTGGAGGAACAAGTTTAAATGATTCAATTCTAGATGCAACTAATTTTGATAATATAGTTTTTGATGATAATGTTGATGGTGATGGTGATGAAGATGATGATGAAGATGGTGATAAAGATGAAGATGGAGATGATAATGAAGATCTTGGAGATGATTTCCTTAGAGGATTAGATGAATGAGACTTTTAAACTTGATAACATTTTTGTTGTTTTAGTGATTTAGTTATCTTATCAGTTTGACAATTAATATTTTGTTGGTGTATGAACTTGTTTATTTCAATATTATGGAATTGGTAGCATGAAATCTTTTTATTAATTTTTTTGTATAAAGTAGACTGTTATGAGTCTACGAGTCGGGTTTACGAGTTGGGTTTACAGACCTCCCACGAGTCTGAGTAGACTCTTGAGTTTGATAACCTTGGGTATAGGTACTAACCAGAGATAGAACATCGAGTACCAAGAAAACCTGCCGATCCGCATCATTATAAGCAAGTAGAGTAAGACAGAATCTTGAAGAAAAAAAAATCCTCAATGTGAAGTACCTTAGAAGTAACGAATGATACATTGACCAACAACCATGTTAGACCACCCAAAAATATTTAATCCCACACTAAAGATGTTGATTCCTCTACGTGAAGAGGTGTGTAGAAGATCTGACATTGGACTATGAATAAGGTCATATATATATATATATAAGTGGGTGCAATCCTCACCTTACCATGCAGTTTTATGAGGTTGATTTCGGAATAAACCCACTTACTAAGAGTGACCAAGGTAAAAGGAAGGAAAGAGCTTTGCTTTTCGCAAGTTTACAAACAAGACAATCCAAAGAGGAAGTTAGAATAATGGTTTTATTAACTTAATAGTCCACTATTCAAAAAACATATACTTGATACTTGTTGGACAGTAGTAAGAGATACTTGGAAGACACAAGCATGGAGGATAGCTAAATGCTCAGTCCAAAGATTAAGAAACTCAGAATAATAATCCTAGATAGAAAGATCTACTTGGAAATAAGTAGCAATGTCAAGCTCCAGCTCAAAAAGTTTGGCAACATTTTCCTGATTGTAAACATGCATCGAATAATCCCACATCTCCAAATATCTTGGAGTCTTATCTTGAATTCTTTGGACTCAAGTAGTGATTCTTCCTTAGTGCTCATCTTGAAGATGAAGATGGATCTTCAACTTCAAGTGGTGTGCCTTGCTTCTTCCATCTTTTAAGTCTTATTCCCCTTTTCTCCTTAATCTTGTTCTTTATTTTATGTTCTTATATTTTTTATCTTCATTAACTATTTCTTCCTATTCTTGTTATTCATTCACTCATATGCTCTTAATTCAATTCTTTAGTAGTTCTTAGTTCCTCTTTGTGTTCTTATTATTTACATGTTCATTCGTGTTGTTTAAAACTCTTATTCAAACGTCTTGTATCTGCACTTGTATTCTTCTATTTGTGCTAAGCAGCCAATGCACACTTGATTTCTACCAGTATGAGAGGAATGATTGGGGCATCGGATTAGAAGCACATGGTTTCTACTCCTTCCACTAGTTTGAATAAATTCAAGGTTTTCACAACCTTTCCAAGTTTCATCCCTAGCCAAAAGAAAAATAAAAATAACAGGATTGATTAATTGTTGATGATAAATACAAAAATATTTTAGATACATACGAATCTATTAAATAAATTTTAAAAACATGTATTCTTTCATATACTCATGGTTATTGGCATACTTGCCAATTTCTTCAAGAAAGTATACCTCAACCCTTATTGATTAAAGAAGTAGTTTCAACAAAGTATGTACTTACCTCAAAGATAAAAGTACATATTCCCATTGCAGGGCTAGCAAATAAGCCAAATGAAAAGACAGTTAACCTGCAATAAAATTGAAATTTGTATAACTAAGATACAGATACATTGACTCTAATACTAAACTATCAAAACCACAAATATTTGGTCTGCTCTATGCTAACTTTTGTAAATATTTAAACAGCAAGCAAGATGCACTTTAATATCCAACAACCACTCTTGTTCTCTACTGCACTATAAATCCATTACATGCAATCTCACTTAATATAGTTATTGAAAAAGAAAGCCTTTAAAGCATATAACAATAAAGAACCAACTTAAAAGATTTTGCATGTTAGTAGAAGATTAGAATCCGTCTTTGCTCTGAGAATGTTTCCACATTACATTAAGTAATTACAATTTCATGTTTGTTTAAAAATTTAAAATCTAAAATATGTTAAGTCCAGGCGGAAATAAGCTACATTCAACTTTCAATTTTGGAGGCATTCAGAAAATGTTTGAGTAGCTTCATTTGGACTTAAGAAAATAATTGTAACTCCTATGAGCTTTTTTATGTAATTTCAAAAAGCTCGGTGAAACTTATGAAATATAAACATCTTCTAAGCTAAGTCTGGTAAGTTATGCAATAAAAACTTATGATAGCAAAAGCCTTAATACACTGACTTGTAATGTAAGGATTGCCCAAGCTTTATCAAAACTACACATTGGACTTATCTACATTTGATGTGGGAAAAACACACCTCCTTAAAGATGAAATTAAGGCAATCTTAAAATTTTGTATTTGAATCTAACTCAACGTTAAAGGTTAGATCACACTGAAGGGTATCCCCAACAAATATACTTTATTTAAGTTATAACATTAATCGACATGAGAGAATGATCCCTCTTTTACAAATGAGAACCTTCATGAACTGAGAACCCTAAGTTGTGAATGCATTAGAAAATGAGCTTTCTCTAATGCCAAGTCTACTTAGAGTCACCTATGATGATAACTTACTCCAATTGAAACAGTGAAACTCTGACAACCTAACCAAGTTTTTTCTCCAATTTTTCTTCTTTTTTCTTTTATTTGTTTTTTGTCCATTTCTCCTCTTTACACATGTTCTTCATCTAGTTGGAGCTTTATTTTTATAGTTCTTTGTGCTTTTTTAATTCCAAAACCAATTATTTGGTTTCTGTTCTAATGTTTACTTATACAGTATTGTTCCCAATTATATTCCACTTACAAGATAATATCAAGCACCCAAAACCAAAGAATGCATCCTCAAATTAATAAATTAAATATTAGGGTTTTTATGAATTGTTTTTAAGACTTTGTGTGATAACAATCATGAGAATTTTATAAATCTTATGAAGTTAGTTTGCCATTATGATATTTTTAATATATTTGTCATTTTTGTTGTTTTTAAGCATGTGCATGTGGATATAAATTTGTACAAATTTGTCTGCACCATTGGCAACCACGTAATCAATCACACAATCAATAAAAAATCGTTTTGTTCTTCTCATTCTAATTTTGGTCATTTACCTTTCAACACCATAGTGAATCGTTCTCAAACATGGTCCTCAGGTGTTTGTATTGTCCATCGTCTCCCCTCTCTATTCATAATGCTCTTTTTGTCCCTGCAGCTCCCTTTAATCTATCATCCAATTGTAAATTTTACAAGTCTTTTGATTGCATCGTTTCTTTTACTACATATTTTATTTTCTTCCATACAACTGAAAAAGATCATGCTGCTTAGGATGTTCGAGTTTGTAGTGTTTTTATTTCCATTGATGAAAAAATCACCCTCATTGTATAAATAGGAGTGCTCCCAATTCTGCCCAATTATGGCATTTCTACTTGTTCTTATGCTCTCCCTAGGTTAGTCTACTTTAAGACTTAGCCTACACTCTTTCCGAGTGAGCTGGTCTCACCTCTTACTCTCACATATTCCTTATCTCCACTTCAATCCATCGAAACTCCTCTTGAGTTAAGAATGCTTCCGGTCCTCAACTCTCTTTTATCTTCCATCCAAAGAAGAAATCATAAAGAAAACTACTAGAAGAAGAGCATTTTCCATCAATGTCCATAAGAGGCGTGAGTGAAATTCAATAATGGTGATACTAAAGCTTGTGTCTCCTAAATAAAACGAGTGAGACATGTCCAATAACCATAAGAGCTTCAATTTCAGCAATGGAAGGTGTACCTTTCTTATTTTCAATGCCTGAGAAGAGAGGTGCATAATTAGACGAAAGTCCTTCAAGAATAGCATCAACATGCTCCTCATGACGCACTGGTACATCTACACTAGCAAGTTCATCAACATAGCTTTTAATTTTGAGTAGATAGTCTACCATTTATTTAGATTCTAGTTTAACAGCACGCATTGCAATACGCAATTGTCATGCTCGAGACTTAATTTTGAAGTTCAAAATATTCATGAATTTTCTTTCAAACTTCATAAGAATGAGTTGCACCAAGTACATAAGAGAGAACTAATTTGGAAAGTGTGGACTGAAGCCAAACTAGTAATGTTTGATCCTGAACCTCCCAAGCTTCATAGTTAGGATTGATATTGTCAATTGTTCAATCATTTTCAGTCAAAAAACAAGGAGGAACAATTGGATTTACAACAAATGGTCTCCAATAGATATAGTTTGTTATCATTAAGTTTATCAAATATTGATGTAGGGAAGGACTAGGAAGCGGAAGCCAAAGTAGCAGATACGTTACCAGAACAACTAAAGAAAAAGAAACCATAGTACAACTTGCAACGCGGCACAAACAACAAATTAAAAGCAAACCAATTCCAATTCACATAACAAACTGCAAACACAATTAATGTTTCCTGATCACAAATCACACATCGAATTGACAAAACCAAACCAAACAAAATTTTAGAACAATGAGAATGAATAGCAATAGCAAGGATGATCACATCATCATGAGAACAAAGAATAGGAGAAAAAGAAGCACAATGGACAATCATGTTCGAGTGATGGAGAAACTAGATCATCTAAAAGAAACTTTAGATACCATTTTAGAGAAACTGAACGAGAAAATTTTTGTTTATTGTTGAACAACGCATTGAAATGAATATTGTAAGTATTTATAGTAGTTGCACCCTTTAATAGTTGTGTGCTACCACCTAGCACCTATGTGCTACCGCTTAGCACCTATATGCTACCGCTTAGCACCTATGTGCTACCACTTAGCACTATTATCTAATATGAATATTATAATGGACAACTCTACACTAACATACAAGCAAAGAGTTGGAAAAGTTGTACATTAACAACTCTTAGCTAGACATGTGTACATTGATATATAAACAAGTAGCGGGACAGTTGTACACTAACATACAAGCAAATAGTTGGACGTTGTACACTAACAAAAAAGGCAAACAGTTGCACAGTTGTACACTAAAATTTCTTACTAACAACCCTCTATTCTATGGCCCCATCACAAGGTTTTTGTATTGTCCATCTTCCCCCTTTTCTCTCCATTGACAATGTCCTCTATGTTCCTGGCCTCTTTTTAATTTATTATCCATTAGTCATCTAATCCTCTATGACTTTGTTTTCTCACAGAACTGAAGTTTTGGGATGGATAATGCATTAGATGTGAGTCCTAGGATATTTATCAACTTCGGACCTCTACTCATGCTAGCTCGATGGTGGATTCCTCTCTCTAATTATGTTCAATTGGGTCATCAAAACCTTGATAAGTTTCAACACCACGTACCACATCTATCTATGTTTTCAAATTTGTCGTGAATTGTGTAAATTAGGAAAATATAGTCATAGTCTTTCCCTAGGAGTGTCCCAAAAGAATATTTGGGGATCGAATTATGTTAACTCTACTTTGGGATTTCAATATTTGTAACTTTCATTGATTATTCTTGATGTAATTGGTTTTCTTAATGAAAAATTGTACCATGTTTTCCATATTTCAATCCTTTTATAATAAAGAAAAAAAAATTGGTGCTTCTACTTGTACTTTTAGTAGTGATAATGTTGGTAAAAACCCCTTTGATACTTTTCAGATTTCATGCCTTTCCATAGTATTCTTCATCAAAAGTGCACCTAATCAAAATGCAATGACAGAGCACAGGAAGAGACAACTTATTGAAATTACTCACTCTTTTACCTCATGGTTATGTTCTCAACAATTTTGGAGTGATGTTCTCATTTTGTGCTATATTGTCACTCTATTTTGTTCCCTCGTCAACTTTTCCACCCCTTAACTCCTTTAGTCTTTAGATCTACCTTTTTTGTTCACAATCTTAGTCTTGGCCTCGATAAACTATCAACAGTCTCATAAGTGTCTTTTTAGGCTACCTATTTCTCAAAAAATGTATAAGTGTTTCTTATCCTCTCTTTGTCACTATTTGATAACATTTGATGTCACCTTTTTGAGTTTTCTTTCTACATACAAGTATATGTTGATGTCATTGTCACCTTTGACTTACATTTGATGTCAACAAGTAGTATATGTTGATGACATTTTCCTTACAAGTAGCGATCATCATTGCATTTTACATATAAAACAACTTTGTCATTATTTTCGGTTAGATATTGTTAAGAATAAAGAAAATAAATATAGGATTGATATCCCTTGTGTAAAATACACACATAGGAGTCTTTATTTATAGATGAGAATAATAACATAAACAATAAGATAATAACAAAATAATATAAACTATGGGCTAAGCCCGTTACATTCAACAAATATTATAGAAATTGTTAGATATTTCTATTTATGTAATGAGCTTAACCCATATTTTTTGTATGTTTTTCTATATAAACATAATCCTATGTGTTTAATATACCTAAGAAAATTTATCTGATTTTTTCTTTTCCTTTATTTTTAATATGGTATCTAGAGCATAGGTTTAAGGTTCAATTTTCTTTTAGTGAACCCACTGTGCACCGGTGTTTTCCAGCC
>Ga0123341_1000537_pt1 | contig 23630 bp, 13 predicted proteins | sample Turbeapinknodule_FD_89959 | JGI IMG/M metagenome (GOLD analysis project Ga0123341, IMG submission 89959) | Root nodule microbial communities of legume samples collected from Mexico - Turtle bean Mexico pink nodule | ecosystem: Host-associated > Plants > Roots > Nodule | place: Mexico: Nepantla...
CGGAGTGCAAACGGCCGCTAGGGCGCCCTTTTGTCCTTCTTTGCAGGAATCCACAGGTAACCAGTGGGAAGGAGTCCCTAGCTGACGGGTGAGGTTGCGCACAAAGACGTCCCAGGTCAACCGACCGGAACAGTTTGTGATACGAAGATGAAATGAAAAGGAACTGTGATTTGTTATGATTCAGTGAAAATAGAGAGAAACACTTACCTGTGAGCATATGAGAAGAAATTCTTTAATGAATTGTCATTTATTTGTTTTGATTTGATCTTGGAAGTTGATTGTATCTATATTTTTCTATACTTGAATTTGGAAGCATCATAAGTTTCTAATTTAATTTGTTGTTTAAGAATTGAGCTGTTTTAATATTTAAATTCAAATATATTCATTTACTTTGCCGATTTATTCCTAAATTTGTGTTAATTTCAAGATTATAGAAAATAATGGAGATAACTAGACATAAGGAGAATATACAAAACTAAAAGGGAAGGTAAGATTACATCAACCCTCACCAAAGTTTTCCAAACACGCAAAAGAGTCATCTCGCCACTAGGGGAGCTCGCTCAAGTGAGCCATATCTCGCTTGAGTGAGATAGCGCCAGAGACAGTGGTTGGTTCGACGTTTTACTCGCTCAAGAGAGTAAATCTCGCTTGAGCAAGAGTCCACTTAAGCCCGTGAAAATTAGGTGGTTAAATAGGGGGCTTGAGGCACAACCTTAGTGTGCAAGATTGAGGGGAAAACACCATTGAGTGACTTATAACCCAATTGGGAGAATAGAAGGTGTGAGAAACATTAGAGGAGGTAGTCATCAAGGAGAAACATCCTGGATCTTCTTTTCTTGTTATCCCTACTTGTAACAGTCATCATGGATGGCTACTTCTACCCTTTGGGATTGAGAATAATCTGTTGAAACTCTTATGTATTGAGGTGATATCTAAACATGATATTCTGTTCTTGATTGATTATTGATATTGTTTTGCTTTTAAATGCTTGATTTACATAATCTAGAATCTTAAATTTCACTGGAAAGTACTTCTAAGGTTTTGGCCTAAACGATAATACTTAACATATTTGAATGTTAGGAATAGATTTGAAATGTTAATTGCTATCAACGTTTGATCTTAAGAATAAGTTGTGTTTATAAATATGCGAAGAATAGATATTTAGGAAACATCTTAATTTTATATGCGAGGAATCGATATAAATGATTTTTATACTAGCATCAACATCAATCAAAGGACACAATATTGTCATGCTAATCAAAATACTAAAGAGTGAGAAAGATGAAACTCAATCCCTAATTTTCCATTTGAAGCAACAAACTCTTTGACTTGTATTTCTTATCAATCATTGCCCTCACAAAAAATTCCAACAAACTTTTATTATTTTATTTTATATTTAGCGAATCTTTTACTTGAATATTCAACTGTTCCTTGTGGGTTCAATATTCGTCCTTAGGGACAAATTATTACTTCTGACAACGTAGTGCACTTACTGTAAAAGTCATCATGCACCTACTTCAATTGATGATCATGCAAAATTATCTTCTACTGGAAGTGTTCCTTTCACAATGTTCAAGCCTATAGAAGATTGATTGGTTGACTTATGTATCTCACTAATACCCGACCTGACATAACCTTTTATGTGCAACAACTTTCTCAATTTCTTGATAAGCCTACAATTGCTCACTATAATGCAACAATTAGAATTCTTAGCCTGAGTCTTGGTTTATTTTTCTTTTCCAACAATTCTGCTCATTTAAAAGCCTTTTGTGAGATTGGGGCACCTGTAGTGATTCAAGACAAACAGTGATTGGTTTTAGCATGTATCTTAGGAATTCCCTCATATCCTGGAAATCAAAAAGTAATGAACAATATCAAAGAGTTCTTGTGAAGCATAATATAGGGCAATGACCATTGTTACATGTGAAATTCAATGGCTAACTTATCTTCTTCAAGATTTCAAAGTTCCTTTTGATCAACCATCTCTTTTATACTGTGACATTAACTCAACAAGATACATTGCAACAAATGCAACGTTTCATGAGCGTACGAAACACATAGAAAGTGTTTCATGAGCGTAAGAAACACATAGAAATAGATTGTCACATTGTTAGGAAAAAATTGAAGAAGGGTCTCATACATTTACTTCCCATTTCTACCACATAGCAACTGACTGACATTTATACAAAAGCCTTAAGTCTTCAATCTTTCAAGAGTATTTGTTCCAAGTTAGGTCTCATCAATATTTGCTCCCGAACTTGCGGGGGCTATCAAAGGATATAGATACAAGGCTTTTATAAGGAAGCTAATACTAATTGTCTTTTTTAATTCTTAGTTGTTTCTCTTTGTACATATGTCTAGCCTTTATTTTGTCTTTTCTTATTCTAGCCTTTATTGACTATTTATTTTACAGTATGTCTCTTTAGCTAGACTTAGAATGAGTGTACTGCTCGTATATATTGAGACTCTTTGCTTTGATTTAAGTAAGAAAAATAAAATAGAAGAAATATTATTTCTCATATCTTTTGCATTTCTTTTTTTCTTTTGATTATCTCTGTTTTATTCTATGATGACCTGTAACTCTTTTAGAAGGTAAACTATGACAAAATGGTGAGCAAATGATCATAAGTTTTTGTTAAAGGAAAAACACAATATTTCTTTAATAAAAAATATTAATCAACAAATCATGATGATGCTAGCTTATAATCCAGTTTGGAGGAATGTGATCCAACACAATTTTAATCAATTTCTTTAATTGCCAATGCAAATAACCGATAGAATCAGAAATTTTACTAGACGATGATTTTCTTTTTTTAGAATCCTCATAATGTACACACTTACTTTAATAATTACTGTAATATATTTTTTTCATTTTTCTAATTAACCATGTTAAATTTCATAACCACTTTCATATCAAAATCTTGACCACTTAGTAAAAAAAATTTATTCATAGATAGAAGGAATTTTCTCATAATAAAAAATAGATGTCATATCCCATTTTATATGTAGTCTAAATTTTATCAGTAATTAATGTGAGATTAATATAAAGATTAATAGTGATATTTGTAAATATTTATATATAAGTTCATTAATGTCACGTATTTAATATTTATTATACTTAATTATTTTAGTGATTTAAGTCTAAAAAATCTTTTACAGAATTATTAGTTCAAATTACTATATTTTAGTTATTGTCTGAAGTTTGAAATATCATTATGATTTTGTTCTTAAAAATATTTCAAAAAAAATTATATTTAAATTATGATTAATCTCGACTTCAAACCGATCTATTATTCGTACCAGAATAATAAGACTAATTAAAGATTAAATTAAAAATAAATAAGGTGTATGGAAAATTAATGATATTAAGATCAACTAAATAATTTTAAAAAATACACCGAAGATTTTTTTTTTCAAACTATAGATTTTGCAAACAAATTTTAAAACCCGAGGAAAAAAAAAAAAAAAAAAAGAAAGAAAAGAAAACGAGCCTAAACTCCTTATAATACGATCCAAACAAGGCGTAACTTTGTGTGAACGCTCTTTAAACGTGATTATTTCATTACATAGATGGTAGATGCAAGGCACACAATTCATAACAGGCGAAGGAGAGAACAGTGTGTTTAGGCGCAGACATGTATCATCCAACCAGAGGAGGCGTTCGTGGCGGTCGAGATCGTAAGTTTCCGCTCTTCTTTTGTCCCGCCACGTTCAATTTCTCGTTATTTTCCATCTCTCTTTTGGGTATCGAATTGTTTTGGAATTATTTCAAATTGAAATTTCAGGACTTCGTTCTTGTATTTGGTATGTTGAACGGTTTCTACAAATTAGGGTTTTGTTTTTTTTATTTTTTTTATTTTTATGTTTTCATGAGTTGATCGATCATCTTGAACCCTAGAACTCTGATGTTTACAAAATTCATTCTCAAGAATAAAATCTGTGTTTATTATTTTAACTGTTTATGAATATGATTTTGATGTTTGTTTGTGTTTTACTTTTGATGGCCAGAGTTCACTTGGGACGATGTGAAAGTTGATAAGCATAGGGAGAACTATCTTGGTCACAGTATCAAGGCTCCTGTTGGAAGATGGCAGAAAGGTAAAATTGATTGCTAATTTCAACTCAGCATTCGCTTTCTTCATTGAAAATGTTGTATGTTATTTTTATACTTTTGCATGTTGCATGGAGACAAAAAATTAGTTAGTTACATTTGCAGACATTGGATCATGATACCTGGGGGGTATGGGTGCCCTCGACTTGTTGTTCTGATTCTTTGAGGGATCCATAATATGCCTATAATTGGTATTCATAGTTTTATCTTTTGAATTGACTAATGGAATTAAACTCTGTGCTGAACTAAACCCGAGTTGATATTTCCATTTAAAGAATTCAGATTATGTTAATTTTTAGTTGGATACTTTTAGACTTCAGTCCACAGTATTATTTAAAGGCTATTGTTTCACCTTCTCTATGATATATTTACAAGCTGAAAACCTTCCACATTGTGTATGTATTTTCTGTTTTTCTGTTTAACACGGAAAGAATAAAAGAAGAGATATTCCTACCAAAAGCACCAAAGTTCCCTTATTATGTCTTTTTCAACATGGTTATTCAAACAGTTTTTTGTTTATAGTCTTCATCAGATGTTCCAAACTTATGTTTGCCTTATTCTCTGTTTGAGTCAATCAAATTGGTCAGTCTTTGGTTTACAGAATCTACTGAAGTGACTTATTTTTTCCATAGAGAACAATTTGTCTTCTATGTAGAACAAATTTGGCCAAATTACTCTAACATAAGCTTCTCCTGAGTGCTGCCCTACCTCCTCTTCTTAGAACTGCTATTTAACTCATTTTGGTACTGTAGCTTAGGTTTTTTATAATATTTCAAGTAATGTGGAATGGAAGTATATGAGCGTAGCATATGCCATGTTGTTGTTGCTGACATTTCTTTCATTATATTTAGAAATGAACTCTTATCCATCCAATTTTATTTATAAAGATCTATTCGATTTACTTGAATTGACTTATAAGAAGCTGGGAAGTCTGAAGAAAGATAAATACACAGACACGTAAAAGAAAAAACTATTCCTCTGGTTCTTGTTTCTAAGATGCTTAAAAAAGGCTAGAGACACATGCATATAAGCATTCACTATTTTTTGGTTCTTTTCTTCTTTGTTTCTTATAACTTTTCTGATTTTCTTCTCACTTTGTATTACGTGGAAGAAGTAGTAGTAAGTAGGAATCCATTAACTGTTTGCTGGATGCCTTTCTTTTTGTATGGACGGCGTATTGCCAATGAAAACTAATTACACTTTAGCTTTGCCAATGTTTAAAGAAATGCCCTATGTTAGGATGCTTTGAGCACACGAGTTTTAGCTACTCTATTGTAAGATTCACTTTGTTACCTACCATGATTATGGTTCCATCTCACTGCTTTGAACCTGTACTGAGGACAGAACCTCTTTTTATTGTATCTATTATATAGATTTCTCTTCAATCAGTGTAGTTCATTGGTCTAATTTTCTAGCAATGCGCAATTTGTTATTATCTTAGTAAAAGAGCATCATTGAATCTTCTCCTTTGATTCAACAGGGAAAGATCTTTACTGGTATACCAGGGATAAAAAGTCCCAAAATGCAGAAATGGAAGCTGCAAGGGAAGAGATAAAAAGAATTAAGGAAGAAGAGGAGCAGGCAATGAGGGAAGCACTTGGCTTAGCTCCCAAGCGTGCTAATCGTTCTCAAGGTAACCGTCTAGATAAACATGAGTTTTCAGAACTCGTAAAGCGAGGGTCTACGGCAGAGGACTTAGGTGCAGGTCATGCTGAAGCGGCAAGGGTCCAAGGTCTTGGTTTTTCGAGGTAAAGTGACATAGAAAGTAAAACACTTTTAAAGAGATAAAATATGTGATTTTCTTCATAATTAATTTAATTTTTTCTATTTTCTGTTTCAGTTGTTTCTGATTTTTTAGCTCATTATTTGAAATATAATATTAAACCATTTATGTGTCTTTACCTAACTGTTGAGTTTTTGAGACAATTGGTTCATGACAAAAATGTTAAAACAGTCCACATTGGCTAGAAATATGGACAAAATACTTCTTCAAAGACTATGTCAATCCTCATGTTTTTTACCTTTTGGAGTGAATTAGGTTCCAATTCATTTGTAATATGGTATCTGAGCTTATCCAATCTTAATGTTAGGGCACTTGTAGACTTTTAGTTTTACAAAATTCATGCACCAAATCTCCTGTCCTTGGTGTAAGGGGTGTGTGAGATGTCCGATATGGGCTAAGAATATTGTCAAATACCCCTTATAAAGACTTGGAAATCCTCATAGTTGGATTTGTACTGCATGTCATAAAAATGATTGGATTAAGAATAACTTGCTGGGTTTGCTTGTGGTCACATCACATGGACAATAAGATTATTATACTTGTATTATTATGTATGGTGTATCGTATTTCTCATGGTGACTTTTCAATTTTTCTGAAGATCAAACTCAGATCTTAAGCATCTGAATATTAATGCCCAATTTAGTTTTGATATGTCAGAGTTTAGATATGTTGAAGCATCAGATGGTCCAAAAAATAGTCTAGTTAGTTGGTTTTATAAGAAAATAAGCTGCCACCCCTTGTGTAAATTTTTGATGTATCAGTTCATATTTGTTGAAGCATCAGATGTTCCAAAAAATAGTAAAGTCCTTCTTGTAATTAATGGGTTTTTATCACAAAATGGGTAATCACTCCTTTGTTTATGATTTCGTAGAACAGGATTGTTGTCTTATTTAGCGTATGGTCAAAAACTGATAACCTAATAGCATTTGGAAGAGCTGCATGGAACGTAGTGAATTTGTCTTTGGGATCTTTCTTTTTCTTTTTGTCATTCTTTGTATTTTGCCCAACCGTGAGGTGCAGTGGTAAGATTGGAAAATGGCTGGTGGAGAATTGCTATATTGTGAAATTACCTAGGACCTTAGGTAGTGAAAATTTTCCAGCTACAAATGCATTTTCTTTCTTTGACTTTGCTGGTCTATCTCTGAATGTGAGATTTACTCAACATGGATTGCTGTTGTGTATGAAATATATACACATACAATGGTCAATAATCTACTACGGCTTACCAATCCACTATCCTAGTTTGTTATAGTTGTCATCATTATCAGTTGCAATTGGCTATAATGTTAGATTGGTTGTACTTGTGTAGTTTGTCACGCGTTCGTCTTTGAAAATTGATCTTTTAAAATATTTAACAGATTTATTCTCTTGAAAAAATACTCCACCGGGTGAGTTTGTTTACCTACTAAATGAAACTATTATACCACCAATCATGTTTATTCTCAAGGAATTCCCTACCAATATTCTGATACATTTCCTATCGTCTGTAGAGAACCACGCCCTTGGGAAGAACCCGGTTCTTCAAAGCTTTCAGTGGATGATGCACCAGCTGAGGTGGAAAATGTATCTATACCAAATCAACCTGCAACGAAGACTGAAGATGCTTCAGAAGATGAAAGTAGAAGAAAGAGAGGACGAGAGGAGAGGAAGCAGGAGAAACATGAAAAGCGTGAGAAGAAGCATTCTCGGGAGGATAGGAAGCAAGAGAAACGTGAGAAACATGAGAAGCGGCATTCTCGTGATTCAGATGACAGGAAGAGGCACAAAAAAGATAAGGAGAGGAGGAGACACGATTCAGATTGAATTTATTCTGGGGGTGTTTTGTCATCATCATCTATGTATGTGAATTACCATGTTTATTTTTAGTTCCATGACTCAGTATGGATGGTGTGTCTTGGTAATTAACAGTCCTGAAGGCCTGCATGTTGGCACTAACAATCAGGCATTCTTAAATTTGGAATTTGTTATCAAGGGAAATGAAGCCAATCACCTCTCTCCTATTCTTTCTCTTCCCTCTGAAAGCCAAGTATAACGTTTCTATCATCATCTCTCTCTAGAGATACAAGTGTGTATCAGAAAGCTTCTAAACAATTGAGACCAGGGCTAATTCTTCTTCCACTCTACTTTTTTGTGGCATTTCCATAATTTGAAAAAAAAAAAGACTTATAATATCTCTGATTCTTGTGTTAATTTCCTGTATCAAGTATTTTGGATATGTTGAATGAAGCTTTGAGATTGTATAATTTAGAAAACAAATTTATGTTCCAGATAGTTGATTAGAAACATGTTTTCTTTCTGTTCTGGATTAAGTAATCTGAACCTGAATTAGGGTTTGGGACAAAGAAATCTTTCTATTTTTTAGTCTTTCGTATTCTTCTGCTTTAGCTTTTAAGGAAGGTTGTCCTCTAATGTTAAACTGTTGGTTTTGCTCCCTTTGAAACCCTTTATTGTACACCTGTTTGTTGCCATAGGGTCTTGAAAGATGGTCCTGTCACGTCCACGTGTGGATCTTTTATCCCCATAAAAAATGACAACTAATTCTTACGAAACTTGTTTGCTTCAATCTCTTGCTCAAATTGAATAGGCGCAAGAACAGAAGAAATAATCTTTCTTTTTTAACTTTGTTTTAGAGCCACGTAGGCATTTTAATAGTAATGATAAAAAGAAACTAAGTTAGAAGAAATCATTAAAATAATTTAAACAGGAAGTTTCGTTCTTTTAACACTAATGGGGAAAAAACAATCAAGGAATGAATTGAAAGTCTCTTAAGTAAATTAAACATGTTTCAGATTATTTAATTAAAAATAAAAAAAAAATGTTTTAGCACTTTTTTTTAAATAATACTATTCGAAATGTTCATTGAAATTATAGGTGTGAAGCTATCAAATGCTAAGAAAAACAACTTAATATTATCTTCACAACGAAATCATAACTGTCCGTAATAAATTGTGGCCAGATTATCCTAAACCCTGAAATTAAGTTGCTTCGCCTCATCCTCTATCATGTTGCCAAATCTTGTCCTTGAAGTGAAATTCAAAGTCAACTTTTTGCTAATTTAAACAAATTTGTAAGACATTTTTTTTTAAATCAATAATCCAATCATCTCATATTGTTTTCCTTTTTTTGTTAATTTTATATTTCGTAACTAAAGAGTTTAAGAATTTTTAAATGCATCACGACTTCTTCTAACATCCTATCCCGTGTATAGGTGCACCAAATACCGTGATCAAAGCTTTAAATTTGGGAAACCAATACTTGATCAATTTTCACACAATTACTCCAATTCCTAGTAAATGTATGTTTTATAATTACGTCAAATCAGTTTTGAAGTCAATATTTATAGGTTAAAATATTTTTAGTCTATTACTAATTCTTGTTTTAGTAACTTATGTTTTAATTTTTTTTTTCAAACCGGAAATTATGATATTATAGTATAATAATTTCAATTTATAAAAAAAATACCCAATAGAACACTTCACTAGACTGCAACAACAGCCACCACTACCATGGGATACTACCCTCCCTTTTAGTCTGTTAAAAAATATTTATTAGTATTTATTATATTAATTATGATTAATTTAACTTTATTTTATAATAATTCAATATCATAATATTAAAATTAGTATGTAATCTGTTCCAAGTAAAATATAAATAGTTTATTAAAAATAAATTGTATGTTGAATTTTGTATCACATATGTTTGATATCAAATTCAAAATGAGAAAAATTTCTTTACCACTAATAAAATAAAAATAATAAAATATGAATTTATTAGAGTGTGAATCTAATACTGTTTATAAGAATATAATAATATTTTTAATTAAAAAGTAAAAATATGAATTTATTAGATTGTGAAGTATATGTATATACTCTTTGCATTTTGCAGTATTAATACACGAGGACTCATTCAAAATAAAGACATTATTTCTTTGTAATGGTGCAGTGAAGTGGGGTTTCCTTAGTCATCCTTGTCCTCTTTGTCATCGTAGTAACTGAAAGGATGAGGGACGGATTTGAAGGCACGGTAGTTTCCAACATTGTTCAAGTATTCGTTCTCCAACCTGAGTCATTACAATGTGTCAAACAATCTAATAAAGCTAATGCATGCCATACATTTTTTATCTCAAAAACTTACCTAAAGAAGTTCCAAATGCCACGACGAACAATCTCAAGGCAGGAAGTAACTGTAATTATTGCTACTTTATGAAGGGGACTCCAATCCATTTCAAACACCAATTGCATCCAAGATATTCTAAGAGCTATGTCCACAACCTGTGAATTCACATGAGATTTAGTTAATACTACCATATACACACACACCCTTTTGCTCAATTTTATACTTACCATGGCTATCAAGTAGACACTTCTGTGGGGAAGTATTAGTTTATCTCTCAAACAGGGGTTCTTTGAACGCCTTTGTAAGAGCCCCCAGTCCTTAACAATGTCCCAGTATGTGTTCTGAAGTACAGCTATTGCTGAAGTTACCAGTGCCAACACCTTCCAACTGCTTCCCTTCTTTAGTTCAAAGGCTGTCCGAAAGACCATGGCAGTAATTGTTGAGAGATAATTTAAACTATTGAATGCACGGTTCATGTCTCCTTCTTCATAGAATTGACGCATGCACTGCACAAAAATTATATGCTGAGTTAGTAGGAGTTAGAAACCTTGCTTATAATAAGACAGCATAGGACAAGAAATGTCTTTTAGCTACTGTATTAGTTGGTGTCTTCAATACTGATAGTTTGAAGTGCATAATACTTTACCTTATAATTTCAAAGGAGAAGATACTTTGTATAGATATTAGAATGCATATGGAAAGAAAAGATTATGGACCTGTGCTAGGCGAAACCAATAAGGAATTATGCCAACGATGAAATACTGTACGTTATAGATACCACGACTGTGACATTTCTTTTGCCTCCTTGACTCTTCTCCAAGCCCATAATAGCATATGTAAAGCTCCACACTCTTGAATGCTTGGAACTAAACTCAAAAACATGGAATAATATATCAGAAATATACTTATGTCTGTACCATATGAATCTATGGGACCAAAATACCTGGCTGGTAAGCTGATCAGCCAAGAAGAAATCAGCAAAACGAACCTGCAAAGATATATAACTCAGTTTTTTTGTGTGTTATAAATAACCTTTTCCATTAACTAAAATTAATTTATGGATAAGATAATTTATAGAAACTAGACAAGTTAGCTTTAGTTTATGTTTTTCCTGTTTCCATTACCGTTAATAAAGGAGCACATATACAGCGAAATAAGCACCGGATAAAGAAGAAACGACTGGAGCGGTATATGATGTTCAGAGGACAAAAAATAATCAAAAGAACAAGCTGCACAAGAAACCAAGAGTTTAATAAATTGAAGAGATTGCTTAAGTGCAATTCAGGGCAAATTGTGGTGAGAATCAATGATCAAGGCAAGAAGTACTTCTGAAACTATATTTGAAATAGTCAACTAGTTGGTTAAATCCAAACTAGGCATCTTACAAGAACTAAGATCAGAGGAACAAGTTCAGTGACTGTCTTATACTGTTGACTCCTTGAGTTCATCTCAATCTGCAAATTTATCAAGAAACATAATAGTACTACCACTGCGTGACCAGAGGTCAGAAGGAAAATTTCTCTATAGTCCAATTCAGTTCCAGCCCTGAAGCCAAATAAGAATGGATAATTGACCCGATAACGCTTCCAAAAGTATGTGTTTGCAGCATACATAAGCATATGTAGAGTGATATATCCAAAAAGACTGCAAAAGATACTGCCATCTTAAAAAATAATATGGAAATAAACAGATCAAGTAGTACTGAATACTATGGAAACACTCTAATTTCTGATCAGCATATCAATATATAGATATGCAAAATGGTTCTCTAAAATACAGTCACCTGTAGAGTGGAAAAATGTTTTCCATGTAAAATGTCCCCTTCTTCTTTATGAATTGTTGAGATGTTATTCTTAATATAGTAGCAACCAATAGAGCAACAAAGCAACCAGAAAAGAAACCTATAAGTAACAAGGCAAGGTACACGTTATAATAATAGTCAACACTCAACAGATAGCTTAGAGAAATACTTCAGTTTAATCATTTAAATAAAATTAACCAACAGACATTCCGTATTTAGTATTTACCTGTAAAAAATGTTATGCTATGTTTTTCTGTTTTTGTTTTTTGCCTCAATAACTTCCTCCCCTTTTTGTGATTGGAGTGTGTAAAGTTTCTGATGAAGGTAGACTCTACTTTCTCCAAAAGAAAATTAACCTAAAATCAGATGAAACAAATAGGATCTGTAAGATGATAAGGATTTTGAGCCTTTTGTGTCAAACTATTCCTAAATACAAAATTTATTTGGACAGAATGCAACAAAACTTGTGTTTTTGTGTACAGTAGCATAGGAGTTTCATTTTAAAATGTATTACTATTAGCTTGCATCACTTGTTCAAGGACATGTGTTGAATTTTAACTTGCATTCACTTATAAAGTGACTTTCTCTGTGTCTGATTGATACAAGTAAAATTGAATTATGTATTGTCGTAAAGACACAATGTAAGTTCACAAGGAACTTTGGTCTGCTGTGAGTCTGTAGCCTAAATTGGAGTGCTATGCGGATTAACATATGTAAAAGGGAAAGGAAAACATCTAATGATTGTTTTATCTGAACTATTCCATGATGATAAATATACATCTATTTCCAGTCCAGTCCTATTTAACTCTAATGTGTAACTATGAATGGCTACATAGTTTTTAAGATGACATTCATATTAAAATGATGGCAAGCTACTTTTCTAGATCACACAGTATGAAAACTGAAGATTTTACACAATTACGAATATCTAAATAATTAAGGTTCACTATAGCCATAATATAAAGGAAGACTTAACTTCAAGGATATCTTGAAGCAATATAAGTTCTGACTTCTGAAAAAGCGCATGGTCTTTGAGTGAAATAAAATTGTCTACTCTGTCCATTTTAAACTAATGCATCCATGAATCTATGAAGTTTTACTATGAAACTTTCCAATAAACAAAGATGATATCAAGTTGAACTTACATCCATCCCTATTTTATTTTCAAATAAACAAAAGATTTTCATACCATATGACACTTGTTTCTTGAGGAATAAGTTATAGCAAAACAATTATGATTTTGTGATGATCTTTGAACATGTTTCTCCGATTGAGACTAACATAACTCCTCAGGCACTACAAGGAAGATATAATCATGATTGATGTTGTGATAGTAACAAACATATGGTTCAAACCAACCTCATCAGAACTTCCCAGATAGGAATTATCCACTACTTTCATGTAGGCTGTAGATGCTGCCCTTGATGTGCGCTTTTGCAAGTAAACACATTTTAAAAAAATAAAATTGAAGTTAAACTAAACTGTCAGAATTGTGTTCCTGAACAAAAAAAATGCTTTTTAAAATGCCTTCAGTCAAATTTAAATTTGTGAAGAATGTAACCAAGAAAACTGAAGTTCCTCAAGTAGTTTGTAAGTATACTTCTAACCTTTTCATAGGTCTTCATGATCTTGGAAAATTCTGACAGGTTCATAAAACTGTCGCATCCATTTATATAAATACCAAAGCAAATTAGAAGACTGCTTTTAGAAAATGCAAGACCATTTTGTTTTACTAGAAATTATATGGTCTCATGGTTTGTTTATTTTACCTGTAATCTTTGAGATGGAGGAGTTTCTGATAGAACTCAACAAACACTAGTCTTAGTTGCTCTTCAATTTTTCTCAGCTCCTCTTTGCTGAAGCTCAATTCATTATCACTGGAATCAGTAAAAGCTTTTTTAAATGTTGACATTGGAGATTGAAGAGAATTATCAACCTTTACGTGCTCAAGGATTTCCAAGGGATCTCTTCTGTTGTAATTATTGTGAGCTTCTGCCTGCTCCTCATGATGAATATTTCTATTAGTCTGTTGAACAGGATCAACTTCAGTGCCTATCATAGAATCTTTTGGCTGATGATTTTGACCAGCAGTCTCTTCAGGTGAGGAGAGAATCTGCTTCAATTCTACAGATTGAGGTCAAAATCAGTCTTTTAAACTCTAAATTGAATCTGAAAATTAATTGTACTGATTAACAGCATCTATATCGCCACTATGATCTGAGAAACATTCTCACCTGCATGTCAACATAGAAATCATATATTGAATGTATATAAGTTTTAGACCTTATGTGGTCTCAAATACTAAATCTAAATCTTTTTTCTTTTGACTTTATCACAATTCTCCCAACATAGAAAAACATATGATGGATGTACATCTCTCAGATTTTGCCTCAAGAAGCTTGCAAGTCCACCCAATAGTATAATTATGTACCAAACGAATTAAGAAACTATGAAACTAATGCTTAAATTTTGCACTTTACCTGTATCAGGACTTTTCACCTTTACCCTTAGTGCAACCAAAGCCTCTAGCTGTTTACTCAAAAGGTTGAATTCATGGTTAACTGCTTCCACCTGATCCTTGTAAAATGCATTGACCTTGTTGAGCTCTTCATCAAGCTTCTGAAAGAATCTTGCCTCAGCCTCTCCTCCTTCTTCATGGAGCTTGTGAAAGTCGGTCTTATATAACTGTTTGGAACCTTCTTGTTCCAATGTTTTTACTTCTATAACCTGGTCTTCAATATCCCCCTCTCTCTGGTGATTGCTACCTTGCAAGGGAAGTCCTCTGAATGCTTTTTCAAGTCTCAGTCTGTGCTGCAATGACCTGTTGTGTGTAGTTTGCTTGCTACTTTTCATCTCTTTCAATATTTTTTTGAGGCCTTCATAGTCCATGTACTCTTTCTCCCACTCAGGCACCATTTGTTGTTTAAAGTCTTTCTTAGATGTCATTTTGCCTGGAACTTTTGTGAGAAACATTGAAAAATGTTATGAGAAGGAAAATATCATGCAAGAAAGTTCAACATGTTGCAACATACACAAGGAAAACATCTTGGACTAGGAATGTGAAGTTAGGAAACACTGAAACAGGAGTTAATACAATATGCAGCCTAGGTTTTCTGGATATTGAGTAGAGCTAAATCTCATTAACATGTCAATTCTAACAATTCATTCCTATGATGAAAAATCAAAAGAAAAATTATTTAATCATTAGAACTTGGACTATTTCCCTAACAAATTATATGAAATCATGACATTCCTTCATACATTAAATTTGCTTAGGAAGAAGGAAGATTGGTGATATGATATGGATTCAAAAATTAAGTGATTCAAATATGATATTGGATGAAGTGAATATAGGATTATTTCTTAATAATAACAATTAGATTATAAAATTTATCTTTCTAACCTATCATTCATCAATGAACTATCTATTATAACAATCAGTTTCAAAGTTGAAGATGGTTTCATGTAGAAGCAAATGCAAGGGACTCTACATTCTAGTAAGCACAGGAACAAAAAAGTAATAAGTCTAGTCACTGTATACAAGTTGAAAACATGAAAACCAAAAACTTCATAATTAGATGTAACAAGTTCGTACACTACAATTACAAGGAAGGAGAACTCAGAAGTATACACAGACTAGCCCCTGCAACAACACTTTAACAAAGCCAAACTTTCAATGTTTAAGCACTTTGCCTCAGACACATAAAACATAGTTTTATATATATATTTAGAAGAAAAGGAAACAAAGAACACTCCACATTTAGGAGAACATAATTTGAAGTAATCTTGTTGATGTGTTGGCAAAGAGAATGCTCCTAGATAGTGCTGCGTGTCTTATTTACTATTGAACTTACACGTGGACTCAACTCAATATCATGTACAGCTTATTTTATTGTTTGTGTTTCAAGACATTGACATGTTGCAGAGGCTAACTAGTAACTAACAAAGTGTTAAATTTATATTTTGAACAGATCAAATTGTATTATAAATAAATAAATCTCATCCTAAAAGTAGTTTTAATGCTTATAAAATATTTATAATCATGTAAAAAAGACCACATAAAAAGAGGTTGAGTAGTAGAAAATCTATTATTTTATTAACTATTATTTTGAATGCATTCTTTGAGACTATACTAAATCCTTACTATTATTACTAATTAATGTATGTAATTAGAACAGTGAGGATATTTGAAAATGTTAGAAATATTAAATAGCCTATACAAATAATTACATAATAATTACATCACTGTGTTAAAAACAATGCAAGATATTGACATGATTGAATTGTGTAAAGTGTTATAATGTAGTGAAAGGAAATGCTGCCTTTTTTTAATAATTAGAATTATAAATAAAAATATATATATTTTCCATAAATTACATTATTTAAAGAAAATTATAACTTTTACTTCATAGTTCGTGATGCAGTGGTATGAAAGAAGAAGGTCAAGTTTTTTATTAGAAAAATCAAATAAAAATGCTTATATAAATAGCAGAAAGTGTAAATGATATGTCATTCCAGAATATAGAAGAAAGTAAGCAATAAAAGTGGTTTCCATGATATATCATTTAAATTTATGCATTATTAATTTTTTTTAAAATTAGTGATCAAAATTAATTAAAGTTATGTCAAGTTGTAGATTGATATCTAATCTTTTATAAAAAAAATTAATTAACGTTATGTATTTAATATTACTCAAACCAACTTACTAGATCTCTATCTCTTTTTCTTATTAGATTATAATTTTCAAAATGGTTAGATTTTGCTTTCACCTTAATTTTTTTTTTCTAAATTGATTTTGACTTTTTGCCACATAATTATAGTTAAAATCTACGACAGTAAATATATATGATGTCTGTTTAATTAATTAGTTCACGAGAAGTTTGTACTTTGTGATAATTTGAATATTTATATATTATGTTGATTGAGTTTATGTAATTATCCAACAAATTCGTTTAATATAGAGAATATTTTTTAACATTCAATTTATTTATTTTTTGTGTACTTTGTGTTGTTTGCTTCTTCTTACACTCTTGATATCGTGGTCACTATTTAGCTTTGGTTTTGATTCCTATTCTACATGTCAAGAGTTTTTATATGAAGAGTTTCTTTGTTTGTTTTGATATTTGAGTATTTTTCTCAAGAAGATGTTCAATATATTATCAAATTAATTAAGAAGTTCACAATAAAGAACAATTTCAATCTTTTGGAGGAACAAAAATAAGAACCTTGTTGAAAGCATATTTTTTTTATTGCTTTCAAATGAGGTTCTAAATGAACTTTTTGATAAAAAAAATATTGTTAAGTTGTGACTGAAGTTACAGAAACTCTTGAAGATTGAATCTAGGAAGTTCTTGTGGAAGAAAAGTTATTTTGATTCCATATGAGGAAGGTTAACAAAATGAATGGATAAGGAAAGAAAAAGGGTTAAAGAACACCTCCTTGATTCTAAAAAGATAAATGTAAGGATGATTCTTGAAAAAGTTATTCAACATAAGAATTAAGGTAAGGGTGTAATACTCTCAAAAACAAAAATTTCTAAAACAGACTATTTCTCATTCAAATTCAAGTATGTCTAATATATATAGGTATATCCTTTATTTATACGTGGAGAAAGGATTCAAGAAACATTAAAAGCATATTACACTTCCTCATTAATGAGATGTTATTTTAGTCATCTTCCTTTGTACTTTTTGTAATTATTAAAAAAATTATGAAATTTAGGATGGTGGTATAAAAATAATTAAAATGTGTAAATCAGTAATAATAGTAAAAAAAATTGTTTATTTTATACAATCACTCGAAAATCTTGGTCTTGTTTTTGTTTCTATAAATCATTATAGTATTTACTTATAAAGTTTATAAATTTCATATTTAATTTGTAAATTATAATTGTTCTATATATTCGTTATAAAGTTTATAAACATAATTTTTATAAATGTGAGGTCTCGTTGTAAAGCATATACTTCATTTGGTCTAACATATGAAAACATATGTTGTTATAGTTTTGTTTCATCATACGTAAGTTCATAACTCTGTTTAACTGAGTAGGCATAAGCAGCAAATAGCTTTGTCTGATCGAACAGACTGTGAGACACATAGCTTTCTCTTACTACACAAATGCATAGTTTAAACACTTCATTTTTAACATATAGCACATTTACGTGGTTATATATATATGTCATGGAAAATTCTACCCGCAAATTTAAAACAAAATAAAAAAAAATTAAGGATTTAATACATCATAAAATATGTTAAACCCTTTCAGTTGAAGATTCTCATATAATATAATTAAAAGTTATACAACATATGAAAATCAAAGTGGGCTAAACTAATTGTAACACTTTGTATTGTCATTCTCTTCCTTTGAGAAAGGAAAGTAAGAAAATATTTTCATTACCTCTAAAACACTATCATAACCTCTCAAAGTTTACAACATTGTTATTCAAATAATTTTGCAATTAAATGACATAATTGCTCAAAATTTAATTAATATTGTAATCATCAATCATAATAATCATAGAAAAATCAAAATCAAAATTAATCACAAAAATCATTTACATCAAACAACATAAACTTTTACTATCAAAATTTGTATCTTCCATATTCAAAGTTTGAGACATTCAATTATCCATCATTTAATAATCATATTATATTTGTATATCAAACTCATCATTAAACTAATCACATAACCATCGTATAATCATTCTTAAACACTTTAGGTCCCATAATACCTCTAAGTCATAATGTTCTTACGCAAGTATGGATAGTTGTCAATACTATCATACAGTCATGCACTACAAACCACTTTAGCATAAAGTATAGTATAGTCAAAAGTATAGTCGGGAGTAAAGTGTAAGGGCTATGATTTACTTTACCTAGCTAATTGTGTTTATCAATCCAAGAGGGTATTCATATCACTACCCTTAATTTCTCGAGGTTTATATGACCTTCCTCTATGGACTTTGTACCAAAGTGTATCTTTTATTATTCATGTGTTTCTCTAAAACTTTCAATAAGTTTCACTTTCTTATTTTTATATCTTAATTATCTTTATTGTAATTTATTTTAAATTTATATATTATATTTCATCTCATAGTCATCCTTCCACATTTATTTTTCACACAGTTCTTGAAACTAAATTTTATTCGTAAAAAGTATAATTAAATCAAAGAATATTTAACCGTATAACTTCTACATTTTAGATGGTCTAAAAAAATTTAAAAATAGTAAACAAGTTTGTTATCTAGAAAATAGTATAAATACAAAATATTTCAAATTAGAACAATAGATAACAAAATAGAATCTGAAAATTGTGTATATGCATACACACAATAAAAATGGACATATTGTATATTTAAAAAAGAACTGGAGATGGGTCAGAGCATCAAATGTTCTTTCTTCGGGGTTTTTTACAAGGCAAGTTTATTTTGGCTCTTTTTAGGGGTCCAAATAAAAGAATAAGCTAGAGTAGGGTGTGCTTAGTAATTTAGGCTTGTACCAAGCCCACCTTTCATGACCTACCTTCTAGAAGTTTTCTCACAAATGACGCCCCTACCCCTCTCACTCTTGCTCCTCAAGTCACTCTTTCCTATATAAAGGGTGTCTTGCCTCATGTATTTTTACACTTGAATTTGAATTAAGAAGAGAAACTGTCTCCTAAATTTTTCTTGGGTCTTATCTTGAGAGTAATGCACCTCAAGTGACGGCTCCTCACCACTCATTTTGGAAGCTCTCATCCCTCCAAGTGGCGTGACTCCTTACTCCATTTTTTCATAAGCTTTCTTCATCTTTTCACCTTTTCTTTTCCTTCTTTGCACCACTATTCTTCCATTTTTTATGTTCTTCCTTTTCTTTGTTTACAATTCGGTTCATCTATTATATTTTCTCCCTTTTTTGTTCTTAATTTCGCACCTCATCATCATCATCATCATCACCTTATATTGTGTTGTTCTATTTTGCTCTCTAGAAGAGAATCTTCACACTTACTTAATCACTTGGTTAAGTTTGTGTCTAGTGGCAATCTTTTTTGAGCTTATCACCATATTATGCTTAAATAAAAAAAAAACTCATAAACAAAGTGCAACCCATAAAATGTGCAATCTTAAAATCAACTCACATCATGTGGTATTCAGAGAATGGTTTTAATTGTGCTTATCTTTTTTTAGTTGATTTTCTACTTTAAAATTCTAGCACATTTCAATTATGTCTTTATCTTCCAACAATTTAAATTCCACTTTTATCTTTAAGCACCTTTCAATTTTTCCTTTAAATACTTGTCATTTACAATTATGTCTTTTTATTCATTAAGCAATTTAAATTCTGCTTTTGAATTATTTGTGTCATTTTTTTTCTTTCCTTACCTATCTTGCTAGAGTCTTATGTTCTTAGTGTTCTATGAGTCTTTAATGTCATTCCTCTTATTTTAACTTTAATTGTGAAGAGCTAAAAGCAATTAGAATTTGTTTAAGTAGTAGTTGATTTAGTTCCAAACAAAGAATTCAAGTGATCATATGAATTGAATCTCATTCTATTTGTGAAAATTTGAAAGTGAAGTAAAAATATGCATGTCAAGAATGTGGACATTTTAAATCCACAAAAACAACACAAAAACAATTTGAATGCAATATTTTTATGTGGCAAATTGTTTTCAAATTTGTGGAACTTTATCCTTCTTACTTTTACACTTTCTAAGAAAATTAAAACTTCATTGTTAAAAGTTTAAGTAACTTTCTTTGAGTCTTCATAAGTGCTTTTCTTATTTGTCTTGTTTAAGTTTTGTCATCATCATACTTCCATTTTGTTTTAGCTTTCTTTCTTTAAACTTTTTTTGCTTGTCATTAAATTCTCTTGTACTGGACAGGAGTGCTCGTGTGCTCGGTACCTCGGTTTGAGTATGACCAGCTCAACTTTGGGCCTAAAAGCGGGTCATGGGCTTGACCCAGCTTCGTTGGTAAGCCCGGTGAAGAATAGTTAAAATAGAGAAAGTAATAAGTTTGGTCATATATTAATATAAAGTTGTTAATTAAATGAACACTTGAAAACTATGTTTGGAACTTAGATCTACTTCTACTCAAACAAATTCTAGTTACTTTTATACCTTCACAATTAGAGGCAAAGTAAGTAGAAGCAATTAAGGACTCCTAGAAACACTAAGAACATATGACTTAATCTAAAAAAATGGACATAACATAAATATTCAAAAGCGAAAAAGAAATGCTAATGAATAAAAAGAAGTGCCAAATTGAAAAAGCAAGAAAGTAAAGGTTGAATTTAAATTTGCTCGAATGTAAAGGTAAGAATTTAAAGGTGCAAGAAAAGTAAAGTGTCAAATCAACTTAAAGCAAATATGCTCAAAAAACCAAAGCTCTAATAATCACATGATGTGAGTTTATTTTAGATGGTTCCTTTTAAAGGGTAGAGGAAAAATACAAGTATATGGTGATTGATGATGAAAGGCGAAAATTAAAATGAACATGGAAGGAAACATAAAAACAAGATGGAAACTGAATTGACAATGGAGGAAAATAAGAACATAAGAACACAAAGCTAAATGGAGTAATGGAAAATGAAAGAAAAGATGAAGATAAGAATGCTTATGGTGATGTAAGAGAGTTGGACACGCCACTTGGAGTGTGGTTTCCTTCAAGATAAGTGTAGAGGTCGCCACTTGAGAGCTCTCAAATCACTCAAGATGAGACCTAATGCTAAGAGGACACAAGCCTCACAAACACCTCACACAATTTGTGCAGAGTAACTTTTCTATTCAAATTCAACATGAGAAATACAAGGAGTATGGCACCTTATTTATAGGAGAGGGTGCCTTGGAAAACAAGAAGCAAGGATAGGATGGGAAATACCAAAGTAAGGTGCGGCTAGGGTATTGACCAAGTCAATGTCGCCCCCTATATGCCTATTCTTCTAGAAACTAGGTCAAAACAAGTTAAGGTGATAAGCACACTCCCCCCTATTATGTTAAAGGCACCTTATTCTACTGCAATTAAAAATAAAGATGCTAGTTGATGCTCAGCTCCCAAGGCTTGTGCTCTGCTCCTCATGATCCTCTATGGAAGGTTAGGTGTTGAGGCATTGATTAATGGGTCCTGACCTGACCCTGTGTCTTGAGTCATGCTCGTAGTCATCCGCCTGGAAGGCTGGGTTTGGTCAGTGGACACACTCTCTCCTAGGTTCTCATCAGTTCGTATCCAAAGTTTCTGAATTTTTTTTTGTAACACCAATTACATGTTACCAACATTCTGTAAAAAAGGCATGTCCTAATTGTATATACTAAAAAGGTAATACTTTTCAAAAGCCAAGACGTTGATGTTGTTGCCACCCTGTTTCAATGCTAGTTTTGCTCTCGGTTTTAAATTTTCTGCACCTAATTCCCTTGGTGTTTTAGCCTGAAACTTTTACCATATTTTCTTTCGTGTGTTAACAATCTCTAGTTCAAATTTCAGCTTAAAATTCCCTAGAAAACAACTACTATAAATGTTACAATACCATCTGCCAATTCTGAAACCAATTTCTCATTTGCTGCCAAACTATTTGCATTTTACAAAATTCGTTGATTTGTTTATCAGCGTATACATATTTGTTTATCCTCAAATTTGTGTCATTTTGTTCCTATTTGAGAATATACTTCTAAATTTTACAAATCATGTATGCTTACTAATTTTTTCTTTAACTTCTTTTATTCATTATTCCTTTAAAATTCTTCTTTGTTTCTTATTCCTTGCTTTTTGTCATGTTCTTTTCATGCTCTCGTCATCCCTCGCACCTAGTAATGAAAGAAGACATCTAAAACAAACAAGAAAGAGAGTATCATCCCAAAATACAAAAGAATGAAAAAAATATATTAATTTTGTTAACTTAGTATTAAAATAATACACCTAAAACAAACAAGAAAGTGAGTATCATCTCAAAATAAAAAGAATAAAAAATATTAATTTTGTGAGTTTTCCCAACTCTTTTAGTTTTCATTTTTAAATATCTTTTTTTTTGTATTAAATATTTTTTATATTTCTCTCAGTTTATATTATTTCAAGGAAAGATACTTCCTCCAAACCCATATCCTTGTGTTATCAAGGAGATATAGCTGAGGAGAGGAAATATGTTCGTGATCGTTTCTTCTATCCCAAGATACTCGAAATTGTGAAGCAACACAAAGCCGAAGCAATGGAGAGATTCAGTCGGTGGTGATTGGTGACTTTTATGGGGGAAAGTTACACTACATTCAATGATTGCCTCTGACAATAATATTTATCATTTATCCATTCAAAATTGCCTACTTCTTCCCTCATATGAGGTGAAATATTTATTTGTTGAAACATCTTGAGCTCTCTCTTTTGTTGAATTTGTACCTTGACCACTTTTTCCAGGACTGTCTTTGTACATACCATCACTAAAATGTGTTTCCTTCATAAATACATACATAGATTACTTGTTCCACAGCGTTTGAAAGTTGGAGGCACACTGTGTTCCCGACTTTAATCGAAACTCGAATCTTCCCACGGTGCAACTCCTTAAACGAACACCCCCAATAGGTTTAGAGTTTTTCTTAGTGGGGTTGTGATGGAAACCAAGTAGAGGACGCCCAAGCCCATGACGCCCAAGCCCAAAGAATCACTAGGAGCATGGCAAGAGCTTTGGGACAAGAATGTCAAATGATGACTCTTCTTATTTCTATTGTATAGTGGAGGTGGTGTGGATATTAAATAAATAGGTGTGAATGTATTAGAGAGAGTCACATTGTCCATGTGACTTAGTGGGAGGGTGTAGGTGTCATATAGGAGGTGCCAAAACTAGAAAGGAAGTCACAC
>Ga0123341_1000542_pt1 | contig 23584 bp, 16 predicted proteins | sample Turbeapinknodule_FD_89959 | JGI IMG/M metagenome (GOLD analysis project Ga0123341, IMG submission 89959) | Root nodule microbial communities of legume samples collected from Mexico - Turtle bean Mexico pink nodule | ecosystem: Host-associated > Plants > Roots > Nodule | place: Mexico: Nepantla...
GAGGTGTACGTGGAGGTGGACGGGGCGATGAACTCGCTGCTGCCGTTTCGGAACAGCGTGCATTTCCGGGCAGGGAGAGGGTCCCATGGGCAGGGGAGCATGCAGAGTGGGGCAAAGGGGGAGGATGTGGTGGTGAAGGTGCCACCTGGAACGTTGATTCGGATGAGTGGAGAAGATGATGTGTTGTTGGAGATGGTGTATCCGGGACAGAAAGCTTTGGTATTGCCTGGTGGTAGAGGGGGTAGAGGAAATGCTTCTTTCAAGTCCGGGAATAATAAGGTCCCCAAGATTGCGGAGTATGGGGAAGAGGGTCATGAAATGTGAGTTCTTTTACCATGCATAGCTAGGACCGTTTAGTTTTCTGAAACAGACAACATATTCGTAATTAAAAATGAAAACAGAAACCACTGGTTCAAACCAAAGGATTATCTACATACATGTGAAGGGTGCAATTTGTTTTGTTGACATGAAAGCTACCATTTCTGTATTGCATCTAGAAAGAGAGAACAAGTTTGCTGGAATCGTATGAGAGTATGTTAGAATGATGGTTTCTTTTGATCAGGTGGTTGGAGTTAGAACTCAAGCTCGTTGCTGATGTTGGTATAGTTGGTGCTCCGAATGCGGGGAAAAGTACACTTTTGAGTGTTGTTAGTGCTGCAAAGCCGGCGGTGGCTAATTATCCCTTTACTACACTGCTTCCGAATCTCGGTGTTGTTTCCTTTGACTATGATTCAACCATGGTAGTTGCAGACCTTCCAGGTCTTCTTGAAGGGGCACACCGAGGTTTTGGTTTAGGCCACGAGTTTTTGCGCCATACTGAGAGGTGTTCTGCCCTGGTAGGCACTTTTGAGTCGAGATGCTCTTTTTTTTATTTATATAGGTAGACATAGCTACATTTCAGAATCTTTTTTCTGGTAGGGCTGAGTTCAATTTTAGAGTTATCACACTGCTTCTAGGGGTTCAGAAAACAAGAACAGGAGTAGATTATAAATATTTTCTTTGCTTTACGTTATTTTTTCCTTCTAACAATTAATTCGAGACATCATTTTTTTTGTCTGCTTCTCATTTTCCTCACATTGAAAACTTCTGTTTAATTCAAGGCTATGTATAATTTGTTTCAGGTACATGTTGTTGATGGTTCGTCACTGCAGCCAGACCTTGAGTTTGATGCAGTTCGTCTAGAACTAAAGCTATTTAATCCTGAACTTGCTGAGAAGCCTTATGTAGTTGCTTTTAACAAAATGGATCTTCCAGAAGCATATGAAAAATGGGAATCCTTCAAAGAAAATTTGCAATCTCGTGGGATCACACCTTTTTGTATGAGTGCTGTTACAAGGGAAGGTACTCATGAAGTTATCTCTGCTGCGTATCAGCTTTTGCGTAAAAGTAAAGAAGAGAATGAGGAATATGAAGGTTATAATCAATTTTAAACTTATTCTATGAACTATTGTCACATCACCTGAACACTTTTTTCTCTAATAAATTCTTTGTATTTGGACAAATTTGACCTGTTTCAGATGGAAACGATATGATAAACTTGAATCATGTAGCCGATGCAGTACAGAGGCAGCGGAATGCATCTATCAACGATTTTGAGATTTTTCATGAGAGTGATTCAAATAGTTGGCACGTAGTTGGATCTGGATTGCAACGATTTATTCAGATGACAAATTGGAGGTAGGTTATAGAGTAAAAATGCGATCAGGACAGGAGTACGGTTCCTCAATATATTTTTTTTATCACCAATTTGTTTTTTTCTTACATATTAAACATACATACATATGCATATATATTTATATATATCGAGGTGTAACTTCTAATCACACTGAATAAATTGTGTTGAAATTATTACCCTGGATTCATGCTGTATTTGTTTGCAAAACCATTTACGATCACCGATTTGAAGCTTCTTGCATAAATTTTCAAGTTTTATGAGAATATGTCAGAACAAAAAACACTCTTGCAATAATCATAGGAACCATCATGGAAGAACCTTTTTTTGAATAGTGTGAGAAAATAAGATTTGAAATTCCATCCTTCTCTTAACTGATTTTTGATGTGTTAGTAAGCATTATGCTTGAAATTGTAACACCTTTTTATGTATAGTTTCATTGAGATATGTGGATTTTTTTAACAGGTACGTTGATTCAGAGAGAAGATTCCAACATGTTCTTGAGGCTTGTGGTGTGTACAAGTCTCTTATGAAACAAGGTGTAAAGGAAGGGGACACAGTAGTTGTTGGAGAGGTGTGTCTTTTGGTTCTCTTCGGCATTTCTATTTACTACAATCCTTGATAACACAAAGAACAATGATGTTAACGTATGGTTTAATAAATGAAATTTAGCTGTCCTTAAATGTTGAACATTACTGATCCCTACTTCCTATGACAAAAAACCTGGAAACTTATGGCAGCTGGAAAAAAAATCAATATATCCATACGAAGTTCTACACGAAGCTTTTTTACAATCTTTTGTGCCACATCCATAATATGCATACCCAATGACCATTTATTTTCTGCTACTTATCAGATGAAGATGATATGGCATAACTCCTCTGTCAATTCTGGTGCGGCTAGGATGAAGAAAATATCCTCAGATTCATTAAAATGGGCTGAATGGAAGTAATGCCACTCAATTTTGGTGATTCTATATTCATGTGTACTGCAATTATGCCATAGGTAAGGGGAAACAATGTTCTTGTAATGGTTTTATAAATTCATCCATGCTGTCCTTAGAATCTTGGCAACAATCTAATTTGATCCCATGTATAGTTTTTTTCCTGGATGGTGCGTATGGGCACCTATACGAGAGATGACTAGCTTCGATTCTTTAACCTGTCCTCGAAAAGGATATCATCACATTTTTTTATTTAGTGTATTTTTTATATAATCATCGACATTACTGTTCTTGTAGTTTAGTTGACAATATTTTCAAACTATGGTGTTTTATCTTTTTGTGATTTTGTGAAATCATCAATTTGGGCATCATCCATCTTGAAATTAATTTCACTGTTCGTTAATGATCAGCTGTTCATGTAGGAAGCAAATCCAATCATAACGAGGTAACGTTGAAGAGGATAGAAGTCATGAAAAGCTGCATCAAAAGCATAAACGTAATGCGAACCATTACATGCTTGTCCAGTGATGGCAATGATGCTGGGTGCAATCACGATTCAATTTTCTTATCTTTGACATGCGGGAGGTCTTCATCAACAGCTCCCGAGTCATGTATGAGGTAAAAAAAACTGTGGAGCTCTGTAAACATTGTTTTCTTAAATTGGTTTAGAACAGATAAATAATGAACTGGAGAGAACGTGATTGCTTATGTAATTCTATGATGGTGTGTTATAAATTATTTTGTACAGGATCTAAAATCCCTAACATGATTATATCCTCCTTCTTTACAGACAGCTTTCACGTGATTTGGATATTTCGATGAAATTAAAGTGAACAAAATTTCCAAGTTTCACATGAAGTCACATTAACGTGTTTGTATCTCGGTTTACTGGCTTGTTAACTATAATATGCTTGATTTAGACGATCCTGTCTCTGTAAAGAATAAAGCTGTTAATGGATGTTGGGGCATGACAGGCTCTTCTTCCTTGCTTTATTGCATCAGAGTGTTAGCCAATTTCCTTCCCTTAATTATCAATGTCTACATGTGGCATCACAAGCTAATAGCTTAACATGGCTAAGACATGTTTGCATGGTTCGTGTAATATCATTTGTCAGAAACTTACGTGTAATAACTTTTTTAAGTATTTTTTTAATCGATAGCCACCTTACTTTTAAGAAACACTTACATTGATATCTTGACGTTTCTGGTGTGTGATAGATAGTAGTGTTTTATTTTAATTTTGCTGTCTCATGCTGGTTTTGCATGGTTTGATTTTCCTGACTACTGTGGTTTGGAAACCCAAAGACCTACTGTTTATGCGGAACTATATTTGTGTTACCTGAACTTCCAAACAGAGATGTTTAAGGATTTATTTTATTCTATAAGGGTATATTTGGATTTTTTTTATAAATATTTGGGAGAAAAAGAAAAAATGAAAAAAAAATTCTAAAAATTAGAATGACTAATTTATTTAAGTTATGTGATAGAATTTTTGCCAATCAGTTCATTATTCATTGATTTTATTCATAAAAAAAAGGATAATTTTTTTATGAATAGAGTTTTTTAAACATATTCTTGGTAAGACCCATGAATGAGTGACTTTTTTTTATTCAAAAGTACTTAAAAATAGTTTCATTCAAGAATGATTTTTAATTTTGCTCTCTTCCGTGAATAAGATTCAGATTCCGATTTACGTAAATGTTTCAATATATAAAATAATCCAATTATCATAGAAGATATTTTAAATATAATTTATTTTAAAATGCTTAAATTCAAATTAGAGATAGAAATAAGAAAGAGAGTAAATTAAAAGAATTGAACCGTGAATGAAAAGAATGATAATTTGATATTTTTGAAAGGTACAGGTTTTAAATATATTAATTTTAAATTTAAGAATAACTTTTATTTATTCATTTGTTACGAAAGTGAAGCGGAAAAAAAAGAGACTAAGTTACAGGGAAGCGCAACATTTACTTGCAATGACAAGGACTAAAATGTGGGTGACTTTTGAAGAAGAACCAAAGTTTTATTCTAAATCTTGGGCACAGTTAAAACTAATCATAATTTATAAACATTTCTTTTTTCTCAGACGTGGATATTAACAAAGTTGTGGTAAAATTATTGAAGAACAAAAGCGACAAACACTAAATTTGAGTTGTTTCAACGTTCTCTTGTCTTGTCCTTTAATTCTGTTTAATTAGCTTAGCATCAGCAAAGGTACATATTTAATATGATGTCATTTGAACGTATTTTGTGGTGGTCACGATTCACGAACACGGAAGGAACAACACACCACGGCACATAATTAACTAAATAAAGCTACAAAAAGCAAGAGTTTAAAAAGCAAAAAAGACCAGATTTTTGTCCTGAACTTTGGTTGCAAAGTGGGAAGGACGCAACACAAGTGTGTGTATGAACAGATAGAAACTGAAGCTGCAGCTGCTAAAGCAAACATGAGACAGGTTTGAACCAAAAGTTGCTTACTACAACATTTCTCACTTAAACTCCATTTCTCTATTTTTCGTCAAAGTCCAACTAAACATAGTTATCTTTATCCCTAAATGCCGGATCACCTTTAACAACAACAACAAAAAGTATGAGTAAATAGTTTTGGAGAATGTGCAAAATTCTCTTCTAACAGTGAACATCTATTTCTCTGCTTATAATATCAACACACTATAAAACACAAGAGAGACAACAGTAACCTAAGTAAGTGAAGTAACACACATTAAATTATCCTAAACGAGGAAAATATTGTAACTCCAAAACCTCTTGAAATACAATAGACAAACAAAAAAGTGATGAGAAAAATAGAGGGGGAAAGCTCTCTTTTGTGCTTACTTTTACTATTGTGAAAAAAACCAATCTATTTTAGGGATATGTAGAGTACCTTATTGAAACACATCTTTTGAGATGTGCCCTGACTAAACTTTCTTCTTACCAAATGGTAAGTTCCAACACTATTAATCCAATCATCATATTATTTATATATATATTGGGAAAAGAAAGGTGATGGTCATCTTGACTATTAATCTGTGATAATCATAGTTTATATGTTTATGCTCTTACCAAATTAACACCTCATATGTGTTGTGTCTGTGTGTAATAGTATGTATTGTGTAATCATGTCACTCATAATTAAACTCCTTTTTCTCTTCCCATGCATTGAATTATAAAACAGCTAAAGCTATGGCTATGGCTATGGCTATGGCTAAAAGAAACTTCATGCTTTTTCTTTATATTTGAGTTTATGTATGTCAATATTTTTGGTTTGTGTTGGTACAGGAAGAGCATTAATACCAATAATATCTTGCCTTCAACACTGGGGACCCAAATGAAGCTAACATATCTGTATCTTTCGGCTGTTTGAAATCTTTAGTGGAAGAGTCAAGGGTTCTTAGAGTCAAAACCCAAATGATTTCTTAATCAAACAACTGTAATTGAGCCGTTTGTGATCTCTTTCATATTGGTCTCCTGTTTGAATACTTTTCACTTGCACTGTTTACAAAAATTTAGTGGGATCACTGCAAGTTTAATCGAGCCAACATGGTGTTACTGATGACAAAGCATTGTGTGGCACTGGGAAAAATGTGAAAAACAACAAAACGGCTTGACCCTTTTGATATGATTAGTGGCATGCTATTTCCAATGCCACATACAATGATTTTGCAGGCTTAATTAATTAAAGAGAGTAAAATTATACTACAACAAGAGCTGTCTGTGAATCAATAAAATGGTGGCCCACTATAACTTTTGTCTTGTGGGGCGGTTTAGTCAACTTCAATTTGCAGGCTTCGTTTAAGCTTTTCGTTGCCCTTTTTGACTACTCTTTTTTCTATTGCCTTTTGGAGATCAGTACTCATGTCTCTCATTATCAGACTTTATTGAAAATTGATCAATGGAAATTTGCATAGTACATCTCTATGCAATGTTTTATCAGTATCTATTTTGTGCCATTGATAAGCCTTTCTTAAATTTATACACTAGCCCTTAAACACTCTGCTGGTACATTTATGCTGCTGTCAAATTATACATATCCAAAGTTAAAATTGTGGTTAATGTTTTGTCACAATTCTTGACATGTTGAAAAATTATAGACAAAAGAGACTGCAAAAGCCTTGACAGTGTGACTGAAATTGTGCTCACAGACATTTTTTAAAACCTTACACGTAAATTTGATTAAAATATTTATTATAAGAACACTATGAGTAAAATACCATTTTGCTATTTGAAAGTGTCAAACACTGTTAAACTAGTCCCTGAAACTAATAAAATTTGAGATAAGTCCACGAAAGTGCAACTTATTAATCACATTACTTACCATGTTGTAATATTGATATGTATTGAGAATCAGGACAGTAACTGGTGAAAATTAGGGACATAGATGAAACAACTTAAAATTTCATATATTTTTATTTGAAGTTTTCTTATTTTGAATGACTAATATGACATTACTATGTACTTTCACAAATCAAAATGGTGGGGTTTAAGCGAAAACTGATAATGAACATTCTAGAATTGTACTTGAAAGATCTAAGACACAAACACAGGAATAAAGTTTTGATTGAAAGGGAACTCTGCTAGAAACTACATATGTTTTTGGCATGAAAGAAGTATTTACAAGAAAATCTGATATTTTATATTGAGTGGTTTCGGTAATTTGACACTCATTCCTTTGCTAAACTTAACTTCATTATTGAGGCATGTGAACTACTACCATCACTTCTGCCTAATAAACCATTCATGACACATCAGTACTGAAAATTCTACCATTGAAAGACGAACTAACAAACACAATTAAGAATTCAATATGTGGGCCTTTCATAAGGCAACCTTTTATATTTGTGTATTCTAGTGTGGTGTTGGTTCATTGACACAGTACAGGGAAGACTTAACAAAATATCAAATTATTAAATAATGTTCATCCTGGTCAGATAATTTTAACTGCTCCTTTTTGAAAACTATGAAGCAAACAAGAGTTTAGTATGTAATTTTGATTATTTAGCATAAAAAGGTTTCATGTGTATATTGCCTGAAGCTGGTGAACAGTTTGCTAAGATATAGTGATTCCAAATTCAAAGATTGGAGACAGTCAAGGAGAATGCAGAAAAATAATGCAGTTGCTCTCATTTCCTGTTCTGCCCCGGAATATATCAGTCATCCAGTGAAGTTCTCTATAAATGGCACTAGCTGAAACATATAGTTTATGATCTTATGATAGATTTCTTTGTAATTTATACATACATATCAAATAACATAAAAGTTATAGGGTCAAGCCTTTTTCTTCTGAGATGTGTGAGTATTAGTTTTTCAATATTGTCTCTTCTGCTGAAAAGAACAAAATAGGAGTAAATCATCAATTTCATTCTTAAACTATTACATTTTCTCTTTAATGATCCTCCTAAAGTAAAAGGCACCACATAATTAGTTATCAAAGTAATAAAAATCATGTCAAGTAATCCTCTAAGTAATAAGAGTCCTCCACATGGGTCCTTGAACTGTACAGAAATACTTCAACTTAGGAACATAAAATGATGAATATTCCATACTTCAGAGATAGTTTCAATACTTTAAAGACTACTTAGGAGAGAATAATACCTTTGGGAGAAGTGGTGATTTATTCAACATAATAGATTTTAGCTGGAAGAGTTTCATGATTGGCCTGGCCTTTACACATGAACTGATACACATAAGGATTCAATTTTGCCAATGCTAATCAAATGCCAATACCTTGCATGGACCAAATGCAATAATTGGCTCACTAAACTTTACATTTTCACCGAGTTCAAAAACTAAGGTAGATCTATTTTTTAACTTACCACGGTAAATCAGTTATTATGCTTATTACTAAGATACAGCAAATCCATTTTAAATATCATTGGAACAATGAAGAAAATGATTGTTGCAAAGGGGAAAAAACCCAAATTGCAGTTTGTAGAGCCCCACTAAAAGTATTTGGCAAGTAAAGGGAATCTTTATTTTCACCATGAAGTATACTACTAGATGATGGGATGGAGAGAAACTAGCATCAGTCCCGTGCAAAACCACAGGAAAAGAGAAAGGCAACATTTATGATAAAAACCAAAATGTCATTGGTATAAAAGGAAAAAGGTTGATTAAAAATTGACATGTGACAGAAAATTGGACAGATTTATGATATACTGAGATAATAACAAGATTTTATAGGTAGGTGAAAAGGGGAAAACGGTTTGCATAAAAATGACATATGCAAAATCTCCTTTTCCTTCTCCCATGATGAAGTCACTGTCTTTAAAAGACTTGGCACTACTTCACCCTTTTCATTCACATTCTCTTGTTTGCTCCCTTGAGGTGACACTATTTAAATTTCCTTCCCCTAATCAAACACATATTTCTTTCCATTTTCCAAGCCATGTCGACCTCTAGAACCTCAGATGTTTCCCTCAAAGGATATGAGTCAAACCCAACCCAAATGAATTTGTCTCTTCTTCAACGTAATACCTCAACTTGTGGTGAGAGAAGAGGGCGAGGAAAGCAAGCAGAACCAGGAAGGTTTCTCGGGGTGAGAAGAAGGCCTTGGGGTAGATATGCTGCTGAAATCAGAAACCCTTTAACTAAAGAAAGACATTGGCTTGGAACATTTGACACTGCTGAAGAAGCAGCTCTTGCTTATGACAGAGCTGCCCTGTCCATGAAAGGATGCCAAGCAAGAACCAACTTTGTATACTCTAAAGATACCAACATTTTCCACAATGCTCTAACTCCTTTCAATGCTCAACCTCTCTTGCCACCTTCACATAACACTCACAACATACAACTAACCAATCAAAGTAGCCTATCTCACCTTGCTACTTTCACTTCCCACATTCAAAACCCTTCTGACCTATATGCTGACACTGCTCTTGGGTCACCTCAGGATGATAATTTCTTCTTCTCCGGAGACTCTAACTCTGGCTATCTTGAATGCATAGTTCCCGGTAACTGTTTCAAGAAGGGCAATGCCAGTGCTTCAGGTCACGTTAACTCAAACTCCATGCAGGTTCAGCCACATTTTGACACCTCTGAAGAAGCCTTGAACATGCAAGCAACAGTGGCCCTTAGCTATGCAGATATTTCTAGCCCAAGTGATCTTGGTAAAGGATTATGGGATAATCATCAATCATGGGATTGCAGTTCCAATGAACTAGCAGCCATGTTTAAAAATCCATCAAGGATTGTTGAGGAAGGGTGCATGGATGCATTGCATCCCTTCACTGATAGCTCAAACTATGGGCTAATGAGTCAGGTGGTTTCTTCAACAACATATTCTCCATCAGTTCCTCCCTTTGGCAATGTTGGCTCGGGATACTCACCCTTCTGAGCTCGATCAGTTGAGATAAGGGACCTTTATCAAAGGGTGTTTTATAAGAAATTATTAGCGTTAGAACATCATGGTACGTGTTACATAACTAAATTTTATTGACTCTTCTTCCTAAACTTAAATATTCGATTCTGTGTTCTGTGAGAAGATTGACCAGTACATGGTCACGTGCTACTTCCATGCAGTCGGTACGTCTGTAAGGTAATTTTGGTTTTGAATTAGTTCTTTGATTTCTTCGAAGGTGGTTACTAAATTTCACACACGGGTGAGCTCATTTTGGTTCCAAGATGTTGAAAAAATCTTTAGTACCTCTACCAGATCACTTCTTTTCTCTCTCTCGTTCCATGAAAACTCATTTATGTGATGTCTTTGATCATATTGTTATTATAATATAGTAATATTATTTATTGTTACTTAAGACCAATTCGTGACATGTAATTTTCAGTGTCTGATGAATACTACGCATTTTTTTCAACGTAGCATTGACGCAAGAATTGTTACACGTGTTTAAGAAATATAGCAGCTTTCAGGCTAGCTAGTTATTAAGATAAAACTAAATGATACACTTATATTATCACTCATAAACTATAAATTACTGAAAGAAACGCTTAGAGTGAGGCACTTTTACAGTGTCGTTGTTTTTTTATTTCGGACTCTAGAAGGTAATTGACACTGATAGAATATGTGTTCAAAAATTGCTATTTTATTTGGATAAATTTTGTGCTGGTTGAAAATATGCTGATCGGAGTGAAGATTGAAAATTTGGACTTTTTTAACTTGGAGAATTTGAAACGGTCATGTATTTAACTTGATCGCAGTCAGTATAATAATGTGGTAATTTTTAACTTTGAAAATTTCAATGATATTTTTTACAAATGATAGAAAGTATTCACTGATCTATGTCGAATAACTTAACTGCCACCTTTTAGACCATATTAAAAAAATGAAACAAAAAGCTTTACAATTAGCCATAAACATCTGTAATTTGGTAGCCCTTAAAATTTTAGAAATACTTGTCTTCAGGAAATGAGATTATGTTTCTTTTCCAACCTTATCCATTTTCATCATAATTTTCTTTAATATTTATAGCAGTTTTTTTTTCTTTGTTCTAACCTAACTAAAATAATGATTAAAAGTAGTTTTAAAATATACATTTTTAAGCACAAATCAGTTATCTGAATTAATTTTAAAAACTTAACAAGATGAAACCAAGCTTAATAAAAAATCTAGAGTACTTCTAGTACGAAATCTATCCTGAAAAACTAGATTTTCTTGTCTTCAGAGCATAATTTTGTATCATGCCAAAACAATTTTGAAAGACCAGTGGGATATGTAACTGAAGAATTATTTTACGTGCATTATCATCCACCAACTTGGAATTTCACTTCAGAAGTCTAATGGCTCAATTGGACTTTCTTTTTTTTATGCCATCGTTTTTGTTGGCCGAGTGCACTACACACTGCATAGTGAGCATCACTGGATGTTCCGTGCCAAGTGCGTAAGCACAAGCATCTTACAACAAAACATAGGCTAATTCTTCTTGCACCAGATGATAAATTATGACCTACACCCAACACTAAAAAAAAAAAATCGGTTTTATCCTTATTTTTCCAATCCGCAATACAAATAACAGACACAGTTCTTGATATACAAATTTTCCAATCCGCAATACAAATAACACAGACACAGTTCTTGATATACAATTTCAGAACTGAAATGTGCTTTACAGATATAACAATCTGTAACACAGTAATATCTTCCCGGTGCTAAAATCAAAAAGCTTTTTTTTCATTCCGGATATAAAAATCCAGAAAAATTGACAAGGGTAATTTGGGATTTTTTGATCTGGTGGAGAGAGAATTAGCCAAAAACATATTAAATAATTAAAGAAACACCTGAAAAATAAATGATCTCAGAATGAACCTTGATCAGGTATGAACTAACGAAAAAGGTAATAAAGGTTATTACGCATTCAAATGTGGTAATTTAGATTTGTTTCTTCATATATGTATTTTGTAATAAATTTAAGTAGCAAGTCAAGCTTTTCATTTCACAACATCACCGTGTATCTAAAACCATATAAGATAGCAATGTGAAGCCTCATTGTAGTCTCCTGGTTACTTCTCTTCACGATAAACCCTAAATACAAGTTGTTGGGAAACGTATTAAACAGCACTTACAAAACAGAAATGGAAAATTGTCCCAAATTAGAAAAGGGTTCAGGTGAAGAGACATAAAGACGTGGTATACGGAAGTCTGGACAGAATGTTCTAGTATAAAAAAGATTGGAGCACAGATAAGCATTACAAGCTCCGAAATGTGGAGATGTGAAAGGGCATGTGCACAATGGGCTTGCAGATTCTTTGAGAGTTATTCAAAAGCAAGGTGGTCGTATGGATTGCTAAAATTCTCAAGGATGGCCATGATTTATTCAAGATCAAAGAGATGGCCATAAAAAGATTATATAAACACAAAGATAATTTGGTGTGAAGTGTGCTAGACTTGAAAGTGGAACTGGGATAACTGAAAAGAAAACCTATTGGAGGACCTCCTTGAATAATTATGTCCAGTGGAAGAATTGAGATGGAAAAAAGGAGTAATGATGAGGTATGCATTCACATTGCTTAGCTTGAGGTGTGAGAGACATTGCTACTTGTGGTACTAGTGGCAGTGGCTGATGGATCCAAACTTGGAGCAGATGGCTGACTATTTGATTGAGAAATGGGTCCACCAGTTGACAAAGTCAATCCAATTGACCCGGTCAACATTCCTGATGATGAAGACATTCTGGATGGAACAGACTCCTTGCTGGATCCAGAGGAAAGTTCGAGCCGCAACTCTGACGATGAAGATGATGGAGCAAGAGTACCAATTGTTGAACCCACAGGATAGGGTGCAACAGGCATGTCAGCCAGGGAAGAAGCAGATGGACTATAACTCAGTGATCCCATAGAATGATCGAATTTGCATGCAGAACCAAACTTACATACTCCATGTTGTGCATAATGAGTGCAAGGTGATGCGCCCTGATTATCAGACACAATCATTAGATTGATGATTAACAAGGCCGTCAATAGATATTTTTCAATAGCAATTCAATTGATAGACAAACTTATCATTGTCATGCGGTACTTTTTAAACCTATCAGGAAACAAAATTATAAAATATTATGATACTTTTCTTGAGCAAAACTCCTTAGAGGAACACTGATGCAAGAAGAGGAGAGAACAATTACAGCTGAATGAAATATTAAAGACTAGTTTATCATATTTCAGAAGTCACATTGAAGAAAATCAAGTACTCCAAACATGTAGAAAAGTAGTCCTAATATAAAATCACATGATGGAAATTATCCATGAAACAAAGTTGAACAACTCAAGCTAGTACAGAACATAGATTGAGACCAAATAGATGACAGAGCACAGGCACCTACGTTCTACAAAGAAACATGCAGAACAAGATGTTCCTAGCATTCTCAAAGATTTCAAGCAAATGCAACTAATGGGGGCAATATATCAGCACAAACGCCAATATTATGTATAGTTCTTTCATAAAAAGGTTATACGTGACGTAAAAGGCATTCCATGACAGAAGTAATATTCAGGCATAAAAAGCAAAGTTCAAATAGCCAAAATCTTAATTTTAACACATAACAAATCAAAAGAAATAAAGATCTAATCTAACTAAACAAGGTTCTCCAATAAGTACTTTTAGGAAAGAAAATTGGAAATTAGTTTCTACATAACTTAAAATTATCTTATATACAAACTAATTTGTAGAAGTTTAGTCATATAGCTTTGCTAAAAATTTTATTTTTAACTCATACATAAGTTAATTTTAGCTTGAAGAAGTCAATTTGAATTTTTTTTCACCTAAAACTCCTTATGAAGACGTTTGTCTGAACAGATCCTACATGGAAATTAAGTTGGGGCCTAATAGTGTTCTGGGTATTACATATGGTGTCTAATTTTAGTATGGGATGTTCAGTGGAATATTTGAGCGTTTGGTTCGCCCCCTTGACAACTAGCTTTTAAAGGATAGGTTCTCCAAGTGTTTGGGTGCCTATCAAGACCAATTCTAGATAAAATAAGGAAAACACTGAAGTTGTGGAAGATGATGCATAAGGTGAAATAAATCAAGGAGCTATAAAAAATGACTAAAAAAATGTATCAAAACATACCAAAACAAACCACAAAAAACTATTACACAAAAATCAGGTAACTGGTTGTCCGAAATCCGTCAACCTGGAAACAAAGCTAAATGGTTTTACTGAAATTTTGGCTTTTGACATAGTCAAATAGTATTGATTGACAGGTCTTGCTTCCTTAAATGAAGTTTTGCTCTCACTGTGCTTTTGTGATTCAGGATGGTATGAACTAAAAATATATATAAATTCATAAAACATAATAATAAATATATAACTAGAATTCTACAAATCCAAATAAAAAACATATTTCTTAGACATTGCCAAAATAATAATAAAATTATAAACCATTGTCATCATAAATTTCTTCTTATAACTTACATATAGGAATAGAACTATCAATCTCATTCCTTACTTAGAAAAAAGAGGACAATTTACATCTTCGGTTTATGGAGAGAATTTTATATACTACACATACTATGTTTTCATGAAGTTTTATTGGATATAAATGTTTTGAGGACGTAGACACTTCATCAACACCAACACGTATTGGTGAAGTATCAAAAAAGTATTGATATTGCCAAACTAAAAATAAAATTATAAATCATTGTCATCATAAATTTCCTCCTATAATTTACATAATAGGAATAGCACAATAAATCTCATTCCTTAATTAAAATAATTCATAAAGAGAGCAATTTACATCTTTGGTTTATGGAAAGACAATGTTTCTATACTACACATAATGTATGTTTTCATGTAGTTTTATTAGATATAAATGTTTTAAGGGCATAGACACTTCACCAACACCAACACGTAATGGTGAAAGTATCAAAAGTTATTGATATTGCCAAACTAAAAACAAAATTATAAATCATTGTCATCATAAATTCTTCCTATAACTTACATATCGGAATAGAACTATCAATCTCATTCCTTACTTAAAATAATTCATAAAGAGAGCAATTTGCATCTTTGGCTTATGGAGAGACAATGTTTCTATACTACACATACTTGTATGTTTTTATGTAGCTTTATTGGATATAAGTGTGCGCAGACACTTCACCAACACCAACACGTATTGGTCAAGTATCAAAAGGTATTCATATAAAAATAACATTATAAACCATTGTCATAATAAATTTAATTTACATATAGGAATAGAACTATCAATCTCATCCCTTACTTAAATTAATTCATAAAGAGAACAATTTACATCTTTGGTTTATGGAGAGACAATGTTTTTATGCTACACATTCTTTTAAGTTTTCATGCAGTTTTATTGGATATAAATGTGAGTAGATACTTCACCAACACCAAGATGTAGTGGTGAAGTACCAACAAGTAATAATATTGCCAAACTAAAAATATAACTATAAACCATTGTCATCAGAAATTTCTTCCTGTAATTTACATGAAGGAATAGCACCATATCTCATTCCTTAAAATAATTCATAAAGAGAACAAATTACATCTTTGGTTTATCAAGAGACAATGTTTTATACACTACATATGTTTGTTTTCATGTAGTTTTATTGGATATAAATGTTTTAAGGGCTTAGATACTTCACGAACACTGACACGCATTGGTGAAGTATCGAAAAGCATTGATATTAGGTACAAGAAATAAATAGAAGTATCGGTGCTTCATAAGTTTGGATATTTTATGTATATGAAACGAGGAAGTAGCCAAGAGTATCTATATCATATAAGTATCAAATACAAATACGAGAAACAAATTTATGAATTAATGCTTCCCAGATGAACACTCTTTCTTCTCTAAGAAAGTTTATCACTAGGGATTTCCACTCATAATATGCGAGTTTATCCTTTTAAAGTGAAAGAATAAGTTGTTAGAACAAAAGGCTACACTAGAATCCCTTGCTATTACTATTGAATCCAATGTCGATGCTCAAGATTAAAAGAAGCTAGGTTAATGATACTTCTTTTTTCACACTTGAACTCTGGGGCAGACTGGCATAATGGAAGTTACGTACATATGGGTCATGTGTATGTAAACCCTGTTGTCTTAGGTTTGTTATCAGGTCCCCTCCACACTTTTTTCGCAAGAACCAAGTATCTAAATGTCATAAAATTGTTAATCGGGAAAAGTGTTAAATGGTTTACTAAAATTTTGGCTTTGGACATAACCTAATAGTATTGATTGATTCATAATTATCTTGAATAAATTCATTAATTTTTTTCCTTTTAGATCCTCCTACAAAGAACAAGATGTTTCTTTTGTTCTTTTTTCAACAAACTTTTATCTTTATTAGACTTATCAATAGGATTTTAACCCAAATGAAGTGTTGACCATCTATCAGAGAAAAAATAACAAGTGGATCTCATGCTCCATGAATAGTTGGCACATTAAGGAATATCCAAAAAGGATTTTAAGGAATCGCTATGACTCTATCTTTGTTTGTTTTGTACGAATAAAGGATTGATCCTAGCAAAGAACCAATTTTTCTTTCAATTGTTGAATCTCCCTTTGATTGATCAATATGTAATATATTGAATATTGGTTCGTGACGAAATCAAATATCCTTGGATTGATCAGAAGATCCTTTCAATTGGTTAGAACTAATTACTTGAATGAAAGATATCTCGTGGAATCCTATTGAATATTTGATGATACATTTCATACTTTCCAAAACAATTACCCTTGTTTACCAACCATAAATTGTCTAACCAAATATAGTTCTCTCTTGACATGTTCCTCAAAAGATCTAATTCATGTGGACTTTTCCTCAACTAATAAGATCATAATGAAATTATCGCTTATGAAATAGAGCACAATTTTGTAGAGAAATAAGCACACCACGTGCTAGTAAACTTCACCCCATGAGATAAGACTTTTGTAGGGTTTTAACATGTAGAAAATATGGTAAAAACTTCCTCGAATTCAGATTGGCTAGTATGGGGATGGATGTTAACTTGCTCACCTGAGACTCTTCAACTAAATTCTTCGACTAAAGTTGGATCTTCGCCATCAACTCTCAATTATATTAGAAATTTACCACAATTCCGGGTGGCATAACTCGTAGGCCTTTGTTTATTCCCAATCCCAAGACCATAATAGGGATTTTGCTTAAAGGGCAAATGGTTGTGTTCAATATTTGATTAAATCATTCACATTCTCTTCTTATTTAAAACTTTGGGATACTTGATCCTTGTAGAAAATATAGGGATTATGGTAGAGAAGGAGGAAAAGAGAAATACTATAAATAATATTTCTTACCAGACCGAGTAGACACCATAATCCTAATTAAATAAGAAAAAAGGAAAGATAAAAACCATTTCAAAGAGATCATCTAAGATATTCTATAAAAAGTAGTTTGATTCAATCAAATGTTTTAAATTTCGAATAGTGGCGCATACGAGCCAAACCCAAAAACGTGCCACACCCAAAAACGGTATAGCAAGATTGTTGATAGTGGTATAGGTACCATTTTGGAATACTTTATATAGTCATATAATGCATATTATATGCATATAAACTCTAAAAAATGGTAAAAGTAACCCCAAATTAATCACATCCACAATTAACAATAAAAAGGTATAAGTGTCTTAGACGAAACATACAAGTAAATACCAACAAAAGCTAAATACAAGTTCCCTAGATAATATTCATCAAGCATCATCTTCTAAATCCAAGTCTTCTTTATCAGTTTTTGAAATTGAAATCTCAAAAATAACCCTCCGATAAAGCCCTAATGTTTCTGTTTGGAGGGTTTTTTGAATCAAGACACAATGTTGCTAAGGCTGCTATTCAGCCCACTATTTGGTCCAATACAGCCGCTCCACTATGGCAACCCCTGTAGTGGGAAGGGGTTGTCCCGCTGCTATACCGGCAATGCAGCATGCTATTTAAAACCCTGGATTCAATAATGATGTTATGAGATATTAGTGATTATTGAAATTGTTGTAACAGAACAACAAAAAGGGTAAAAGAGAAACTTTGATCCTTAGAATATTTTACTATCAGGGCTAAATTTAAAATCACAGCAATGAACAAGACAGTGTTGTTAAATAGCCTCTATAGGAGCACTATAGTGCTATGCCCACTATTGCATATTGCATTGCGAAATTCCTTGGATCCATGATTGCAACTCTGTCTACTATTGCAGCCAATATGGGTGTCGTGATTGCAGCCAATATGGGTGGTGATTGCAGCATCCATCCTACATCCTCTTGTTATCTCCGTCAAGTCTCCAGCCAAACAAATTTGAGTAAATATTATGCCAATTTTTATTCATTTTACTTAATTTGCATGCAATTTAAAATTTTATACATAAATAATTTATATATCTCATATTTCAGCCATTACGCAAAAAACTATCTGATGTATGATATAGTATCAGCTTTCTGCAATCCACAATTGATAACACTGGAGCAAAAAGAAGAAAAATGCTCAAACTACTGACACCAAATTATCTTAAGACTCTACCAGTCTGCAAGGAAACTTGGAACGCCTAAAACCAGACATTCTAGCATATCTTCCATAGTGCTTATACCACATCTACCACATTCTATGCTAAAAATCAATAAATTCTTCAAATCATCAATCCAAGATGTTTTATGACAGATGAGCATTTACCAGAATCCCATATAGATAAAAATAAGTACACCCTGGTCACTGAACCTCAATAGTCAGCATCTAAACTTTCCTTCACAAGTGAGTGTATTAATTATTATTATTATTATTATTATTATTATTATTCTGCTCATTTATTTAGGAAACTTCATGACAAGATCCATATCCTTAAATCCTATAAATTTAAGACTATCAAGTATTGACAGTCCATAAATTTAAAAAGTTTTGATTATATTAAGCAAAACATCAATCTCAGAAGAACCTAAAAACTCATACTAATCCCTAGCATAAACCATGACAAGAGCAGCAATTTATAACAAAGATAAAAAAAAAAAAAAATTTTGGACAAAAATGACCATCAAAATCAAAACAATGTTAGACACATTTCCTAAACTCAACAAGAATTGAATAGATCAATTTTCAAGTAAGAAATTTGCTAATATGCCAAGCTGATCTACATATAGGGATATGATTCCTAACCTGATGATGTTGGCTACTCGAGAAAATGTAAGGAGACAATGGCTGATTTATCCCTAATTTGATTCTTCCACGGACTTCAGTTTTAGTCCCTGCCATTCATGATAACCATTCTTAAGTCTATGAGCAACGATTTTCAAATGTGTATTTTAAGTAACATGTGCCAATTTCACCTATACAGCCATTAACAAACTTGCCCACTCTCACCCCACCCTCTCCCCAGTGGGGAGTGAAGATCTCAGAATACTGAGACAGATGTATGAAGGACTAATTATTGGCTTAAGAATCTTAAAGAGGTATATTCATTTACAAGATCTCTGAGTACCAAATGAACTTAGTTTTTGATAGTGAAATCTAAGGTATGAATATGGTCATGGACTGCAACAAGGCACAGATTCTCAACCTTGTTCCTATTATCCTATCAATTGCTAAAGCTTGACATTTGGAAAAAAGGGGTTAGTGACTTAGTAATGTTCTGATTCAACAGAGTACATCTTGATGATACCACCGTAACAGGTACAATAGGTATCACAAGATCATTACCCAGTAATCAATATAATGTTAACATACAGGAGTAAAAAAAATTAGAAACCACAAGCAAGCTACAAAAGAGCAATTATAAAACTTCCATATACCAATGACATGAAAAATTCCAAATATGTGGGAGTGGGAAAGATATACATGTGTGTGTATGCCCATAAAAGGATAAAAAATGAAACAAATAACTTCCATGTAACAAAAACATGCCATCCATATACAGCATTGGTAACATATGTAACTACAACATGCAGGACTCGGAAAATTGCCTCAAGGAATACATTAGAAACAAAAAAAACTTAATGATTGTTACATTAATGTGAGAATTCCCTGGTAACACCAATCAAATGCGACAGAAAACGATAAAACAAATCACAATAAGTTATGATATTTCAGTATTAGCTTAAAAACTTTAAAAGAAGTCATAATGAGTTTTAGATGTTTATGGTATAGTTCCTTGCTATGCAGAGAGAACATATCCACACTTAAAGATTTTAAATATCTTTTAGACTGAACTTACCCATGGTGCAGTTATAGTGATCACACAAAAATTTTAACATAATACATCAAAAGAAAGGAACAGGATGTCCCACTAAGAAGAATGTATGACAAAGTGGGAATTCCACTCTCATAAAGGTCCAATCAAGCCCAAGGTGACAATATTAAACCAACAGTTTCAACTCCATACCCTCAAACAACCCCAGAAAAGTGCATCTTAAAAAAAATCAAAGCACAGGAACAAAGGAACGATGGCTGTTTTGTTCTAAATGATGATTTTCAAAGTAAGCTCGAGTTTCAGCATACATGTTTCAAATTTTCCAAAAAGCTATTGAAAACAAAATGATAAGAAATAAATTTGGTTATAGTTCACAAATAGCTATTTTGATCTCTAGAAGCTGTTGGAGAGGGATGATGGAACAACAACAATGCATATGTAATTCACAGCACAATAAGAGACACGACATGATAACAAAGTTGAGAAGCAACCATTACCGGGCGCAAAGGAAGACCTGCAGGACTAAGAGTCACATTTGCTTTTGGTGCAGTCATTTCTGTTGGAGGGTGATACCTATAGGATGGACCAACTTTAACCTCCCCTGTTTTTGGATAATACTGATAATCTGGTTGATTAGACCTTTCTGGAAATGCCTGCTCCTTCTGATTACTGCTTGATGGACCAACTAAGGAACCAGGAAGTTGATATAGTCCAGGATAGCCGGCCGCTGATGAAGGTAGTTGTGTAATCCCGTAAAGCTGTGCTGAACCAACATTAGGAGTACCGGAAGGAAGTATAGCACCTGTTCCAGAAGCCTGCACCAAGAGAGCTAATGTTAACGGCTTCACTAAATGCACATAACATATTGACTGAGCAATCAAAAATAAATTATTGACCTACTTGATAAGGACCCCAGCCAGAAATAGGTACCATGGCAGGTGAAAGTACCACAGGTCCATAGGGACTCTGGACTAATGAGCCAGGCAGCATAGGAGGCCTTGCAACCAGCACACCAATTTGCTGTGATGAAGGACCAGGTGGGGGCTGCATGGTTGAATATAACGGTGAAGGCACTGGTACAGGCAAAGGAGAAACTGGAGCAACTGGTGATGGTGCTGGAATTTGGACGCCAGCAGGAACTGGATGATGGAATTTACAAGTTGCACCAAACTTGCATTGTCCCGTTTTCACATAATACGAACACTCCTTCTCACCCTGTTAATTGTTATTATTTACAACAATCAAATTCACATAAATTTACACAATCAGAAAACTAAACTGAAAATTCACAAAATATGGTTAGTCTTATGCAGCAAACACAAAAATAACACACCGGACGCAATGGATATCCATAATAGTTTAGCGTCACAGGGGCAGCAGCACCTCCCGCTAGCCTCGGGTGGTGGTACTTGCATGACGAACCAAACTTGCACGTTCTTGTCCTCATGTAATACTGCATTATAACCATCAGCAGATACAAATCAGCTCAAAGTATGATCACAAACAACCAAAACAAAAAACATAACCACACTCCACCCATCATCATCAACATTTTATACAGAAACAATGAATTACAGAACAGTCAAATGCAATCGTTCAGTATAGCAATAAAAAGCACCTGGCAGACAGGCTGGCCAACTCGTTCCGGATACTCCCCAGCAGTCCTCTCAGCTCCAACAACCTAAACAACACACAAACATCATCAAATTACAAAGCACCAAAAGTCCAAATCACAGTGCACAATGCAAACACAGCATCTTAACCTCAGTGAAACAAATGCTATATTCAGCAAGATCAAACGAAATTGCAAACACAGAAGCACACGATCACACTAAGAAACCCTTCACAGGTGAAATGAAATTAAGCAACAACAAGAACAACAACAAAATTACCGTGCCACGGTCACGAGGGTGATTGAACCGACACCGCGAACCAAAGCCACAGAAGCCAGTCCTCAAGTAGTAAGTGCAATCAGTCTCATCGGGGCGTTGCGGATACGATTCCTCCGCAGCACCCATTCCCAATTGCCACATAGGCTCTGCATTTTCCACAATCAAGATCGAACCCGGTTCAGAAACCCCCACATTCCCCCAAAACCACAAATCACAATCCCCGAACCTAACAAAACGAACCGCAAATAACACAAAAGGCAAATATATATATAGAGAAAGAGAAAGAGAGAGACCTTCGAGGCCGGTTTGGGCTCCGGGCCCGGCCCATTCCGGGGACGGATCAGACCGCGAACCTTCACTGGACCGGCCGTACTGCTCCATTGCACCGACCCGAACCGGAGAACGGAGCTGATTTGACGGTAATCGGAAAAGCACAATGAGAGGCTCCGATCAAATGGAAAGTAAAGAGAGAGAAAATGGGGTTGGATTTTCTGATTTTCTGGGTTTCTCTCTCTCTCTCTTACTCACAGACAACGTTTGTTTCTGTTTTCCTCTCTCTCTTTCTCTCTCTCAAACACACACTCTCACTCTCTCTTTCAGTTTCAAAGCGTGTTCTGATTTTTTATCTCTCTCTCTCTTACTGGGAGGGGCTTCTTTTATTGGTCTGTGTGAGTTTGTTGGTTGGTTTTATTTATATGCACCCGCCAGCACATCCCACAAAAAATTACCAAATATATAATCTTCTTTCATTCTTGTTTTTATTCGCCTTAATACTATTACTGTCTAAAGAAAAAAATAATAATAATAATAATATTTATTATTTATTTTATTTTATTTTATTTCTAGAGAGAGAATTGAGTGAAGCTGATTTGGAAGTGAGGTTGGAGCAGGTGGAGTTTTATTAGAGCGATGAATTGTAAGGTAGTGAGAGAAAAAGACATAAATGACCTTGAATTTCAGCATGTGGAATAGTAGGAGTCAATTGAATATGGGATATGACAGAGTTGTCCTTTCGTATTAGACTAATGCAGAAAGGTTAATTAAATAAATAATAATTAATTACTTAAATTAAATGAGTGTTGTGTTGTGTCTGTGGGCTATGGCTGACCGGTGATGACAACATATGCAGAAAAGAGCAGAAGATAGATGCTATTGGGCCCGCGTGGCATAAAAGGAGGATCTTCCTTAAAAGGGTAAAAGGTTGCATGGTTTTACTATGTGACCACCAATAGGGGATACTTTCCCCTGCACAATTTTTTCCAACAGCTAATTCCTCCATACCTTCTTCCTTTCTCTCTTTCATGTCAAAGGGATTTTACTTTCTTTCACATTGCAATATCTTCGTGATAAAGTTTCTTTTTTTTTGTTAAAAATATATATATATTTAATCAAATCTAAAATAAATTATACGTGACTTCACTTTCATTCTAATATGAAAAAATTCAATTAGACCAAATCAATTTTCCACTATTTGGTTTATATATTAA
>Ga0123341_1000543_pt1 | contig 23575 bp, 19 predicted proteins | sample Turbeapinknodule_FD_89959 | JGI IMG/M metagenome (GOLD analysis project Ga0123341, IMG submission 89959) | Root nodule microbial communities of legume samples collected from Mexico - Turtle bean Mexico pink nodule | ecosystem: Host-associated > Plants > Roots > Nodule | place: Mexico: Nepantla...
AAAGAAAAATAAGAGTGTCATTAAATAATAAAGTTGTGATAAAAATATTTTAAAATTTAAAAAATACATAAAATGACCTTTGAAAGAGTACAAGTCGATCTCATAACATTTTAATATTATTGTCAGATTATTGATTGACTTGTATGATAGTCTTTTCGTTTGTACTCAAGATTATTGTCAAGTTTGATTTTTTTTTCATTTGAAGTCGAGACTCTTCTACAACATTTTTTTTTAATTTCTTTTTTTCTTTTCTTTCATTATTCCTTATTTCTTATTTTCAGCCGTTGATGAGAAAGTTCTGTTACTCTAGAATACATGTTTTTTATTGAACTATTTATATTTATTCTCCAAGTTGATATCATTAAATATTGAAATTACGATAAAAATACCTTAAACTTTTAAAATTACATAAAATGACCTTTGAAATGTTACATGAAAAACAAGTCAACCTCGTAACATTTTAATATTATTATTTCGCTTGTACTCAAGGTTAATGAAAAACTATATATTGTTAGGTTATTTATAATTTTTATAATAGTAATTTCACTTCTTACTCGAGAGTACAAACTTTTTGTTAGACTATTTATGTTTGTATATTCTAGCTTGAGGTTATGTAGTATTGAATTGTTTGACTTGTGTAATAATTTTAATACTAACATGATACTAATCATATAACATCTACACCTTATATACTACAAGAAAAATAGAATTATTATACTAATTAAGCTAATTAAGGATGAATCAAAGCTATTAGCAAGACTACAGTAGTTCCTACTTTTAGGTATAACTATATAATATAATAATTAAAAGAATCAATCAAAGATTGCAGACCCTTAATTAAGAAAACTTAATTGCAATCTAAAGACAACAACAATAAATAGAAGAGACAAAACCAAGAAAATGGCGAACATTCAATACTCTTAACATAAGTGAACTATGATAGGTTCATCACTTATGCTTAATCCGAGGGGTTTGTGTTCTTTTAGATTATAAACCATCCATTATGGTAGCATTAATACCAATGTGGTATTTTGTCCTACACACCAAGAGAAGTTTAGAATATCTGTTCCATTAGATTATTAACCCTCCAGTATGGAATACCAATGTGGTATTTGGTCTTATACACCAATAGAAGTTTAGAATATTTGAGATTACATGTCTAGGATTACTTCTACAACAGAAGAGATTTATGATTCACCGATAAATGTTAGTTAACAACGAATGAGAGACATTATTAAAATTGAGGAGATAAAACCAAGGAAATGACAAATACTAAGTGATCTAGCGCTAGGATCTCATAAGGTTTTGGTTATAACAGAAAAATGAGATTGAAATGATAATTTTGGTTATAACAGAAGAGATAACTCTATTCTAGCATGAAAGTTAATGTGGTCCTAAACGCAACTTTTTCTTACCTCTGTTTAGAAATAATTCGAGACCAAAATCTCGTTGTACATCTCAAAATTTGGTCAAACATGCTAACTTGAAGATAAAATCAATTTTGCCCCCTTTGAATTATGATTTGAGATAACTACAGTCTAAACATGCACAAGTTGTTAATGAAGCAAGAGAGAATAGATAGAAGATAAGGGAAAACCCTTTTATTGTTTTCCCCGAGACCAGGGTTCTGAACCAGTAAACTACATAGATATCCTGCTTCAAAATGTAGAACTTTACAAGACAATCAATACACATGCAACCAAATTATCTACGTCAACAAATACTCAAACAACACAGTTTTATGCCGTGCAAGATAATATGTTCCACTTCCTCTAGTCGTCATCAACATAGATAGTCTCCTGTTTGAACAGGCCACCAAATACATTTCTCACCTCCTTAGCTGTCTCTGCCTTCTTCGGTTTTTCTGGTTTACTAGCAGCTCTTCTCGGAGGAGTTTGTTTAACCACGGCTTTGTTTGGCGCGAGGTTCCGAGCCTTGGCCTGTCCCCTTACTGTGGCTAGCTGAACCTTTGGTTTCTCATCCTCCTCAGGCTTTTGGATTGAAGTAGTAATCTGTGAGCTCAACTTTTCCCAGGAAAACCCTGCACCAAAGCCTTTTGCCTTGTTCAAGAGGTTTTCCACCGAGGCTCCAGCTGCCTCTGCCTTCTCTTGAGCCTCTTGCGCCAGACTACCAGCCCGTGCTTCTTGCTGCGAAAGCTTTTTCACCTCTTGTTCCAACTTCTTTGCTGATTCAGCAGCTTCACTGGCCTTTTCAGCAGCCACTCTTGCCTCCTCCTCTGCCTTCGCTTTTTCCTGCAATTCAGAATAGGCTTTCCTTCTTCCATCCTCGGGAATAGGACTGCAAAGGAACTCATAAATCAGATAGAAAGACCTACTGATCCTCCTCAGAAGGAACCAACTAAAATATCATTGTTCTGCTACAGATGAAAAAGAGACACAACTAGCTATACATCAACTGTTTTACCTAAAAAGTTCATCCACACGCTTCAAAGGGGCATTCGGATCCGAGTACACTTTCACAACCTATTAGATTGAGAGAGAGGTGTATTGGACAACGGAAAGCTTCAAAGAGTTCTTGTTCTCGTAATCATAATTCGCACATTATTAAAGATTGTGATGAAATTACGATCACAACTTAATTGCACTTTAAAAACTGTTTAATATATTCAATGTCTTGAAAACATTAAAATCATTCGATGCCTTCTTTATTTGATGAAAGAAGGAGTAGTATAAAGATTTTATAAGAAATTCCAGCAAACACTAGATGCATAATCCGTAAAAGAATACCTTGTTTTCTGCTACCTCAGTATTGGCGAAGACATCAGCCACCAACGATGCAATCTTGGACTTGGCTACCTAGATCATTTTCTAAAAATCTATTATCCTCAGGTATGGGGAGAAAACGGTGGGGAAAAAAGAAAACAATATCATTCATCGCATACATTACATTACTTTATAGTCGTTCGCACTAGTGGTTTCTTCGCCCAAGACGACCACATTGTAGGAACTCTCGGGTGTGAAATCATCGGTCAAACTTGTCTTGATGAAGGTGTATTTGACGTCAGTTTCAATAACTTTCTGCAGGAACTCTTGTATGCTCAAGGATTGAGACCGGGAGAAGAGATTGTTGAAGAAGGAGGAGAGACCATCCAGTACATTGTAGGTGGAGGCCCCGGCGCTGCTCTCGTCGTAGATGACAGCCACGTGGCTCACTCCTGCCAACTGTGCTGCCTGAACCACTTGCAATGCGTCTGATGCAGACACCTCTGCTGCTGGACCGTTCTCTGCGGAACCAATGGTGACAACCACTTTGCTGGCATTGCCTATGGCTTTGGCTATTGAATCAGCATCGTCAAAGCTTGATTGCACAGCGTTCAGACGCTTTGCCTGCTCATTTGATATAATCTGTGTATTTACCATGCACGCATTAGTTTCCCAAATACACTCCAAATCGAAATTTCATAGAGTAATGATACGCAATTTGGTATAATATTTATGTTTTTTATTTCTCCTCATCGCCCATTTTCTACTTATCTATTAACCAGAAAGATTTTTCCTTTCATAAAAGGTCAACACATGTCCCATTGTGTGCTCTGTAATACTAGTGATTTCTCCAGAGTTTTAGAACTTTCGTAAACCATGAAATTAGAATTAGTACGCTTTCTTGCCACATCACATCCATCTCATTAAGTAATCTTAATATTTTTTTAAATATGTATTTCAATCTAAATATCTTATTTGCAAATTGCATTTTTTATTAGTATAAGTTTACATGGTACTGACCAATTTTTGTGTGTCTGATAGCAACAGAATTTTTGACGTGATGTTCTAAAAAACCGTCAACAATCACCATATTTTAAGATGATGTTGTAGATCATGTCACAAATCTCGATTTCAAGGTGATTTGTAAAATGACGAAGTTGATCATATTCTTCTTCTAAGAGTAGAACTACTTATGACAAAGAAATATGTAATTTAGTAGAAAAAAAGTTTGGTAACTGATCCTTGAGACGGTCAGAATTTGAAAATTTGAAATAGGCAATTAAAATTTGAAGTGGTGAGTGATGAAGAGGGTTAACCTTGTATTGAGCAGCAAGACGAGCCAATTCCTGTGCAGAGGCGAGTTCGGGGACTCCAGCTCGTACACTAAAACCTTCCCTAAGCAGCGTTTGTGCAATGCGAATACCAGACTGGCCTGTAGCGCCAGCAACAAAGACTGTGGAAGGATCCTTGCGCCTTGGATTTCCAAATGAAAAGCCTGGCGAAGAATTGTTGGTTGGAAGTGGGATCAAGGAAGTGACATCAGGTATCTTTCCAAAGTCCAAACGAAAGGGGTTGGAATTGGAAGAGGTATCTTTATCTTCAGGAGAAGAATCATCTTTGGGTTTGCCTAGCCCAAATGATGGGAATGATCCGGACTTCTTGGCAAAGACTCTGAGCCTTGGATTCCGAAGGGTCAACCTTGAATGGGGCGTTGTGGCTAAGAGGGATGAATTGGACGTAAGAGTGGGAGTCATGGATGGATTTCCAAGGTCACCCTCACCTTCAATAGGAGGGAGTATAAGTCTTTTGGATTCTCTACTTCTACCTCTACCTCCTCACCCTTTGAATCATTGCTTTTTCTTTCTTTCAATTATCTCAATGGGAGAGGCAACCGGAATCTAGCCAATTGCCTCCAGCCACGTACTCATACTTTATCCCTTTGCGGAAATATCCAACACCAGACGTTCCAGTAGCACAGAAAATGACGTTCCTTTTTAACACATGAATCGAAAATCGTATCCCCTCTAGCACTGTTTTCGTCCATTAATGCAGCACTGTGCTAGTTACGGAATTATTTTACGCTGAAAATTATGGATAAGGGACAGTGTCCCAACCCAATATAAGGTAGGAAAAGCTTTCATATGTAAACAACTATCGGCTAAAAAAATGGTTTCGAAATTTGTTTTTTCTTTTGTGAACCATTTACATATTACAGACACGTGAATATAGTAAGTTTCGAACAAAATATTGTATGAAGGACTTCACAATTAGTAAGTGCAAAGAAATATGCGTGAGCTTGGGATATAACTAGTTACTTAGGCATAAAGTGAATAGCATAACAAATTTTATTTAAACACCACGATAAACAACATCTAATTGTTGCACTTTGATTTACTTGACTCTGATGTGTATGATAGAGGTAGTGAAAGCATCTCTCCATGGGGCGTGCGTTGAGCTACCGTCACCAGACTAGCCAGATTTGGTAGGGGAAATACGTTAACTCTTCAGTAAAAAGCTTAATATTGAGTATAGTTTAATACCAGTATGCTTCTACGGTTATTTAGTAATTACTCGTAGCCCGAGTAAATTCATATAAACTCCAAATACATGCCATTTAAAACGTTAACCCAAAACCAGTTCTTGTTTACTCGCTCCCTCTTTCTTCAGAACAATAATAATTTCATAATGATGAAATAAGTATTAAACAGTAATTATATTCTGCAAAACTAAAGATTTCTACTTAAAACATATATACCGAATAAAAAATAATTGTATATCTCCAAAAAGATCGCGTTAATACATTTTCAAACACTAGAAAAATTATCTATCACAATACACGGTTAATCAAAACATCGTCTACAATTTAAATGCTACGTAACAAAAATGACCCACTGTTGATCGTTTTTTTTTAACTCCTATTTTCTAGAAACTTCTATTACAATTATTTGACAAGTATTTTTAAAACTAGTCCTTCAAAAAAATAGGCCAGAAAATGCTTTCACAACTATCTACAATATTTTTTAAAAAAAGTTGCATTAACATACCAAAACCTATTTTTAAAATTAGCATACGTGATTCTCGTCATGTGCTCATAACATTCATGCAACACGAGACAACGAGCGTTGGAAGTTTACACAAGCAAAATAGGTTTATGCATTGAAACCAAGGTAAACTGGAAACAAGCACTCGTATCATAACGTAAAAATAAACAAGGCGTTAACGTTGCAACGAAGCGGAGAAATCAAAAGCAAATTAACTCCCTACACGAAGCAACCATAAGACCCACTAGACTGGAATGCTTTTAAAGATATCGCCAACTTATTGCACACAACCACAGGTAAACGACCACACATTTGTACAACAAAGCATACAGCTACATCAACCTCAATGGACCCAACAAATACATCAAGGAAGAATTCCGGGAAACAGCCCAGGAACAACTCCTGAGATGCAAACGTTAATCATGAAAAATATACAGCGGTAAAGAACCGCCTATGTTATATACAACAGATTCACCTATGAAGCTCTTCTAGAACTAGAAAATTGGCTAAAAGAATGAATACTTCACCTGAATTGAAGTTCAAAATAAAGATCTGCACATGGTCTTCTCACCAGGTCATCTAGAGTTGACATAAAATTCATCTACCAATTGACCAGAAAGCTAATTTAGTATAAACCTCATTAATAATATTACCAAGACCTTCAGGATTAATCTGGTCTAAATAGGAAACTAGTCAACATTACTGAGCACATCAATGCCATAGGGATAAATCAAGAAACAAACGTGGAACAAACCAAAAAACAATAGAAGATAGAACCAAGATGCACCACCCAAAAAACATGAAATTCCCAACTAAGGGGAGACAAATATTACCAGTAAATATAGGGCAATGTCTGCATAGAGTTGTACTCAACAGATTTGCTCAGTAAGCGTCATTTATCCATTTCCGCTGCCAGCATTGAAGATAGATAACATCAAACAGTTACCAAAAAATAAACAAACATAACATTTGTAAAGGGTTCTTAAACAAGCTAAGATATTTCTCAAGTTTTTAAAGCATAAAACAACTTAAAAACTCAGAAGTGATGCATTTAATTATTCATGCCCCTCTTTGCTTTGAGGGATTCAAGAGCCTTGTTCCGTAATTCAATCTCAAGCTTCTTTTGCTCAGTTGGTGTCTCTTCACCGTCATCACTTTGATGATAATCTCGTTCAGCTTCCTCATCGTCTGAACTATTGTTTGTTTTACTCTTCAGCTTCAGCTTCTCTGCACGCCGTTCCTCCCTTCTGCGACGCCTCTCTTCCCGTCTTTTACGCTTATCCTCCTTCCGCAACTTCTTCTCCTCCTTTCTCCTCTTCTTAGCCTCTTTCCTGTCCTCTATATCAGAATCATAACTATAATCCTCATCAGAAGACGCATATCTTTTCTCAGACCTTTTATGCTTTCTCCTGTCCTTTCCCTCTCGTCTATGTTTACCACTTTCCTCAGAAATAGAATCATGTGATGCACTCTGATTGACACGATCATCTCTTCCGACTAAATCTGGAGTGGCTTCGGATTTGTGGTGACGATCACTACTTTTTGCATTGTTTGAACGGGATTGGTCATTGTCATCTGACTTTTTAATATCTACAGCATAAGATTCACGAGTCTTCTCCCTGGAAAAAGTTTCCTTGTTCACTGATGGCTTTTGTTGAGAAGGAAATTCATTGCCTTTTCCAGAAGACTTATCCCTGCCAAAGGAGTTTACCATTATCAGATATGCATGCAGTGTAGAAGCATTCGAATAGTTAGAACAGCTGCAGTAAGCCAACCATATTACCGTTTTATCTCCCGGCCTTTCTTACTCCAATCATTGTTTTGTTCAGAAGCTGGATGACCAGCAACCCTTTCAGGAGAGAACTCATCCTCATGACCATATTTTGCAGGTGAACCTTTTCTCTTACTAGCTGGGGAGTGTTTTAATATCTTTTGTGATGAGTTCATTTTAGGATCTCTCCTTTCTCTAACAAAAAAAATGCAAAGAAAATGAGAGAAAAGAAAAATAAATGAAAAACATTAAACAAATCTATAATAGTAACTTGTATTCAGTGTTATTGATATCAGATAATGGAAAATATCAACGACACCAAAAGCCCTTTATGAAAAACTATCAAAAGCCATAACTGAGTTATGGTGGAAGCACTGCAATAAAAAAGCAATAAAATATATACATATTGGAAATTATTTTTTTTTAAAAAAACAGAAATATGTTTGTAATGCTAAAAATAATGAAAGACAACCATATAATCAAATATTATCATGTCCAGAAATCCAAATAACAAAATCAAATTAAAACATTAGCAAATTCAAGCTCTAAACATAAAGTAACAACAAAATATAAGATAAATGTCAGAAATTTCTAATTATGTGTTGGATGTTCTTAATTTGCCTTGTTCAGTTGCCATTGCGGTTGCTAGAAAATAGGTGATTAAATGTTTCAGATATCTAGAGAATAATTATTGAGTGGAAAAGAAGACAAATAATTTAGAGAGGGTGGGTGGCACTAAAAAACAGAGAATATAAAAGGGAAAAAAAAAGGTGACTGTTGAGGCAGGACAATGATAGCAGGAGACCGGTGGTGGGACAATGACAGTGCTGTAGTGGGACGACAGGCTTTGGGTCGGGGTCGGGGTCGGGGAGGAGGGGTGTGCGTGATAAATGTACTCATTTGGTTTTGGGGGTCCGAGTTGTAAGGCCCAACTTTTGTTTTAAAAAAATGCTATTGGGCTGACCTAATATGAACTAGCCAGAAAACAGAAACAGAAGAAAGAAAAATTGGGGTTTTAAGTGCATTAAATCAGGTCGGTTCCTGCTGTCCCAAGGCTTCTTCGGCATGGTTTGCGATTCACCATAGCTTCTCAGAACCGCTACTCTGTGATGGCCAACACAGACTCTATGAGCCACCGTGCAAAACCTGATTTGGCACCACCATGTTGTGACAACCGGCAATAAGTCCAGCACCAGCAGAATAAAGTCCACCACAAAATTTGCCATGGCTGTTTATGAATAACACTACTTGTGTTCCTAAAATAATTAAACCAACTAGCTAAACAGTTATCTAAATCAATATCAAACCTGGAATAGTACGCTTCTTCTGCTTCATCTCTAGTCTTTGGGCTTTCATGGCTAGGTTTCTGGGTTCTTTGTTTCTTTACAGGACTCAAGCTTCTTTTACTGGCTAACTTTTCTCTTTGTTTCATAGGGCTCCCATGAGGACTAAGCATTTGCAAAGGGCAAAAAGTAAGTGTGCATAAACATTTCAAACAGTGGTGAGATAAGAATATAGCTTGAAGTCAAGAAAAACTACCTTCTACCTTCACTGCTGGTCTCACTCCTTGCTTCTTCAGATACAGAACGATTTGGAGAGTTCTCAGGAGTGGACATTGACTCTTGTGATTTATAGTTTGAAGTTTTGCCTCTTCGTACAGACCCCACAGGACTAGATATGTTCCTGAATATTTTATAAATTTAAATGCAGAACAAAGCATGTCCAAACTATCACAACTTAGTTTTGGAGTCCCAGACAAGATGTGGGGTCATTATAAAATTCCTAAGTTGAAACTTGAAACCTACTTCAAAATTGAATAACCAATTATGTATTTGAAATATGTCTTTTAAAACACTTTAACATTATCAAATTAATAAATTCAAGAACGTCAGAGACAAAAACAGACAGCAATATTACACAAGCACTTCTTAAATGTCACTATACCTGACTCTCCTTATAGAAGACTGCAAGGGACTTCTTTGTTGTCTTTGAGAATTTTTCCTATTTGGAGAGATTGATACATGTCGTATTGGAGACTGAGAACTCCATTCATCTCGAGGAGACCTCTGGGGAGAGATACTGGGAGATCTATTCTTGCTAGGTACAGGTGACCTATGTCGCAATGGGGATGGAGAGTGTGGAGGAGTTCTACTACCATACCTTCTTCGTATGGGAGAGGAAGATTGCATGGGAGATTCTAATCTATTTCGTGCACTAGTTGGTGGAATTCGACGCACTGGAGAAGGTGACCTATGCTGAATGATAGGAGACCTTCGTCGCCTAGGTGAAGGTGATCTCCGTAGTCCAAGAGGTGATGGTGATCTATGCCTATGGCCTGGTGATCTTCGTAGTCCAAGTGGAGATGGGGATCTATGTCTGTGCCCTGGGGAAGGTGATCTATGACGACGACCAAGAGACGGTGATCTGCGTCGTCGCACCAGAGGAGATCTATGTCTTCTCATAGGAGAAGGAGATCTGCGTCGTCGCACTGGTGAAGGTGACCAACGTCGTCGCATGGGAGAAGGTGATCTTCGCCTTCGCATGGGAGAAGGTGATCTTCGTCGTCGCACGGGAGAAGGTGATCTTTGTCGTCGCATAGGAGAAGGTGATCTTTGTCGTCGCGCGGGAGAAGGTGACCTCCGTCGTCGAAAAGGTGAACTTCTACGGACTGGAGAATGCATTCTACGTCGTATAGGAGAAGGAGATCTATAACTTGAGCGAGATCTGGATCTTCTCCTCAAATAAAGTGGCCTCCTATGAGGAGAACGTCGTGGTGAATGCCTGTGAGGAGAAATAGATCGTCTTCGTGGAGAATGGTGAATCTTTTCAGATGAAAGAGAGCGTCCTCGAGCTACAGGAGATCTAGATATACTCTTTGACCTGTGCCTACCACTAAACAATAGACACCCATTAATACAAAATGACAAATCTAAATTAAAATAAAATGCACAGTATTATACTTATTAGAAGACTAAAGGGGTGGGGAATGAAATAAGATCCAATAGCTGGCCAAGTTGCATTTAATTAAGCATCAAATTTGGATACCCGGAATATAAAAGCATACCCTGAATAACTTCGGGAATTTGAAAATGATTTGCTCATTGACCTTGAGGGTGAGCCTCTGCATGAAATAGCAAATACCACATATTGGCAGCCTTCCAATTCAATACAAAAATGAAAAATGTATTTAAAAAATAGTTTTTAATAGTGTTACCGATGAGGTGAAGTAGAAACTGCAGGTGAATGTGGGGACCTAGAAAGCCTATAATAGAGTAACAGCCAATTAGTACTTAAGAATTCAACTTTAAAGATTGAAGGAGGGAGACAGTCATGTTCATGTAGATTCTCTACACTCACACCAACCAAACACTCAATAACAGAGTAAAACTTCAGGAAAAAGTTGAAAATATATGTGCTTGGCATGATTGACATCACTTCATAAACTTTAAAGATGTAATTCCAACCACATCAAACGTAATATTCAAATATAAATTTCACAAATATAAACTAATATTCATAATGCCAGAAGTTTCAATAAATTTATGTAGATTACAAACTTACGTAGATTACATTGCGATTTATTTTAATTAAAACAGGCAAATTTTTTAGGGTTGCCAACTGTCATGATAAAATATGAGCTCTAAAAGGATATAGCTTAGGATTTAAGAATGCCATTTTAAGTTTGTTGGCCTGTTAGACGAGTTTATACTATAAACAGACCTCTTATCAATATGGCGATGAACACCTTATATCTCCGCTTGGGCATATTCATGCAAGGGTTTTAGGTCATAATATAACATAATAATTCAGTGACTGTAAGAAGCTAAAAAAATTAGTTTATATTCTGAAGCCTAACCCACAGGGGAACCATTAAAAAGTAAAACAAATACCATAACATGTAATTATTAAAAGAAAGAAAAAAACAATCCATTTCACCTGCTCCTTGCCCTGACACCATTCCTCTTGTCAGGTTCCTTCCCATCCCGGTCAAATCCTGAATCCTTCGACTTTGAATTTGGAGCTGATGCACTATCATTATCCTTGGAATCAAATCCACCGTCCTACAGTAGTTTGAGGTAAAGGACATGAACCCAAATAATTGCAGAAGCTAGCTGAACGCCATGGAAACACAAATGAAAGTTAAAACCAAAATCAAAGCTCTATAAAATGTAACTCCAGCATGTACAGAGTAGTATTACCATTTTCTTAAACCTCTCTTCCATAATTTCTCTACCTTCCTTATCCTTTTTCCTCTGAATTTCACTGGTTATCCGATCATTTTCAGCCTAAAACATCCACAAGAAAAACCCTTAATTTCAGAAACCCCGAAGAGTAAAGAGAAAAGGTATTTTGGGACAAAATGAATGGCGCATTGAGCCTCAGTAGCACCTTCTTCTTCAAAAGTTCTTCCTCCTTGGCATCCAAGAACTGCTGAGGAACACCACTGGCATTTTTCTGTGCACTGAGAAGAAGTGTCCAAAGTTCTTTCATGAACTTTCCAGTGTTTTTTTCCATAAATCCAGTAATTTGTATTTGAACTTCCTTCCCGTTCACCTCCTGCATTATAATGAATAGAATGTAACCAAATGGTGAAAAAATAAAGCAATATGGCAAAACGTTAGCAAAAAACCAAGACAACAAAAAATGCATGACTATATGTTTATTACTCATAGTTCAATTTAGGGAGGAGTAAGACTTCGAAATCACAACCTAAAAGCAAATAGATGTTAGGTAAATAAATATAATATAATTATCAACAAACACGCATTGTGAGGGGGGAAACAAATTACAAAGGTGAAAACGCTTTTTCATCTATAAAATTAAAAACATGAAATTACCTTAACATCCAGAAGACTGTGTATGAAGTTAATAAGCACTTCATCCTCGAAACCAAGAAGCTCGGTCACCCTTCTGGTGACCCAAGGCTTAATTACTTCCATATTCACCTTCGTCATGTCCACCTACAAACAATGCATCAAGCATATCTGAATTCGAAACAAAAAGAAGCAGAAAGAAAGGAAGTGACTACTAACTAGCGCAAACTATATTTATCAAGTTGACAAAAACAATAACCCTCGTCGTCCCCAAACAGTAAAGGCGTTTCAACAAACCCTACAAAATACGGATAAAATCTAATCAAGAAAACAGACCAGATGCTCCAATTCCGGAGCAAACTTCTGTGATTTCATCAGCTTCGCTTGCTTGTTCGAAAAACGAGTGTCCTGGTCGGCAGATGTGCCCTGAATACAAAATTCAACAAACCTAAGAATCACGCTGCAATTAAGGTAGCAAATAATGGAAGAACAGAGAAGATCTGAGAAATGTTGAGGTAAGTTAGGTGGATTCAACAGGGGAAAGAGTTAATTGCAAGCTCAAAGGCGCTGGTGTACTAACTCGAAAGAAACCGCCCGACATCTTCGGATGCCAATCTTTTCCGAACGGGGAGAAAGTGTGTGACGGAGACTGCGAGCGAAAACCCACACGCGGAGGAAGGTGGATTCGGAGCAGAAGTTAGGTTTAAACTATGGGAGGCGCCGATACAGCGATATAAATAGGAGACAGAAGATGGAGAGGTTCTGATTCTGAACACTGGTTGAGAAGAGAAGAGAAGAAGAGAACCAAGTTCCAGCGTTCGAGCGCAGACTCGCTATGCTTTCCCGTAGAACTGTGTTGCGTTTCAGAACCTACTGGAAGCGTGCCCTAATTGCACTGACCCAATTACAAAATCATCCTTCCACTGTGTAATTACAGTTCCACCCATCGGTGTATTGTTGCCCTTATACAGGTGCGGATAGATAATTAATTAATTGATTAAATAGAGATGAAGAAATTTGTCTTAATTTCCACACATATATTATATTATCAATATAAATTTATAATTTTTTTAATAAATATGAATATATATATAAGATGATATAAAAAAAATTAAGTATTTATTAATATATTTTGATTGAAACATAGTTAACATAGTAGTTAAATAATGTCATCCAAAATTATAACCTATATTTCTATATAGATATGTTATATAGAAGATGGTGCATGAAAAAATAAAAATAAAAATAGTGAAAGGATCGCATTCACATGTTTATGTTTTATTCTTCATTTTCAGCTACTCTTTCTTTCTTCATTCAAACACACTTTCTAACCACAAACTCTCCCACCTTGTTGTCCATTGTCCATCTTAGGATAATGTTCTATTTTCACACTTTTGTTTACAGTCCACCTAAAGACAGACACAGAATATAAAATAAAAATCACATCACATTCAAAGTATAATACCATTTGATTTATATTACAAAATCAAATTGTGTAATGTAATGGGGATGAAAAATTATTTTATGTTTCCATTTACATACACTCAATTCTCACTCTTAACGCATTACACAATTTGATTTTGTAGTCTAAATAAATGGTAATATATTTTAACTATAATACTTTTGTGAAATATGTTTTTAAAAGCATAGATATAAAGTTATTAAACTATAAGATATTTAGAGTTTGGGGTTTAGGGGTGTCAAGTCTAGTCAACCAGTCAAATACTAAATTTATTATGAAAAACATAAGCATTGTAATGTTTGTATTTAAACAAAATTGTTGTAATATCTACATTTATTTACATAATTATTGTTGGAGATCTCATATCGACTAGAAATAAGAATATTTTATTCTATATAAGTGGGTGCAAACCTCACTTCATGAGCTCGTTTTATAAGGTTGAGTTAAACTTAAAGTCCACTTCTTAATAATTATCACAGTTAAGCACCATCACACTACCATTATAGAAATATAAACTTTAGTAGACTCTTTTAAATTTTCTTATTTGCGTGAGTCACGTAATTTATAACTAGCAGAAACATAGACATTGTCGCGCTTATATATCCACATTTTTTTATCATTTATATATAAGTATGTTTAATACTAAAAATTGAATAAATGATGTCACTATTCGCACACTTGTATTGTTAGTATAAATTTATAGTTTGTTTAAATAAGTACAAATACACATGAGATGACACACAAAAATTCTAAGTGCACTTACTAATATATTGTGATCGAAATATAGTCAACATAATAGTTATTATGGTAAATTTACAAATATCATGTAAAATTATAACATATATATTATTTATGTTATAGATAAAATGGTTCATGAAAAAACAATGAATGATTGTTACAAAATAAATAATGAAAGAATCTCATTTAGATATTCATGTTTTGTTCTTCATTTCCAACTTCTCTTTCTTTCTTCATTCAAACACTCCCACATTGTTGTCCAACTTTGTAGTGTTCTATTTTTCCACTTTTGTTTACAATTCACATTAAACACAATCATTAAAAAACATGAAACAAAAATCAAATCATATTCAAAGTATACTACCATTTGATTTAGATTTCAAAATCAAATTTTATAATGTATTAGGGGATGAAAATTGAGTCTATATTTCCATTGATATTTGTCATTGCAACAGTTATATACACTCAGTTCACTCTTAACACATTACACAATTTGATTTTGAGGTCTAACTAAATGGCAACATATTTTAACTATTATACTTCTGTCAGTTTTTTTAAAACATAGATTTAAAGTTACCAAACTGACTGTGTCTGTGTCTATTTTTATTATTAATAATTTGTTTCTATTTACTTATCATGCATAATAGGGTGTGATAAATTTTTCTGAATATTTAAGACGCATAACTCAATTTAATTATAATATCTAGACTAATAATTGATTCATCTATGTATATAATTATTTATTTTATATGCTACAAAGCACTCACAATAGAAGAAATAAATTTATGCCTATACACATTTTTACCTATATATATAATTAAAAATAATTACATATGCATGTAATGTAAGTAGATTTAAAAATCAATCCTTACTTATGTTTGTGCTGGTAAAAAACTATGAACAATAACACCTATGTCTATTTTATATAAGTAAAATTTCAAAAGAACATTTACCTATAAATATTTAAATAGTATAAGTTTATTAAGATTATTGAATAATATAATAAATCATGTTACAATTCATTTTCTACGTGAATCATACAACCATAATTATATCTTACATGAATAAATTATAATAACAATCAATTATTGAAATAATCTCTAAAATCAATTCATCTCAATCGAACAATCCGAGATATACTTGTTCATCCTCTCATCTTAAACATTATCTACTTTTATATTATAAAATACTATTTAAAAAATGACATTTGCACTTTTCTAACTTTCTTAATTTTAAATTTTATTATTCATCTTTACTTTTAAGTGTATTTTATACATTAATTCCATTATTAATTATGGAATATGTCAACCATCTTGAACTATCTTGCTGGTCACGCATCATATTCTCAATTGTTTAAGCTTTTAAGTCTATCATATTTTCAATTCTAGATATAAAATTTTAATAATTTTAAATATAGAGATAATTAAAAATAATCCTATATCACACCTAAAATATATCCATTTAATTATAATATAATTTACATAATTAAAAATATTTATGCATTATAAGTTTAATCATGCAGTAACTTTTGAAACCAGTGAAAGTTAATTGTTCTTGAAGATGAAAAAGCTGGAACTAACTCTGCAATTGATTTTTTGGTTTCTTCACTCTATCGGTGAATTTGGAACACAAGCTTCCAAAGTGAATGATTATTTGAAAAATATCTTGGTACACTGATCGTGCTCCATATATCACTTCACGCTTCATACCCTTACTCTTTCTTCTTCTAGCTGCTCGCATGGCGTCAACTACTCTCTCCAACTTCGGACTCTCCCTGTTCAACCCACTGCACCATCAACGGAAAAAGAGGCCAAAATCTCTCCTCTCATCTTCTCGCACCAATCCACGCCTTGTTTCTTCCATTAATGATCATTTGGCGCTTACACGTGTCACACATCCACTTCTCCAGTGTCATTCTACTCCCAAGCGCAGATTCCACGTGAGGACTCCCCCAAAAATTTCATCAAAGTTTGATGCTTTTACTCTAATTTGGCTAAATATTCATATGGGCAGGTTGGAGTGCAGAGAGAGTATTCTGATGGGGAAGGCTCTGAGTCGCTTGTTTCTGACGCAACATACCAAGAGGAATTCTCTTGGTCTTCTGTAATTCTTCCGTATGTTTTCTGTCACTGTTTCTACAAAGGAGAGGAGTGACGGTTTGGAGGGAAAAGTGAAAATTTGTCTCTCTATGAATGTGCGGACGAGAAAAGCAACCTATATATCAATTCTACTCAAATGATCAATAGTTTATAATTTTAAAATGTATAATAAGCTGGTTTCATGCTCCAATTAATCAGAATTTTATTTCACAATTTAGGTTTCTGTTCCCTGCATTGGGTGGCTTATTATTTGGTTATGATATTGGTGCCACCTCAGGCGCTACAATCTCACTGCAGGTAGTTTTGTTATTCAGTGTCTTTAAATTACAGCTTAGTTCTATTTCAGTAAACTTTTATATATGCATTTCTAGAAGAAGATAAGAAAGTAAAATACATTGAACTTCTTCACATGTTAAAATCAACTTTTGTATCTTAGCTTTAGTAAAAGTTAATTGAAAAGTTTTAAGTTGATTTTAGCTTTTTGCGAAAATCACAACTCGTTTTACTTTCTCATTTTTTTCTTTAAGTGTTTATAGAAATTTTTATTCAAACAGGATTAAATTTATCTCTTTCTACTCTCAGTGCAGAAATGTAATCAATAATTTTTCATTTTGTTGATTTGGATCCACAGTCAGCCGACCTTAGCGGAATAACATGGTTCAATCTTTCTGCCATTCAGCTTGGACTAGTGGTATGATTTCAGCATTGAAATTCGAGAACTTATTGCAATTTCATGGAAAATTTATTGTCATCAATACATTAGAACCTAATTGCTGCCATGAAAATAGGTTAGTGGTTCCCTATACGGGGCTCTTCTTGGTTCACTTCTTGCGTATGGCATAGCTGATTTCCTTGGTAAGAGCTTTTACTAATTATATTATCCCACAACTGAATCTTCTTTAGATTGTTCTTATTGAATCTATTAAGTCTACTAAAACACCAGGGAGGAAGCGACAACTCATTGCTGCAGCACTGTTGTATGTATTTGGTGGTGTGGTTACTGCCAATGCACCAGAACTTGGTGTTCTCTTAGCAGGAAGGCTGCTTTATGGACTTGGTATAGGTTTGGTAGGGTACTTTGACCAGTAATAGTTTTTGCAATGTGGATGATTCTTGCACCATCTTACAAATGAATTTATTACAGGCCATGCATGGGGCTCCTTTGTATATTGCAGAGACTTGTCCATCACAAATCCGTGGTACCCTAGTATCATTAAAAGAACTCTTCATTGTCCTGGGGATTCTGGTATTGCATTGTCTTTTATGTCTCTTATCAACTAAAGAATTTACTGTGGTGGGAGGGAACTGATCTTTTATGTTATGCAGTTGGGTTATTTTGTAGGAAGCTTTCTGATTGATTCAGTTGGGGGATGGCGGTTCATGTATGGATTTAGTGCTCCAGTTGCTGTTTTAATGGGGCTTGGAATGTGGACTCTCCCCCCTTCTCCACGTTGGTTGCTTCTCAGAGCAGTGCAAGGAAAAGGTTCTTTTCAAGATTTGAAGGAAAAGGCCATTATTTCCCTGAGCAAACTAAGGGGTCGACCACCTGGTGACAAAGAATCTGAGAGGCAAATAGAAGATACCCTTCTCTCATTGAAGTCTGCCTATGGACAACAGGAATCAGAGGGGAATTTCTTAGAGGTGTTTCAGGGTCCCAATCTGAAAGCTTTCATAATTGGTGGAGGACTAGTCTTATTTCAGCAGGTAGGTCAACTTTGGTGCAACAAGTCTCTTCATACTGAAGGAAATGCAGTGAAATTTCTCTGTTTTTTGTCTGATTAGTCACCTTATTACAATAGATAACAGGTCAACCAAGTGTTCTGTATTATGCAGGCCAAATTCTTCAGGTACATAATCCTTATACTCATTTCTTCTTGCTGTGTTTTGACTGAAATCACGTTCTTTTCCATCTGGCTCACTTCATATTATATTTTGTCATTAATAACCAGAGTGCTGGATTTTCTGCTGCATCTGATGCTACAAAAGTTTCAGTTGTTATTGGCTTTTTCAAGGTATACCTATTTAGATTTGTCCTACCGAGGATTAGGGATCACTTTGTGACACTGATGATAGTTTTTGTGACTGATGAGCGTGTAGTTACTAATGACTTGGGTTGCTGTCCTAAAAGTTGATGATTTGGGGAGAAGGCCTCTGCTGATTGGAGGTGTCAGTGGCATTGTAGGAATTCCATCTCATATTAAACTAAAAGATTCCTAATATACTGCAACTTGTTGTATGCAAATGGTTATTTTGTTTTCTTTAATTTCTGCAGGCCCTCTCTTTAGTTCTCCTTTCTGCTTATTATAAATTTCTTGGAGGGTTCCCACTTGTTGCTGTTGGAGCTTTACTTCTTTATGTTGGTTGCTACCAGGTAAATGTCTCCTGGCCAGCTTTTGTCATTGATCCTGCTGCTTTCATTATCATATTCAACCTGGAGATGACCTTCTTCTGCAGTATTAATTAATTTTAGCTATACATTTTGGATACTAGGACGAACATAGGTTAACATGCATTCAGAGACCTCTGCTTCCAGAAAAATCTCCTGGCCACAAATAAAAATTCTGATTTATTGCTATTGTTTATGAGATCAATTGGATTGATCCAAATACTGTGGTTATTTATGTCAAATTGCATTTGCATTGCAGATATCATTTGGGCCGATAAGTTGGTTAATGGTATCAGAGATCTTCCCAATTCGCACTAGAGGAAAGGGGATTAGTCTGGCTGTTCTTACCAACTTTGCTTCAAATGCTGTAGTCACTTTTGCATTCTCTCCATTAAAGGTTTTAGATTCTTTACTTTTGTTTTATACTTCTATTCAGGTTAAATTTATCATTTTAGTATGAGTGCTCTTGTAGTTTATAATCCGCACTGATGTCTGCTGCAGGAGCTTCTAGGAGCAGAAAATCTTTTTCTCCTTTTTGGGGCTATTGCTATTCTATCACTTCTGTTCGTTATCTTTTCTGTCCCAGAGACAAAAGGCTTGAGTTTAGAAGATATAGAATCCAAAATCTTGAAATGACAGCTAATCTATCTTTTTATGTGAATGCTGTATATTTTGGTGAGTCTCTCACCTTGTGTATGTGTGGAATTTGATAGCCATGACAGCGTTTTCAGTAGCCAAGATACTCAAATCATGGTTTTAGTATTCATGATTCAATTGCCACGAGGTTTTCCATGCTAATGGAGGACCTATAACTCGGCACTAATCTTTTCAAGACATTACCACAGTGCTAATGCGCTACATCTGTTGTTTCTTACGGTTTCCGTCAGTATGACTCCCCTCTTTCTTAGTGATGCTATCAGTGTTTATCACTAATTTTATTCTAAAAATTGACTGACAAAATTTATCAATACTTCCTAATCTTCTGATGACGAACTTGTATTTCTTCTAATTTTGGAGGTCAAGTTTGATTCGGGAATTATTTTGAAAAGATAAATCTAGTGTGGCTTTGTTTCTTGATTTGCTTGTGTAATGCTGCTACAGTTTTGATGCTAACTTGCTCTAACACATATGAATAGGATTCAGAACATATACACACCTTATTTTTTATTTTTCATGGCTAACATTTGGTGCGATTTCCACACGGGTTGGACTATTTGGTGGATATCATTTCATTCGAAAAAATATACCGTGGAAAACTCCTTATCTAACCTTAAATTTCTATTTTCACATGCATGCTTTTTCATTTAAGCTTGAGTAGCAATAGGTTCTATTTGCATACGTAAAATTAAAATTAAGCAAATATTTTGACGTTATGGTTGTTGCAGTGAATGCAAAAGCTGTCCAACAAAATTAAAAAAAAAAACTAGATAGTCATTTAGGGGGAAAAAGGTAAAGAAGGTGAAAGGAAGTTTTAATCCATTGCATTTGAATATACGTGTACCCTAATGAGTCATAGTTAAAATTCACAGAAACAAGTATTCAAATTCGCAAAAATAGTAATTAAACAAATACTAGTACTGGTGAAGTGAGTATGAAAAGGTGAATACTTTTCTTATTCATCATCATAAGAATGCTCTGTGGCAAAAATGAAACTGATTGTATGATATGTAAGATAATACATATGTACAACACAATTTATTACATACAAATTAAATTTACAAATATACTGAAATTACACACGATTGTCGGGTACATATACATGCATACATACGTAAAAACGTTGAACACAAAAATGTGTCGGAAATACGTTATGGAGGCTTTGGCTTTCAATTCGTCTGAAGAATTCGGCCATGGTTTTCTTCCTGGGCCACTGTATACTCTGCATTTTTAGAACAACAGAGACCAAAGCGTATGATATTAGAAAATTGCATGAAGAGGAGATAAATAAGTAATGGGCTGCTATTGCTATGTTACCTTGCTGGGCGTTGTAAGATACAGGGATTTGAGATAAAGTGCGAGAAACACCGGTAGATGCTGGCATTTGAGACGAAGCACGAGAAGCATTGGAAGATGATGGCATTTGAGAAGAAGCGCGAGAAGCGTTGGTAGATACTGGGCTTTGAGGTGACATACGAGCAGTACTGGTAGTAGTAGCCGCAGTAGTTTCGTCTGCATATTTTGCAGGCTGCTCAGTTCGGAGCAAAGAAGTGACAGCTTCTCTCACCTTCTCCATCACGCCTGCATCACCAGGAGTTCTCCTAGGACTCATTGCTTCAGATATCACCTGAGACAGCGCCTTCTCATCTTCCCCCGGCTCCAATTTGGTCAACAAGTACTCTTTCATGGACACACCCTTATCCCATATCTGCGCGGTGGGGCTTGTGCTCTTCGCACTCAGTGGGGTAGCAGGTGATGGTGCTGGAGTCACTGGAGCTGATGTAGTTCGCGGAGTGGTTGTAGGAAACTGGGAAGTTACTCTTACAGGGGGAGTACGAGGAGCAGAATAGGACAAAGAAGTGTTGCGAATTGTTTTTGGTGCAACTGTTGATGTTGGTAATGATGATGATGATAATGGTGATGATGATGAAGAAGGATGATCATGAAGCTCTGAGGGTTTGGACACAGTAAGACCTTGAAATTTGGAGGTTACATGGGCGGCATCTGGTTTTTCAACTTGAACTGCTGACAGTTTAGGGGCTACTGTTTCAGTGGTTGTCTTGATTGGACCGGAAGGAGTACTAGTATTTCTTCTAGTGTTAATATTAATATTAGAAGCAGGGGTGGCATATGAAGTGGTGGTTGCTATTGTTGCTGCAGGTTGTGTTGTTCTCTTGGATAAGGAACGGGTTAGTGACTTTTCATGATCTTGTTCGACTACATGTTTGTCACTGCTTGATATAACATGCTTCTCAGGGATCACATAATTTGCTCTTGGACTTATAAGCGGCTTTGCATTTGCTTTGTACCCTATAGGTGCCTTCTCTGATTCGTACACTGAGATGTTAACAATGAGACAACAATTTTAGATTTTTAAGGATTTTAGGAAGAAAAGACAAACGTTTGTGAAAAATAATGAATGAGGGGTGTTGTATGAAGATGTATATTATTACTAGGAGCTCCGAGAAATTCAGCATCTTCTTCTACTGCATCAGCTTCTGCGGCAGTAGCAGATGAGGGACTACTGAGGCTCCCGTCCTCATGCTTTTTCTTGCTGAGGCTGTGGCGTAGCTTCTTGGCCTTCTCCTTGACTTTGGTGAGAACTGATTTCTTCTGATTCTGGGAATGGTCGTCTTCTGAGTCATGAGACCTCAACCTTTGGAAGAAAGGGGAGTTTGGGGAAGACAAGTTGGAGGAGGGAGAGGTTGGTGACTGCCTACTAGACTTGGAGGACTCCCCTGATATCAACTTCAAAATAAGAATCAGATTGTTCCATCTCTCATATTCAATGCAAACCATAAATAGTAAACAAAACACTTTGATTTCATAGTAAATATTTTCATACCATAACACCACAAACTTAACAAATATGCCATATATCACATTCTGATATTGAGTGAATGTGTAAAATGAGTTATACCTCGGAGGAGTTGTTCCATGGTGTGGATGGTAGGTGGAGCTTTTGTAGTTTCAACCTGTCTCTGAGGGCGTTCGAGTTGAGCCATTTATCTCTTCACAATTTGTCTCAACCTTGGAGTAACTCTGCTTTTATATTTTGCTGTATCGGTGGACAATAAGAGGCAGAGATTTAACACAGAAATGAACCGTGCTCATGCAATTACTTCCGAAGTTCATGCACTACAAAATGTTTAATACCCCAAAAACACACCATTGAGTTCCACCAGTGGATTCTCTTTCTACTGAACCTCACAAATAAGCACTTCCTAAATTAGTAATTTGATCAGGCAAGGACGAGAAAAACTATTGAATCTCTTCCACTCTTACGGTAGATCCATCAACAAACACTACATATCAGTTAAATATTTCAAACTCATAACGATGATAATGCATCTTCATATTTATTTTAAAAGTTGACAATATAAATAAATTATTTGTTATGATTAGTTAAATAAATGATGAAATATAGAATATAAGAAAATCTATACAATATAGAAAGGAAAGATAGGATTTGATTATTTATAATCTATTGACGAAAAAATTATTTTGTATTCTACTCTAATTAAAAGAGAATAACTATCAAAATTTTCTATATATGAATAGGAAATTTATGTAAGGTGTGACAAAAATACTACATATAAACATTTGGTTAAAATTAAATATGAAAATGACCGAGAGAATATTAGTATTATTGTTCTCGTTTATCAGTTTTTTGAATTTGGTTTGCAAGTTTTTACTTCTTTTATGTTCCATTTAAAATCTCAAGTAATTTGTACTTTACAATTTGTTTCCCTTTTCTCTTAGACTTAACTCTTGCACTTTACATTTTTTTTTATGTTTTATTTACTTTTATAATCACCATTTTTCTTTATTTCATCAAATTTTCTTTTATGTTAACTTCACTTCCAAAAAATTTACCTTAAAAT
>Ga0123341_1000547_pt1 | contig 23540 bp, 15 predicted proteins | sample Turbeapinknodule_FD_89959 | JGI IMG/M metagenome (GOLD analysis project Ga0123341, IMG submission 89959) | Root nodule microbial communities of legume samples collected from Mexico - Turtle bean Mexico pink nodule | ecosystem: Host-associated > Plants > Roots > Nodule | place: Mexico: Nepantla...
AATTATAATCTTATTTTAAATAAAAATAATAATAATTTTAGTTTAAAATATAAAAAAAACTAACCTAAACTATAAAGCAACTTTCGTTGCAATTCTCTCCTTTCACGCGAAGAAAGTTTTAATAGGAAATTTCTTTTCGTTTTTCGTGTTTTATATTATTTAACGTTTCATTTTTCGTGTTTTACCCACTAACACTAAATCAGCTCCTTTCCACTTCCTCATCCAAACAAAACCTTAATGATGAATATTAAAGTTGGTGATATAAATTAAGAATAAACTATTTAATCATTTATTTTATAAGAAAAATGATTTTTTATTCAATTTCACGGTTTTGGTAAATATCAAGGTTGCGAAATTACTTAAAATTTCATGATATTTTCTTTACAACATGATTGACTTTAAAAATAATAATTTATGGGTAAATGAAATTAACTCAAAAATTTAATTATAATTGGTGTGAAATTGAAAATTATAGGTTACAGATATCTCCATGATTTGGCAGAATATCAAATATATTTGAGTAATAACAAAATTTGAAGAAAAATAAATAAATATAATAAAAGTGTTTTTAAATTTAGTTAATGGATTTAAAACTTTGATTTATGCACAATGTGAATATTTAAATTGATATTAATAAGTGCATTGTTGATACTGATCTAAACTGACTTTAGGAATAGAATATCTTGAGTTTAATAAGGAAATAAATTACATTGAATTAATATGAAAAAATCAAATAAACTCAAGTGTCTATAATATATTTAAGATATGAATTAATTCACTAAACTTACCGGTGTTAATTTATTATATGACAAATATTATTATACATGGTCGAAATAACATAATATGGCATAATTTTGTTTAAATATGTTTTAATCTTACATTTTATTTAAAAATTGCATACCATATTTTGATTTACAAATATGAATAATATTATTTTGATTATTTATGGTAACTTGTGTGGGGTTGAGTGAAACGACGTCGCGAGGGTGGAATGTACGCGCCACACTGCGACAGTGCCACAGAGGAGGATGGCTAGTTCAGTTCTGTTGGACGAACGAAAGTGACCACCATCAAATAATTTATTTATTTATTTTAATATAAAGAAAAGGCAAAGAAAGTTACATATAAAAGCCTGATTCTGTTCTGTCCCTTTATTCTTCCTTTTCTTTCTTTGTTCTTCTCTTACCCATTTTTCCCTGGCTTAGGGTTTTCCGGCAACAACCCTATTTCGTTATTACCTCAGAATCTGTCTCCGTTGATTACACTCCTCCGAAATCTCACTCAAGGCCTTGTTCGGAAACTGTGCAATTCCCTCATCGGCAATTTCTAGGGTTTCAAATTGTGGAGCAGATTCGTTCCGCCAACAAAGATTCGATCCATGGTAGGGATTATAGGGCGGATGAAAGCGTGATTGACGCTCGGAGGCGAGCGAGTTGATAGACTGCGGGTTGGGTGGATTTTGTATGGAAACACGGAGCCGGAAGCGGGCGGAGGCTTCCTCAGCTGCCCCTTCATCCCCTTCCTCTGGTCCCACAACCCGTTCAAGCAAGCGCGCGCGTCTCTCTTCTTCTTCCTCTGCTTCTGCCGCCGCCACCGCCACCGCATCTCTTTCTTCTGTCAACACTCGCTCCCGTGGATCCAGAACTAAGGAACAACCCTTACCTCCGAAGAATCCTCCTCCCATGGACTCTGCCAATGAATCATCTGGTTCTCGACGTGATCGCCGCAGCAAGGACAACTCCGACAAGGGTAAGGAGAAAGAACACGATGTTAGGATTAGGGACAGAGATGCTGACAGAGGGCTGTCATTGAACATGGATGGTGGTGCGGAAGATGACGATAATGACAGTGAAGGTGGTGTGGGGATTTTGCATCAAAATCTGACCTCTGCGAGTAGTGCACTCCAGGGACTGCTTCGGAAGCTTGGTGCTGGGTTGGATGATCTTCTCCCATCCTCTGCCATGGGTTCTGCATCTTCCTCTCACCAGAACGGGAGGCTGAAAAAGATCCTTTTTGGGTTGCGAGCGGACGGCGAAGAAGGGCGGCAGGTTGAAGCGTTGACGCAACTCTGTGAAATGCTTTCAATTGGGACCGAAGAGTCGCTTAGTACATTCTCAGTTGATTCGTTTGTTCCTGTGCTTGTGGGTTTGTTGAATCACGAGAACAATCCCGACATCATGCTTCTTGCTGCAAGAGCATTAACCCATCTCTGCGACGTGCTACCTTCATCTTGTGCTGCGGTTGTTCATTATGGTGCAGTTTCTATCTTCTGCGCGAGGTTGCTCACCATAGAATACATGGACTTGGCTGAGCAGGTTGTTCCTTAGTTCATGACTGTTGTGGGACTTCAAAACTTGTAAAACAAATATTATATGCTTCGATGTTGAACTCTGGTGCTGCCTAATTGTTTTTAAAATTATACATTACAATCTCCCTGGGTCATATTTTCAGTTTGAGAATAAATTTTCATTTTTTTTATCGGCGACATAGCATTTTGAAAATGAAATTCTTATAGTTTGATTACTGTGTTTGATGGCATGAACAGTCCCTTCAAGCTCTGAAGAAGATATCTCAGGAGCATCCCACTGCCTGCCTACGAGCAGGTGCTCTTATGGCCGTGCTTTCTTATTTGGACTTCTTTTCTACTGGAGTTCAGGTAAATTGTCAGTGAAGGACCTACATTCAGTGGATGATTATAGTTTTGTCCCTTTGGACTGTCATAATTCATTTGGCCACAGGTGCCTTAAGTGAGCAAGTGTAAGTTGACATTATTCTTTGTTTCAGCGGGTTGCATTGTCCACTGCTGCAAATATGTGCAAGAAACTTCCTTCAGATGCATCTGATTTTGTGATGGAAGCTGTTCCGCTTCTGACAAACCTTCTTCATTATCATGATGCCAAGGTACGGTCATGTTTTGTTGTCGGTCTTGTCACGTAATGGAATCTGTATTTTCTATTTTGCGTTCATAAAATTTATCTTTTTAAGGAAGTTTACCTCGAGAGGTGGGAAATTTTGATAATTATATTCTCTAGTATAAATTATTTATATATACCTTCACCTTTTGCTTTATAAATTTTTGTAGGTTCTAGAGCACGCCTCTGTTTGTTTGACTCGAATAGCTGAAGCGTTTGCGTCATCTCCTGAAAAACTAGATGAATTGTGCAACCATGGACTGGTAACACAAGCTGCCTCCCTCATCTCTAACAGCAGTTCTGGAGGGGGTCAAGCTTCTCTCAGCACACCAACATATACCGTAAGTGTAATTTTTGCTTCAAGTCTTTGATGCATTTTGCCTGCAGTTTTTGTTCCTTGACTTGGGCATATGCAGGGTCTAATCCGACTTCTTTCAACTTGTGCGAGTGGATCCCCTCTTGGAGCTAAAACTTTACTACTACTCGGAATTAGTGGTATTCTTAAAGATATTCTATCTGGTTCTGGAGTATCTTCTAATGCCTCTGTTTCTCCTGCATTAAGTAGGCCCCCGGAGCAGGTATGGTTTAACTTCAGAACTCTTCTTTTGGTCATTCACGTGTAGTTGTATCTCGTAATGGTTCGTTTATCAGACTCTGACCTGACCTTAATGCACCATTTTTTAGAGCCTTGGTATTTCCAGCTCTGTTAGATTTTTCAAGAGATGAATGTTTTCTAATTATTTGTTTTATATATAGATATTTGAGATTGTAAACCTGGCAAATGAGCTCCTTCCCCCATTGCCACAAGGAACAATTTCTCTCCCTATCATCTCCAACATGTTTTTGAAAGGGCCCATTGTAAGGAAGTCTCCCGCTGGTAGCTCTGGGAAACAAGAAGATTCAAATGGAACTGTTCCTGAGATATCAGCCCGTGAGAAATTATTAAATGACCAGCCTGAACTACTTAGGCAATTTGCCATGGATCTTCTCCCAGTTTTAATACAGGTTGACATTTGTTGCATTGCTTAAATTTTGCTTCATAGATTTGTGAAATTGAAAACTAGTTATGAGAAATTGCTACATTGCTTCCTTATTTGTGTTTTGGTTTAATTGATGGTATTGGCTTGCCTTTAATACAGATATATGGTTCTAGTGTCAATGGTCCTGTTCGGCACAAATGTCTTTCTGTCATTGGAAAATTGATGTATTTCAGCACAGCAGAGATGATCCAGTCTTTGTTGAGTGTGACCAATATATCAAGGTATGTAGAAATTTAATGGGATTGATATTACTTGATATTCTAACTGATTTTATATGTTCAAAGTCTTTATGCATTTTCTATTTGATTGTATAGTTTCTTAGCTGGGGTCCTAGCATGGAAAGATCCACATGTGCTGGTACCTGCCTTGAAAATTGCTGAAATTCTTATGGAAAAGCTTCCTGGGACATTCTCCAAGATGTTCATTAGAGAAGGTGTTGTGCATGCAGTGGACCAACTTATTTTACCGGGAAATTCAACCAATATCTCTACTCAGGCACCTTCTGCTGAGAAGGATAATGATTCTATATCTGGAGCATCATCTCGCTCTAGGCGTTATCGGCGACGCAGTGGAAGTTCCAATCCTGATGGAAATCCTTTGGACGATTTGAAAGCTCCTGTTTCAGTAAATGTTGGTTCGCCTCCAAGTTCTGTGGAGATTCCAACAGTAAATTCCAGTATTCGTTTGTCTGTTAGTACAGCTGCAAAAGCTTTTAAAGATAAGTACTTTCCTTCGGATCCTGGGGCTTCCGAAGTGGGTATTACTGATGATCTTTTGAATCTGAAAAATCTTTGCATGAAGTTAAATGCTGGTGCGGATGAACAAGGGACCAATGGAAAGGGGAAATCTAAATCTTCTGGATTTGTTCTGGAAGAGTATTTAATTGGGGTCATAGCTGACATGCTAAAGGAACTTGGCAAAGGTGATGGTGTATCTACTTTTGAATTTATTGGTAGTGGTGTTGTTGCAGCTTTGTTGAATTACTTTTCTTGTGGGTACTTCTCTAAAGATAAATCCTTAGAAACCCACCTTCCAAACCTTCGCCAACAAGCACTTACAAGGTTTAAGTTATTTATAGCTGTTGCTCTACCTTCCTCAACTGAGGTTGGGACTGTGACTCCTATGACCGTCTTGGTCCAGAAGCTTCAAAATGCCTTGTCCTCTTTGGAGCGTTTCCCTGTTGTGCTGAGTCATTCATCCAGGTCATCAAGTGGGAGTGCACGCCTCTCCTCTGGACTAAGTGCATTATCTCATCCCTTCAAGTTGCGGCTTTGTCGAGCTCAGGGTGAAAAGTCACTTAGGGATTATTCATCAAATGTTGTTTTGGTTGATCCGTTAGCAAGTTTAGCAGCCATTGAGGAATTTCTTTGGTCTCGTATCCAGCGAAGTGAATCTGGTCAGAAGTCCACTGTACCTGCTGGTCATTCTGAATCAGGGACAACTCCTGCAGGAGGTGGTGTATCCTCTCCTTCCACCACCCGTCGTCATTCTACTAGATCCAGATCATCTGTTAATATAGGTGACACATCTAGAAAGGAAATACTTCAAGATAAAAGCACTAGCTCTTCTAAGGGTAAGGGAAAAGCTGTATTAAAGCCCGCGCAAGCGGAGTCAAGAGGACCTCAAACAAGGAATGCTACTCGCAGAAGAGCAGCTCTTGATAAGGAGGCTCAAGCAAAGCCTGTAAACGGTGACTCTACTTCTGAGGTATAATGATGGAAACTTCTCTAGAAACAGAACTCAAATAACTCTTTTAGAAAACAATAATGTATTAAACTGTAGGATGGTAGCCATGCGTAGAAAATAACTGCTGGTAGTTATTTATTAGGAATTTAGGAGTATACATCTGATGGTAGGTTGTGTAATTAGGCGATGTGAAGTCATGTTTAGTTTGTGGATAGAGAATACTTTCTGTTGGAGATTTCTGTCTATGGGACAGCAAGTGTATTGGTGATTTTGTTTGTGATATAGGAGACTTTTGTTTCTGATACAGCAAGTGCATTCCGTATTAGAGACTTGTCTCTGGGACAGCATGTGTATTGATGTTTGTGTGATTTCAGTGTTACACATTATATTTATTACTCTATGAATTGGTGTTATATCATATACTGTGAAATCCTAGGTTAGAGTTTGCAATGCTTCAGTTTTTTTCATCTGTCAATCTATAACTTACAATTATTAAGTTTTTGTTGGATGGTGTTCTGTTTTGTCCTCTTCAGTTCCTTCTGGCTATGTATGACCTGACTATGGATTTTGCATGGGTACTATATATATGCTGATCCGCATCCTTTATTCGTAAAAGTGCATGTCAGGATTTGTTGCCTGGTGCCTCTCACAAGTAAAAAATGAAATGTTTTATACAGTTTATATTTGATTATTTATTCTGACATTAAACTTGTCAATATCGAAGTGTAGTTCTGTTATATGCCTGTTTTATTGGGAAATGTTTTAGACTACTTTTGGAGGTCTTATTTTCTTGTTTTGTTTTCCTATGACAGTGTTTGCATGCATGCTAAGCTTTGGTCTAAATGATGAACCTAATTCAACTTGCAGGATGAAGATTTGGATATATCTCCTGTTGAGATTGATGAGGCATTGGTGATTGAAGATGATGATATTTCTGATGATGAAGATGATGACCATGAAGATGTATGTTGTCTACTGTTATTTGGCTAAGATTTTCTTCCTTCCTTAGTTATGATTATCTGATTGAAGTAGAGTGGTTACTGTGCTGCTGTCATTTTTTGCTTTCTGACATCATTTTTTTTTTCTTACATGTTCAACATTACTTTTTGATACGTTAAAATCTGTGTGCATCTTTGTTTTTACTACCAGCGCTGGTGTCCCTCTACGTTGTTTGCAATATTTTCAAACTGAAATGCTGCAATGAAGATTGTTGAGTTCATGACCTTGTTCCAACTGTCTGAGCCACTCACTACTAACTCAATCCCAGTCTTTTAATTTGCAATTTTTTAATTTTGTCTATTGTCAATATATTTATTATTTTAAGGATTGCTTGAAATTGTGTGCTGTGTACACACAAGATATTCTTATTTATAAGGAACAAAATGGATATTTAATGATGGGAAATATTAGATAAGATATTTCCCTATCAAATCAAGCCATATCGTATCTCTAACATAATCAAATCATATCTATGACATTTATCAAGATTCAATGTTCGAATTAAATTCAGTTGTATATATTTTTAACTTTTACATATTTTGTGTGTTTTAATTTTTCTTATCGCAGGTTCTGAGGGATGATTCTCTTCCGTTGGTATGCTCTCCTGACAAAGTACATGATGTGAAATTGGGAGACTTGGCTGAGGAGAGTACTGTTGCTCCTGCAACAAGTGATGGCCAGGCTAATGCTGCCTCAGGTTCTAGCAGCAAAGCTGGTACAGTGAGGGGATCAGACTCTGCTGATTTTAGGAGTGGCTATACATCAAGTTCAAGAGGCGCAATGTCATTTGCTGCTGCTGCCATGGCTGGACTTGGATCTGTCAATAACAGAGGTATCAGGGGTGGAAGAGACCGACTAGGTCGTCCATTGTTTGGTAGTTCTAATGATCCTCCTAAGTTGATCTTTACTGCTGGTGGGAAGCAGCTTAATAGGCATTTGACTATATATCAGGCAATTCAAAGACAGCTTGTGCATGATGAAGATGATGACGAGAGATTTGCTGGCAGTAATGACTATGTATCCAGTGATGGAAGCAGGTTGTGGGGTGATATTTATACTATAACTTATCAGAAGTCAGAGAACCAAACAGATAGAGCTACCCCTGGAGGTTCAAGCTCTAATGCGTCAAAATCTGGCAAATCTGCATCAAATTCTGGATATGAAGCCAAACTACATCAGACATCTGTATTAGATAGCATCTTGCAGGGTGAATTACCCTGTGAATTGGAGAAATCTAATCCTACGTACAATATATTGGCATTATTGAGGGTGCTAGAGGGTTTGAACCAACTTGCGTCTCGTTTGAGGGCCCAAGTGGTTACTGATAACTTTGCAGAGGGAAAAATTTTGGATTTAGATGAGCTAAGTGTTACCGTTGGTGCTAGGGTTCCTGCAGAGGAATTTATAAGCAGCAAACTTACTCCGAAATTAGCTAGGCAAATACAAGATGCCCTTGCCTTATGCAGTGGGAGTCTTCCTTCATGGTGTTACCAGCTATCTAAAGCATGCCCTTTCTTGTTTCCTTTTGAGACCCGGAGACAGTACTTCTATTCAACTGCATTTGGGTTGTCTCGTGCACTGTATCGCCTTCAGCAGCAACAGGGTGCTGATGGTCATGGATCAACAAATGAAAGAGAGATCAGGGTTGGGAGATTGCAGCGTCAAAAGGTTCGTGTATCTCGAAATCGCATTTTGGATTCTGCTGCCAAAGTGATGGAGTTGTATTCTAGTCAAAAGGCTGTGCTTGAAGTAGAATATTTTGGCGAAGTTGGCACTGGTCTGGGTCCCACCTTGGAGTTCTACACACTTCTCAGTCATGACATACAAAGAGTTGCACTTCGAATGTGGAGATCAGGTTTTTCAGAGAAATATCCAATGGAAATTGATGGAAATGAAAGGAAAATGAAAAGTAGCGAAGGCTCTTTTGCTGGAGATGGAGAACTTGTTCACTCTCCTCTTGGACTTTTTCCTCGACCTTGGCCTGCAAATGCTGATGCATCAGAGGGTACCCAATTTTCTAAAGTTATTGAATATTTCCGGCTATTAGGTCGGGTAATGGCTAAAGCCCTCCAAGATGGACGCCTATTGGATTTACCACTATCAGCGGCATTTTATAAACTTGTTCTCGGTCAAGTAAGTTGTGGAATGTTGATGTCTTGTCAGTTCACTGATTTCATGTTTATACTTGATCTTTAGGATGATTTGTAGTTTGTATATATTTACCCTTTGATATATTGCAGGAGCTTGATTTGCATGACATTCTTTTCATTGATGCGGAGCTTGGGAAAACTTTGCAAGAGTTAAATGCCCTTGTTTCCCGGAAACGTTATATCGAATCTTTTGGTGGTTGCTATACTGATACAATTGGTAATTTACATTTTCGTGGGGCTCCAATTGAAGATCTCTGCTTGGACTTTACACTTCCTGGTTATCCAGAGTACATCTTGAAACCTGGAGATGAAATTGTATGTATTCAGTCTGTTTCTTTTTCCTTTTTTTTTTGTTTGGTTCTGATTCTCTGTTATGAAAATTTCTTTGAACTTACTGTCTAACTTTCAGGTTGACATCAATAATCTAGAGGAGTACATATCCATGGTGGTCGAGGCAACTGTTAAGGCTGGAGTCATGCGTCAGATGGAAGCATTTAGAGCAGGGTTTAATCAGGTATAATTGCTGATTTCAGTTATTTCTTTTAAATTTGACCATGTACCTTGTTTTAAGGATGCTGTGTGAGTTCTTATCTAGTATTTAATGTATTTGTTATGAATGTGAATAGGAACTTTTTCAATTTCATCGTTGTCTGGATTTTATTATACATGGTCCAGTCTTTTTCCATATCTTGTTTCTCCCAAATAATTTTATTGAAAAGTTAATTTGACTGGTTTTTAATTTCGTATTGGACATTAATCTTTTCAGCTTTTAGATTTTGATGTTTAGATTCTGAGGCATTTTTTTCTAGTGAAAATTACTACTTTTGTTTGTCCTAGCCTTTTACTTAAGTTTGCTATCTTCCTTGTGTTGTGTCCTGATCGGAGCTTGGGTATTATGGGGTGCCCAAGTCTCACATTCAGTAGTATGCAATTGGTATCAGAGCTAATTGTTGGTGTCTCAGAAAGGGCTTTCTGTGAAGGGTTTTGATCAGCGGGGTTCTTCTGACCAACAAGAGATTTAGGTAAAGTGTCACCGAGAGAAGTATGGTAAAAGCTTCTGAGACATTGACTCCTGTAAAGAGCGATAGGAACTTGGATACTATGGGGTGCCCAAGTCCCACAGTGAAGTAAACTGAGATGTTCAGTGGAGTATCAAGTGTTTGGTTCTCACTCCTTAATATTAGCCTTCGAGGGTGGGTTCCCCAAGTTTTTGGGTACTTATCATGCCCCCCTTACCTTTTCATATCAAGAAAGGAAGATTGAAAATAAATAAACGTATATCTAAGTTATTCAATTTCAAAATTTGACAAGTGAAATTAGCTGCTTGCTCCTCTTGATCGGCTGAACAATAGTTGGAACATGAAAAAACTGGTTGGATATTATATTCATATACTGAAGTTGAAAAACTAAACATTTTCAGGTTTTTGAAATCTCATCTTTGCAAATTTTTACTCCCCAAGAACTGGACTACCTGCTTTGCGGCCGTAGAGAATTGTGGAAGGTATTTCTTTTTATTCAAATGTATTGCTGTTTCTTACAACAATATTTGAACTGTTACCATGATCATTATAGTAAAAAAATTGTTTCTTTTCTGCAGACTGAGACACTTGCTGATCATATAAAATTTGACCATGGTTATACTGCCAAGAGCCCAGCCATAGTTAATGTATGATTCTTGTTCCTATAGAAGGGCAATTGTGATTGAAAAAAATTTAGGCTTTTATATTTGGAGCTCATTCTGTATGATGCTATTTTCAGTTACTAGAAATCATGGGAGAATTCACACCAGAACAGCAGAGAGGTTTCTGTCAATTTGTTACTGGTGCACCTAGACTGCCACCTGGTGGACTGGCAGTTCTAAATCCAAAACTAACAATTGTGAGAAAGGTATTAGAAAAATAAATTTTGATAACTTGCAACCTGTCTGCTAGTTCATTAATTATGCCTTCATGTTATTTTTTACTTGAAATCTTGAATGTTACAAGTGTCTTTATTATGTGAGGTGGGGATGATCCTCCGTTTGTGCTATTTTGAAATCTGGTCATTACCAGTGTTACTGCAGTTCTTTCTGAAGTAACATGATGTGTCGGGAAATCTGAATTTTCTCAGACAGAATAGTTGTAACATGATAAGCAGAACATTTACTGTGTACAGTGAAATTTAAGAAATGAATACATTGCTTTATTTTTCCTCTTTACATCTCGGAGCAGGGATACACAAAATACAATGCTAATAAGTGGTTACATTTACATGTCTTGGTGCAGCTTTCGTCAAGTGCAGCTAATGCTTCATCTAATGGGAACGGGCCTTCAGAATCAGCGGATGATGACTTGCCTAGTGTGATGACGTGTGCAAATTACCTGAAACTTCCTCCTTATTCTAGCAAGGTAGAAACACTGCAAAGCATTGTTGATTTTATGATCATGCATGTCAAAGCATCTCTCGGTGCTAATCTTTGATTTCCATTTTAAAACAGGAAATTATGTACAAGAAGCTACTCTATGCAATCAGTGAAGGCCAGGGATCTTTTGATTTATCGTGACCTTCCGGAACTAACCTACCCAACCCTGCATGTTAATATGATGAATCAGGGTTTAATCTCGAGGCTTAATTATTTTTTGGTTGCGTGTACTTTCTTCCTTGCTTCTCAAATAATGGCTTCAGTTGGGTCACGTTCGTCAAAGGTGGGCATGGTTTGGGTGAGTTTACCATTGTGAAACCTTACGGTTGATTCTTTATATATTACCAGATCAATCATAATCTTAACTGCAGCATCTGCAGAATTTGTCGATTATTTTAATCAATTTAACCAAGAGCCTCTTGTCGTTTTGTTCGTTGTCATTTGTTGATTATCTAATTCGTCTGAATTCCTTGATTACTGGCAGTTGAATTGGATTGCCTCATTTTCAAGGTGTAAAGGAATTTGCGGAGCTCATTTTAGCTGTTACAACATGTAAATAGAATAGGAATGTTGAGTAACTACCCTCCTAAATTTTTCATCGTTCTGTTTTCAAGTCAAATTATTGGCAGTTAGTTATATACATGTATGGAAGATGGTAAAAGGAATAGAAATATCAAATACTATGCTTTATGATTTTTATCGTTTCCCGTTATATCTCTTGTTCAGATCATCTTAGTGCTAAAATACCAATATGATTCTAAGCTTGTTTGACATGATCGTCCCAAAAAAATGTTTTCTTACAAGCCTGCAGCTACGCTATTATTCATAGTGTGAATTTCAAAGCACTTTCAACACAAAGCGATCATTTTGCAAAAAGAATCTGGGAGACAGTTTGTACTACATCTGAAATTTCAACTTAATTTTTAAACTCAAAACATTACGGAAGGTTCATAATTTTTAAACTCGGATTGGACCGGCGGATAGATCAATTTGTCAGATGATGATAAATCTTTGAAACCATTAACTCAATCATTATTATCATATTTTCATGAGGTCAAAAGAGCCTATAACTTTCGGAGCCTTTTTTTATTTCCTAAATTCAGCACATTGCAATATAGCAACATCAACAGCAAATATATATATTCTATTGAATTTAAATTATGGTTGAATTAATTTACTTGTTTTTCAATTATTTTACTTTTCAGTTAAAAGCAGTTCATTAAAAATAATTAATTCCTGGAGTGATATATGTATAATACTGTTGAGAATTTAAATTTGATGGTGTGTTGATATAAATCAAACAAAATTTCTTCAAGAATAATATCAACATGCTCCTCATGATGACGCACATGTTTTAATTTTGAGGAGATAATTTTCCATTGATTTGAATCTAGTTTAACAGCATGCATTAATGTGCATTTTTCGTGTTGAAAACTTAGTTTGAAATCTAAACTATTCATGAATTTTCTTCTAAACTTTACAAGAGTAAGTTAAACCGAGTACATTTGATTCTAAAGCTCTCAAGTTTCATATTCATGATTGATATTGTCTTGATATTGTAAGTGTTTGATCATTTTCACTTAGAAAACGAGAAGGAAAAGTTGGATTTATAACAAACTCTGGTAACTTGTGTGACTTAATTACTAGTTCAATATATTGTCTTCAATAGAGATAATTTGTATCATTAAGTTTCTCAGCAATTGAGGTAGGGAAGGATTGCGAAGTAGAAGCCACAGTAACAGATACATTATTATTATTAGAGAACACCTAAATAAAATGAAACCACAATTTCTAAACGCGACACGAACATCAAAATTAAAAAGCCCAATTTCAATTTATAGAAAAATCGCAATCAAATAATGTTTCTTGATCACAAATCACACATTAAATTGACGAAACCAAACAAAACGCAATTTCAAAACAGCAAGAACTATCACTGAATCACGAGAACAAAGAACAAGAGAAAAATAATAAGCGCAATGGACAATCACATTTGAATGATGAAGAAATTGAATAGTTAAAAATAAACTCTAGATACCATCTTAGAGAAACTAAACGAAATAAATTTTTATTAGTTATTAAACAACACAATAAAATGAACATTACAAGTATTTAAAATATTTCCACCATTCAGCAACTATGTGGTACCCGTCTAGCACCTATGTGTTGGCTTAAAACTATATGAACTTTACAAGTATATACTAAAAAGTTTTAATCTAAACAGGTGTACATTTACATAGAAGCAAGTAGTTAAGCAACTATGCACTAACATACAAACAAACATTTTGACAACCGTATACTAACTGGAAAAAGACAAACAATTGCAGATTAAAAATTCTTGCTAACAAATTTTTACATAGTCTTATTACACCCAGTGAAATTTTAATGGGTTTGAATTAAAAAAAATCGTTAGTTTTTATAATTAACTTTTAGGAGTTTAGTTTAAAATGGGTCACACAGCACTTCACATCTTCTGGTTCAATTTTTTGTGTGATATAGCGTAAATAAATAAAATAAACCGCATTTCGTCTTAACTTGCCAATTAATAGTTCTTACATATTTTGATCCAATTCTTAAATGGAATAAAATTACTGCCTTTTAGTTGCTTTAATCAACTCAGTAATGTAATGATAGTTGACAAGTCTAAACCTTATTATTACTGTATATAACAAATTAGTTCTTTGGGACTAAGCAGCATTTTGGACATCTTATATGATAAAATATTTGTACTGCATGAACATTTAAGAATACTTCAGAAAATGAAAATGTAAGAATATCGGATAAAACTTAATCTTATCGAACTTGTATTTAAATGTTTTTCTACATTCTTAATGTAATTGAGAACAAACAAAAATGGTGTTTGTTAAGTAAAGACACTGTTTCTACAAAACAAAACAAACTGAAATCTGAGTTTATGGAGTAAGACTTCAGCAATGAAATAACTAACGCAAACTCAGCTCTACTTCTCCTAGTGGCAGGTTTCTAGTAGTCACACTTGGCTTGGACTGCAAGTGACTTGAACACATCTGGGCAAGCATCTTTGCCCTTGTTGAAGGTTGCTGCGTCAACTGGAATCGTGCATGACTGTTTTCCCAGGCAATGCTGCACAAAGTCACAAACAGAAAACAAAAGGTTGAGCTTGGATAAGATAAAAAAAAGAGTTAGTTGGTAATTTGTCTATTTTGCAGAGAAAGAAATGAGAGGTTTGTTTGCCTGTTCAACAATCTGCTTTGTGGCAGGTGCATCACATTTTCCCATAACAAAGGCTCCACAGATACCCGTAGGATCACCAAAGCTTGCAAACTCCACAGCCTTAATGGTTTTGTAGGTTGGACATGTGATTGTTGCTGCTGGCGCTAGTTTGTCCACAACAGAGAGGAACTTCCCAGCCTTACATGCCCATGAATTGATGTTGGGGGGCTGATTCTCTGTGATGAAACTGCATACTGTATCTCTGTCAACAGTTTCGATCTCAATCTTTTCTGGGTTTGCTCTCTCTTCCTCAAATATAACAAGCAAGTTGTCTTTTGGATTGAGGTAAATTCGTGGGATGTGGTACCTGATACAACACAAGTAGCAAATTTGAGATGGTTCGTTTTCTTCTCCTTTGGATTTCTTGGCCAGATATTTGTTTATCAGTGATTTACTTACTCTAACTGAGTAGGAGTTCCGAGGGGAGAGAGGAAGCTCATCCAATGACGACCAATGCTTTTACCATTGATCCATATCATTCCCTTCCCCATACCAGTCATCCTTATGGCAACAGGATCTCTTCCATCTGGCGTTGCAAAATTTGTCTGCAAAACATGTTTGATTTTATTGAGTCCCCTAACAAAAAACTTGCCAAAATTTTAATCCAGTAACCATTACCTTGTACCACGAGAGAACACTTCCAGTTCCCTTGACTTCTTTCCATTCTACTTTCTTTGATCCCTGCTCAGTGAAAATGGCAAGTTCCTCACCTCGGATACCAGCCTGCAAAACGGCACCAATTCAGTTGTACTATCTCACCTGTTCAACTGTGATTTAAACAGATTGGTTAATTAATTAATACCTTAGCACCCCAACCATTAGAAGTGAGATCAATTTTTCCGGAGTTAAGACCAAGGATGAGTATAGACTTGGGTCCAGCATACCTGTGCTCCATGTATGCTCCACTGTCCTGTATATCAAAGGGGATACAATACAAGAATACAATGATATTATTATCCTCCTTGAAACAAACAAAGTGGTGAAAATGGGGGAGAAGGGAAAAGTTGAGCCTCTTACAGGTAGTCCAACAGTGCAAGCCAATATAGATATGTAGTTAACTCCAACCTTAAAGGTTACAGGTTTCTGGAATTCAAAACCTTTTTCTTCATGGGTACCATGATTTGTTCCTTAAAACCATCAAGACAATTCATTAACACCCCTCATGAGTTTGTCTTAGAGAATAAATTCAAATATATTGGACTTGATCCACTTCCTCTTATAAGGCAAATGATCATTAGTCAAATTTCTGCATTCTTACCAATATATTCTCCATTTATAAAGGCATGCAGTGCATGGCCAAGACTCATGATACGAAGAACGGGGGATATCTCATCCTTCCTTGGCAAGTCTCCAGGACCCAATTCCACGCTTCATTAAATATGTTGAGATTGATGAAATATTATGCATAATAAGGCAAAAATATAGAAAGAACCATATCCTCAGTTGTTGCAGGAACTCACTCACCTGGTGGTGTACCATGCATAGTCGGTGACGTCTCTAAGCAAGCTATAAAGCTCCGTGGGAACATTTAAAACAACTGGTATATCCTTGGCGTTTGGAATGGACTCAGTAAACACCTCCCACTTGAGATTGTTTGAATTTTTTGTCTTCCTGAAGTTCCTTGAATTATGTTCTGAAGCAACCTGATTGAGGAGGCAATGTAAATTAAGATACATGGACTAATCAAGGAGCTAAACAAAAACTTCAAAGCCTTGTAAAAAGCAAGGGCAAAAGAAGCTACATGTTGGGTGTTGAAGACCACAGTCTTGCAGTCAGGGAGGATACTAATGGAACGTGGTGGCAGATGATAAGTGGAACCTCTGAATTTTATGTCGATTGGTGTTTTGGTGTGGTTGTTGGTGATGAAAGCAGCACATAAGTCACTACCTGGCTTCTCGTAAACTATAATCTGCGTATTTTAAACTTGCAGCATTATGGCTTAAACTGTGTTATGGGAATGTGAATCACGAGAAGGATGATGAGATGATGCTGACCTCATGATGATGGGTTAGTTTTGTGATTACTGATTGACCCCCGAACAGGGCCTTCCTGCATAGGTTCAATGCCTTGTGCACGTCCCTCAGGTGAGACCATTTTGGATTTCTCTGCAAACCGAACTCATCAAGAGGGGCTTCATCGTAATATCGGGTTGTACTGAAGGCAGAGCTTGTTCTACCAAAATTTGTTCCACCATGGTACTACACACAAGTTTCAGATTGAGTTGAGTGAGAACAGAAACTTTGTCCATAACTTCATTTCATAAAACAAGATGAAGTTATTTCTTACCATATAGTAGTTCACCAAAGACCCATTCTTAGAGAAGAAGCGGGCAACAGAAAAGGCAATGTCTTCTGCTGATCTTTGGGATGGTGGATCTCCAAACACCCTATACCTGTACTTGCAAATGGGGTAAGGTAAGCCAAAACTAGAACACTGTTTGAATATACTATTGAATTAATTGATGTTGATTAAACATTATAAATGAATATACTTACTGAGCAGTCCAGTTTTCAGTCCACAGAGAAGGCTTGTGAGGTTTGTTGGGGCCTGAAAAGGTATCACCACAGTGCCTTCCATTGCATGCATTAATCTGGAAATTGAAGTAGAGTCGGTGAGGTCAGAGATAACACGTTTCGTCTCTTCTCTTCTCAGTGGAAGGACAGTTATGTCTAAACAATTACATGAGCTTACCACTGGATCAGGAGCATCCGTTTGCTTGCACATGATCCATGGAACTCCAACATCCATTGCCACTGCCATTTTTGCGGCCCATTGGACGTAATTAGTTCCTTCCTCTCTAAAAGCACGTTGGATATGGTTGTACTCATTCTCGATCTGTATAAATAAAATGCTGTGAACACTACTTTGTTTATACTATATATTGTGCACCCTGCAGAAACTAAGTAGCGTTACGAGACTTGTTATGTCGATGATCAGAACCTGTGCCAAGATGATGGGGCCTCCTTGGGGAGCAAAGAGCTTCGCGTCTTGCAATACTTTTATAACATTTGATGTATACTCTTTCATGTGCATCTGCAAATTACAAATCATTTTAATAATCTTCCATCGTATTTCCAGGAACTAGATCAACTTCAGGTAAGCTTCATTCATACCTTAAAGGGTTCATTGTTAGAGCGGAATATGATCTCAGGGACCTCTCTTAGCCAATACGGAAGTCCTCTGATGCATCAACATTGAACCAAATAAGAGAGACAAAGAGGTATTATTTATTTTTATAGTTCAGAACATACATTTCATATGGATTCTCTCTCATTTCAGAAATAACATACCCGTGATTCCATTCAGCTTGGATGAAAGGCCCAAGCCTGAGGGTAACATACATTCCTTTCTCATGGCAGATCTGCATGAACCTTACGAAATCATACTCCGGATCCATTTTGAACTGCAAAATTAGAGAACAAACCACCAGTTAGTGAAGCTACAATATTCATTAACGATTCGTGCAAGTAGTAGTTCGATCTAGTTCCAGAAATGATTTTACCTTGCCTTTCTCAGCCTCGTGAATGTTCCAGAAGATGTAAGTTTGAATCACGTTTATGCCTCCACGTCTTGCTTTGTCAATAAGCATTGGCCATGACTGAAAACGTACACACCCACCCAACCAACAAAACCATTAATTAGCTTATCTACATAGGAAATCATTGCATGGTTTGGAATCCTCACGTTCACACGTAGCAATGAGTTGAATATTTCATATTACAACAAAAATTATAAAGTTGAACTGCATGTTACATTGAGATACAGTGAGATGACATAGCATGCATAGAATAGCATGTTACTTGATGAAGAAAGTACCTCAGGGGGACTTCGAGGGTAATGGACGGAACCGGAGAAGAGAAGCTCCCGTTTTCCATTGATAATGAGTGACCTGCCATCGTAGGTGACTTCCCTCTTCTGGCCTCCATCATCTGCGCTAGAATCATTCTTCTTCTTGTCTCCCTTGACACCGGACGCAAAGCTCAGTGAAACAGTGATGAAAAGCAAGGTAATCAAAGCAAATTTGATTGTTGACATGTTGAGATTGTGTGAGGGGAAAGTAGCTAGAAATGAATCAGATGCAACAGTGGCCCAGAAACTGTTTCCACAATTCCATCAGTGACACTGAGGTTCATGATGTGTATATAAGGTGTCGGAGAAAACCTCGGTTTCCCACTCTCAAATTTCTGTTAGGAATCATTGGTCGTGGTTAAGCTTTTTCCTATTACCACTACGTGTCGCATAACTATGTTGCTTTCTCCTTCTTTCACTGCTAGCTACACAGTACTTTCCTTTTCTTTCTAAGCTATACTATTGTTTTGCCACTTGTTTTCGATTTTGTTTCTATTTCTTACATTTATAAGAACTGTCGTGTTACAATCTTTTCTTAAAAACTGCAAACACCAGATAATCTAAGCTTGTAATTATTTATAAACAAATAAAATCAATGGAATTATAAAGAATATTTTCTCAGGTTGTTAAATTTCTTATAAATTCTAATAGAATATATTCTCTTTATTTTGTTTTGAAATTGTAACACCTAGTGTAATTATAACATGCAATCTATAATATGTTTTAATATTTCTCCATTTGGAAAATTAAAACTATATATTTTAAAAGAATGTTTATAAACTTTATTAACTTCTTTCCTTTTTATATATGCAAAATTCTATCTACTCATATATCAAATACAATTATAGCATATTTCAAACAGTCACATAAAAAAGTGAATAATTTAATATTAGAGTCAACATGCAATACAATCATATTTATCATAAATTGAACAAAATATAATTTAGATACCATTTCTACACACTGAAAATCTACAATAGACTTAACTATAAATGGACAAAAAAAAACATGAAAGTCATTTATCAAAAACTTACATTAAGTATGATCTACAAGACTAACACACCTAACATATTACAAGCACTTAAAAGTATACAACTATAGGAAAAGATGAATTCATTGCACAAAATTATTATTTCATTAACTTCTAATAATAAATGGTGTCTAAATCTATATGACTTATATCATCATTAATTATTTATTAATTAATTTTAAATGTAGATTTACTCAATATATTCTAATTTTCTGGACATGAGAATCTACCAACCCGATCAAGATTAATAAGAGCAAAATTCACTCCTGAATAAAATTTGATGAACGAAATATACAAATTTTTTAGTTCTGCAAAATTTTCTCAAAACTAGTTTCACTCCAAAACAAACAATTTACTCAATACAATAAGTCTAATATATAAAAAAACACATATAACATAAACATCTATTAACTAATATTAACTAATGTCACTCAAATTGAACATATCACACCAAAGTTCACATGCAAAATCAATAATGCACACACCAAAATTTAATAACCAATTTTAATTCTCTTAACAAGTTTTAAGACTCAATTTAAATTGTTTTATTCTCCAAATCAAATTATTTATATACCAAATCAACTGAATATGATTGTCAAAAGGTCAAATTTATCCATTCAAAGATTAAAATCTATACATACCATGGAATCATAATACAAATAAATCTAACCTTACAAAACGTTTCATCACCAACTAATCTAAAAGATTCTAATCCACTATTTCAAAAATGCTTTTAGAATAACTTCCCTTACCTTATTGGTGAGTTCTTTAAATAATTACTTCAAAAACTTATAAAAATGAAGAAAAATCCTAACTTGCTCATATAATGTCTGATTCGCAAATAAACTATATCTTTATTGTAAATATAGTCTAGAAGGAATTTATCTATTTGATTGATCTCACATACTATAACAAAACTCTACATAAACAAACAAGAAAGAGGAAACTTCATAACTAATTAAGAGGGAGAAAACTTATAAAAATATTTAAATATCTGATGAGTATAAATTGATGCAAAGACACACTAACACTCTTTAAACAAGAAAATAATGAGAATAAAAAATTATACAGAATTAATTAAATAATTAAAATTTAATTTATATACTCAACTCAACTAAGAATTTCAATCTTTATTTTGTTTTAAAATAATCTATTAAATAGAAAATTAGGTCTCACAAATAATTTACATTTTAATGTTTTTTGTTTTATATTTTAGTTTTACATGACTTGTGCATAAACAATATTAACTTTAATTTTTAACAAGTAAACACCCAATTGTGATTCTTTGCAGTTTTTTTTACTTCTTGAAATTCCTTGAATTGTGTTTATTACATGGGACAAAGGGTATGGAAGAGAAGAAGCAAAGTCACTTCAAACGTTCATTTATATTTTTATTAAATTGAGATTAAAACAGTCTAATGTTTTTAAGTGTGCTAAGTTAATATTTCCAAACACTTGCTAATACATCCAATATCTAATGTTTTTTTTTTAGATTTGGTAAAGGGTCTAGATATTAGCTCCGGTTACCGGTTCTAGATACTACCTTCTATAACCGGTTGGACAATTGATTCTTTTGATCATTCGATCGTACTTTCTTTTCTTTCTTTATTATTGTGTCTATGTTTTGGCTTTCATTGAATATATCAACAGACACTCAAGTAAGTATTTAGTATTTAACTGTTTTTAGTGTCTTATTTATTGTGCTTATTTATATAATTTAGAATAAATTATGTCATTGATGAGTCGTGTTTAATGTTTATAATCATAAAAATAAAATAAAATAATTTGATTCACTAATCTCTTTTTACTTTAAAGTTAAAAAATCACTCTATAAGAAAAAAAAATTAGAATTGTTTGAAGAAATAAGTGGACTTTGGAATATGAACCAAAAATTGAATATGACCCATAGATGGTGGTGGTTGCTTAAAATGAGGTGGTGGAAGGTTGATTGACATAGGTTTAGGTGTAGATTAGATAGTGGTAAATTAGTATTTATAGGGAAATTTAGAATAAAATTCCAAGAGATACGTGCCGTGTCTTACACAGAGAGAGGAATGAATATATAAAATTGGTTGACTTTACCCATGCAATTGATTAGTAGGGGTTAATCTTTGAAGTGTGACGAATAATTGATAACACTCCATGTGCTTAATCAGTGGCAGATGAACCTGAAACTACCTGTCTCCACTCTCCACACTCGTTCCGTAAAACGTCACAATTCTTCATCTCTCATCATCCAACTAATCTTATTAGGTGGGGAATGTACTACTATCCACACTCAACAACCATTCATCATCAAATTTCATGCAATTTTCTGCAAATCAAATTCAAATTTAAGCATATATATGTTTCTATGACTGTGATGGAGCAAGAAGGATCAAAGAAGTTGGTGGCGTGATAACATTTATATATGCATCATCATTCATTCTCATTAGTACCATTTTTTCTGCTTTAATTACACATAATTAATTAAAAGCATGGCTTCCTAATGAAGGAAGATTAAAAGCAAGGTCCATTCTCAATATCGTGCCTTTTCTTTCACATCATTCCCACACTTGTCACCATCTTCCACGTGGGTTTAATGGAGGATGCATTACCCATCCCTATCATGCATATACATAATTCATAGATAGTTTAAGTATGAGATTAGGAGTTTCTTGTCACAGAATGATCCTATGTTAAACTTTTGTTGAATTCAGGATAAACACGTATTCTGATTCGATTAATGACGTGTGGAGTATAATTTGGGTTGGGGTTCTGGGAGAAATCTGGAATCATGGTATTATTTTCAATAGGACTGTGGCTAACACGTCTGAAGTGTGTTCTCTAATGCAAGCAAATGTTTGGTTTTGGATCTCTGTAAAATCTAACTCTGCTTTGGTTCCCTTTTCCAGTTAGTGTTTGGAACCTTTAGAATGTATGTGATTGGTTGTTTGAAGTATTTTAGGTAGTTAGTATGAGTAATGGTTTGATTGTAGGTTTGACGGTTTTTAGTAGATGTTGGTTACTGTATTTCTTGTATAAGGGTTGATTCATCCCTGAAGTGATTCACATTTATTTATTTGTTATTATTCATAAAAAAAAATTAGCAGTTTGATTATTCCTAACTGTAGAAAGAAAGTGTTGCAGTAGTTTTTGTTTGCTGGTTTAACTTGTAATTTGGCCTTGTTATTATAATCAAATTGCTGAGAAGATAATTATTAATTTTTGTCCTTGTTAATGGTAGCAGTTGCTGTGTTCTTCCATGTAGTGGACGGCAACCTGCGTTGATTTGACTTGGCATATTATGATCACATGATCTGTGAGGATTGAGGAAGATAATAATGTAAGGACAAACAATAAGTCGCCACAAATTAAAAAATGGATACTGTTTCTCTGTTTTTCTCTTTGTCAGAATTATGCGACAATTGCTCAAGGTCTTTTATGACAGAGCGTGATTCTTTTTAACATGCACTAAATTTACTCATGCAAAATACTGAACTAAACTAGAACTGTTATGGGCATTATTAATATATAATATTAAAGTTTATATTATAAAATTAGTTTATAAATGAGGTTTGTCCATGTTATCTTATTACCAGTTTCAAATCTTTTTAGAGCTGAGGTCAAATTTCAATTCATCAAGATGTTTTGTAAGGACAAAACTGTGATGAAATACTTATATTTGTACTAATTATGTGAGGGAGAGTGTCTCCAGAATTTGCCTTCACTTCATCCTTTTTGTTCCTTCTTTTTTCCGTTCGTCTCTTTTCTCTCGGTCACTTGTGTTTTAGAATTACGTTTCGGTCTCTCGATATTTAGGATGGAAACACTCTAAAGATTAAGTCAGTATATATGTTAATTAACTCCTAAAAAAAGTTAAAAAACTGAACTAAACATTCTATCTATTTATACTACTTGTTAATGGGTTTATTGGATATGTTACATCATTTTAATCCTTCTATTTATCTTTTATTAATTATTTTTTGTACTTAATTTTCATTTTTATTTCATATGTGTCCCGTTCCTTACTAATACTGACACTTATGTGTCATTTCATGTAATATTTCCACTAACATTTACACTTGTCTTTATCTTTTTTTAGATATCTCGACTTCTCAACTTCTCGATTTGTTTACTTTTGATATGTTCGTTTTAGTACCTATTTTCAAAACGGATAATATATCAGAAATAATGATTAAACCTAATAATTCTATCTTTAAAACTTGAGGTTAAATATAT
>Ga0123341_1000550_pt1 | contig 23527 bp, 14 predicted proteins | sample Turbeapinknodule_FD_89959 | JGI IMG/M metagenome (GOLD analysis project Ga0123341, IMG submission 89959) | Root nodule microbial communities of legume samples collected from Mexico - Turtle bean Mexico pink nodule | ecosystem: Host-associated > Plants > Roots > Nodule | place: Mexico: Nepantla...
AAATTGAATGCTTTGTTTTGTTTTGTTTTTAAACTTTTTGGATGTATATATTAAATCCTTATGAAGAGGGATATATTTTGAGATACAAATATGAGAAAACAATATATGTTTATATGTTAATTAAATATTGTACGTTAATTAAATATTGTACGTTAGTTAGATATTGTACGCATTTTTTTTTAAAAGTTAGGGATGTTACATATGATAAGAAGTGCACCCAAATATCAGAAAATAGATTAAATGAAAAAAAAACTTGAAACTGTGAACAAAAAACAGATGAAGGAAAAACACTGCAGAAAAACCACAAATAAAAAAACCAATAAAAAATTAGAAATAATATTAACATGCACAGAACCAAAAATATGATGAGAAGTGCACACAAATATCAAAAAATAGATTAAATGAAAAAAATAAAAACTTGAAACTGTGAACATAAAACAGATGAAGGGAAAACACTGTAGAAAAACCACAAATAAAAAACCAATAAAAAATAAAAAATAATATTAACATGCACATAACCAAAAATATCATAAGAAGTGCACACAAATGTCAGAAAATAGATTAAATGAAAAAATAAAAACTTGAAACTATGAATAGAAAACAAATGAAGGGAAAACACTATAGAAAAACCACAAATAAAAAATGAAAAATAATATTAACATGCACAAAACCAAAAATATGATATGAAGTCCACACAAATATCATAAAATAGATTAAATGAAAAAAATAAAAACTTGAAACTGTGATCAAAAAACAGATTAAGGGAAAACACTGCATACAAAATATAGTTAAAAAATAAAAAAAGGAGAAAGAAAAGAACCTATTCGGTTGCATGACCTTGCTTGAGAAATGGGGCAGGATGAGTGGTGGTCGTTTGCCATTGTAGATGAACGCACCAAAAAAAGAACAAAATAAGAGAATGGTTACAATGGAAAAGAAAGAACAAAGCAAGAGAAGAGAATGGGTAAATATCAGAAAGCAAAAGTAGTGTTTCACATTCTATCCAACACTACCCATTATATTCTGATTGTAATTTTAATTCTAAAAAAGTAATTAGAATTAGAAATATTAATATATTAATAATTAATAATAATGATATTGGAATTAATGATAATAGTGGAAACACAGTCAATGGTGTGAATTAGAAAGCATCATTACCCTTAATTTTGGAATTTTAACTTTTGGAAATCTAAAACAATAAATATCTAAATAATAATAATAATAACAATAAAAATAATAGTAATAATAAAAATAAAAATAATAATTATAATAATAAAATCCCAAACACATTTATCTTTTCAAATCTTTTCAAACTTGGATCAAAAGTGCAATAGTGGAAGCACAGTTTAAACAACAAATGATCACATTGCAACACTGAACAAAATGAGATGAACAAAATGAAAACGAAAACGAAAATGAGATTCACAGAGCACAGAAGAAAACATAAATATCAAATGCAGTGCTGCGAAAAATTAAATGCAGAAGAAAACGAAAGCTACCAAAGTTTGCAAACAAAGAACCAAAAACCAAAAACCCTTATTTTTGCAGAAGAGGAAAACATTGGGCCAGTTCATAAATTTTGTCATCGTATAGGGTTTGCAAAAATTAAATGAAGAAGAAAACGAAAGCTAAGCATTTCCAAAGTCAGAACAAAACAAAAACATAGATGAAAACTAAAAAATCAAATACAGCGCTACGAAACCCAGCACCGATCAAAGAAGAAAACGAAAAAGCCAAAAAAAATTGAAGAAAACATAAGGGGACATCAAGCTTGCAAACAGAGAACCCAAAAATCATAAACCCTAATTTTTGCAAACCCTAATCTATATATATAATTGATAAAGTGAGCCAAAAATTAGGGTTTGAAATAAAAAGCGTATTCAGAAAGCATTACCCGAAGGCTGCTCTATTCTGCAACATTTGCACAGCCATCACGGAAAAGGGAAATACGTTGGTGCAGATTAAAGATGCCTTTCGATAACACATGTAGCAGTTACCGAATTAGTGAATATCAGTAAAGAGAAAAGGAGAGAAGGAATGAGAGAATGGCTTTGAGAGAGATTAGGGTTTTAGAGAGAAGGGGAAATCAGAATGAGAGAGAGAGAAAAAAAAGTGAGTTTTAAGAATTGGTACGTGGCAAGCTCTGGTTGGTCCAGGTGTCATATGGTAATTGGTGAAGCTTTGGTCAATTTTCCTCTTTGGGTAAATTTCTTTTTCAATTTTTTTTTCCAAAAAATTGAGGTTGTGACACTTGTCAAAATAGGCATGTTTGTGCTCCCTCAATTGTTATATATATAGATTTTCAAGGGTTTCTAATATCAAGTCTCCACCTAGAAGCTGATAACATAAATTAAACATGAGAAGAGCATCATTTTGTATAAGAATCAGGGAACTAATACCTGAATAGCTAGTATATTATGAATTTGTGAACATGCAGAATCTCTTGGATGATAACTAATCAATAATCACTATGTGCACAACCTTTGAAATAATATACATTTAGTTTTGTAAAAATTACAATTACAGTTAATGAAAAGTAAATTCTATATAAAAAAAACTAACAATGAAAAGGAAGAGAGATTACTAATGAAAAGGAAGGGAGAAAAAAGGAACACGAAGCAAAGCTCCCAAAGACACGTTGAAAGCTCACTCTAATGCTCTATATATGTTCTCCTCACGCCTAAGCTTTTTCTTCAACCTATCAACCCAAAAATAAGTTGGAGAATCCATCTTTGTTAGCAATTAGAATGAAATCCGAACAAAACCTAACTATTCATATAACCCGAATAACAAAATTAAAACAACCATGTCCTCACAACAATTACCACATCGAGGCGAGGGGTTTTGGGGGCTCCGACGAACCAACACTGTGGCTAACCAAATTCACCGGCGACAACTTCACAAGACTCTTGTCGAAAACCCTCACATTCTTGTCATGTTCCTTCACACTCTTCTTGGCATGCAACACCACCACTCTCTTATTCCCGAGATCGATGCATCAACACTTTCCTTAAGCTGAAGCTGAACCTGAAGGCTTGGAGCAACGAAGATGAGCAAGAGTCTCCGACCTTAGGTACTTGTTTCTGGAGCTTCGTGAACGCCTAATCCCTTGAACCTTCTGATCTTCTCCTTTGGTGACACCTTCTCCATTCTCTTGCTCTCCAGACTCAACTGAACCTGAAAAATAAAGGAAAGAAAATTGAAAAACAAAGCTTAAGAAGAAGAAGAAGAAGAAGAAGAAGAGTAGTAGTAGAAAAAGAATCGTTGTTACATGATGATGAAAATAGAAGACGAAACAGAAAGGAAAAGAAGAGAATAAGATCGCTGCATTTTCAAAGAACGAAAAATAGTGTTCGAGAAGGAGAAGCCAACAAAGTAAAAGGAACAAAATTAAAATATTTGACTTCGGTTCAATAAAAAATCGTTCAGGTTTATTAGAGGTTTAGAAAACATCTACTATGTGTGTTACTAGAGGTTTAAAAAACCTCTATTAACTTTGTTACAAGAGGTTATATTAACCTTCATTAATAAATTCCTCTTAAAATTAGAATTTTTTTTTAGTGATTGAAGTCTTGAGTGAAGACCTGTTGCCTTATGTGTCTAGGTAGCTTAAGTTTTGTTTTGGTTATCTTGATTTATCTTTCACCTTTAGGAATGATGAAGAGTCCAAGAACAAAATGGTTTTCAACTGGTTAAACTGTTTTTTAATTGGTTAAAAATATTTTCAACTGATTTTAATTTTGTTTTCTGGAAAGTTACAATTTTTCAATTTGTTATCTTTCTAATGAATTGATTGAAAATATTTTTACATTTTTATATTTTTTCATAATGTGTTTTATCTACTGAAAACCATATTTTAATATGTAAGATGATAAGTGTTTTTCAGTTTAAATACATTCTATTTGAGAAAAAACAGTTTTCACACAAACTACTGGTTTTGAGTAAAATCAAAATATTGTTTTGTTTTTAACCAGTTGATTTTACAGACAATACATTCTTCTGTTTTAAAACTGTTTCTGTTTTAACTCTTTTAAAAGGGTGAATTTGTTTTCTGAAAAAAGGTTCCGAATATTGCTTACACAAAATACACTTTTACAATTTTTGAGAATCCAAGAGTGAGTTGTGTTTTTGGAAAAATTAGTCATTGTTGATCGTTGAGAGTTCTTGGTGCCTATTTTTCATCATCTAGCTAGAGGTCAAAGGTTCTTCAAAGTGTTGTTGTGAATTGGGAGATCCTATTATATTTCTTGGTTCATAGTCAATGTGAATTCGTTCCTTTTCATTACTGTTTTGTAATTCTGTGTTTGTAAGTGCCAAGATAGGGTTTCTTGGTGAAAATCACAACTGTTACAGGGTGTTGCAGTGAGTGGTTGGTTCATGTAGTATTGAAGAACTTTTTTTTGTTCTTTTTGTAAAAGAATTTTGTTGTTTAGTGAATTCCAATTTGGTGTGAGGTGGGACTTGATGTAACTTTGTTGTGAGTGAACTAGTATAAAATCTTTGTGTACTTTAAGCTTTCTTTATCATTGCACTTCACTTTTCTGCATAATTATCCGTATTGGTTTAATCAATCAATTGTTTTTAAAATCAATAAGTTGTTTTTGTTGTTTTCATATTTGTTCGTTTTTCTGAATTAAACAAAAATTGTTGTGCTAAGTAATTTTGTTTGGAACACTGTGTATTGATTCTGTTTGTATACACTTGAACTCATTACTGGGTTTACAAGGTATTTGAATCAAAAGTTTCTTTAAAACTTTGTTTGAATATGTTGAATTCTGCATTGTTTCTTGAAAGCTGCAATATCTCTTTTTTTGTTATTGTTATTTTTAAATTTAATCTGTTGAAATTAATTCTGAAATTTATTTCTTAAAACATATTTAAATTTTTCTTAAGTGTGATTTTGATTTACAAATTTGTGTTTTAAGAATTGTGTGCTAAGAAATTTAATCAATTATTTTTTATAAAAACAAATTCATTTTTCTTAATCAGTGTTATTTTAAAAATATTAATATGTTGTTTTGAGAAACAATCAGTTAAAATTTTGTCAAAATTGTTGTAAACCATTTATTGCGAAAATCTAACTAAGTACAATTCACCCCCTCCTGAACTTAACCTCCATTAATTCATCAAGGGTGACTCAAGACACGTGTCATATGCTATGGACACTAACATGCTTGCAATACTTCTTAACCTCATTGGAACGTGTGTTGACCTGATATCAGTTTGGATGGGATCTAAACCTGACATGCATTATATGGTTGGGGTGCTCGGGAGATCTGTCATCACATACACAATGTATTTTTATCACGCATGCAAGACTTCTCAATGTCATTAAGAACGTGTGTTGACTAGAAGTGACCTTGGATAGGATGTCCACACTATAATCTGAACCATTTACCAATTTAACTCCATAAAGCCAAAACAATTTATCGCTAAAAAATATAATCAAATGTTATTATATCCAACGCATCAACATTCTTCTTCATTCATCTTCAAATGGAGCACTTCTGCATCATAAAGATTTAGAGTTATTTCAATTCATGTCCTTGTCATTTTGTTTGCAAATGGCCAAATTATACAATGTGACAAAGGTGTTTAGTTTTAATGTGCAACTCCTAAACTATTTCGGATCCTATACAACTACATCTTCAATCTCCTCAAGGACAAACACCACTTTGGACCTTTTAAACACCACAATATTAAGGAATTTGTATTATCGACAACCTAAAAGCAGGGTCTAATTACATATGATGCTATTTAGATATCAACAGATGTTCATGTATATCAAATGATAAGTTGTAAGTCTCAATTCCCTTTTGATACAATCATTGAATTGTATTCTAAGTTTACAAGATCTATAGAACAAATTATGACACTTTAAAACACACCTACTCCAACATTTTCCATAAAGCCCAACCCCAAGCTCATTACTTCCACCCAAGCAATACTTTACTTCGAAGAACTTATCCAAAAGACCACCATAATGAAAATTCCAAAATAGTGTGTAGGGACTCCTTCTTCAGCTTCTTACTATCTGATACATTAGTCTACGTGACTTAGATCATCAATGAATCTAGAGGATCTCTATTAAAACATAGGATTTTCATACTTAATGATACATTATACCAAATGTATGGAATCAATTTTCATAAAGCTTTCATCATTCACAATCCATATTATTTAGAAATTGCATAATTCAATTGATCATACAATATCACTAATATATATATATATATATATATATATTTATATACAAAACATATATATATATATATATATATATATAATCACACAACATTTAAACACACAAATCAATTGAATTTGCAAACAAATGACTACTTAAATACTAAACTATCGAAATATAATATTACAAGTTCAAACAACATAGAATCAAACAACATCCGTACAAGAGAAATTGAAGTCTGAAACCACGTCCCCTCCATATCTAGATCTTTTACTTGAAATTCTTTATTCTAGTGGAGATTTCAGCTCCATAAAAAAAAACCATTCCATAATCTAAGGATCTAAAACATGTTATCCAAACATCATTAAATTTCAGTATATATAAGGTAAAACAAGTTGAGAGGAACACTTTTCTCAACTGTACCCATCAAAATTGATGGCTAAATCATAAGAAAAATAAGATAATAAGGGATCTTTAGAATAAAAATGAATTTACTCTATTTAAAAATCTAATCGATTAAAAATGTACTATAACTCTTCAACTAATGCATGTTGTGATCAAATTTTAGAATAAATAAAATATGAAGATATAACTCTTTAACTAATGCATGTTGCGATCAAATTTTAAAATAAATAAAATATGAAGATGAAAAAAAAGAAAAGAAGAGCTTTATGGATGGATGGGACTTTGTTAAAGGGGTTACAATAGCTAAACTATATATAATTTTCATTTATGTGTGCGTGTTTTTATGTATTCTTTATTCTAATAACAAAGAGGATATATATATATATAGATAAAGGATACAAGAGATATGCTTAACCCACCTACTATAATAGCATTTTCAATATTAATACAAAGTTTTGATACATAACAAAGGATTATTAAATTCCATTTTAAAGAAGGAAAATTATCTAAAGTTCTCTTTTTGACACTTAAGCCAGCAGGACCTATTAGATCACGTGTGTAGTATTTGTGTATTTTATCTAATTTTTGGAAATATTTATTTGCATTTACATTTGTTTTTCCTAATTTACGTATGGCCAATTATATATATAAATTCAAGACTAATATCTAATTTAATTCACTTATTTTTTTTCTAATTCTATATCGATTAATAAAACAGAAATTGAATTTATTGAATTAGGAAATAATATTTTTTAAAAATAATGAGTATGGTACTTCGTGAGGCACCTTGAGTTTGACATGAATGGAGATTGAGAGCGCAAAACCGTAACCGAAACTCAAGTTCCAAGTGTCACACGTCCTACGCTCCTTCCTTCCCTCTAACATATATAACAACTTTCGCAGCCTCATTCAACCCCTCCAACAGTTCTCTCTCTCAACCGCTTCCGATTCTCAAATCTGCGTTCGCACCTCCAATCACCACCTCTTGCTGCAACCATTCAACCATGTCGTTTTCCGATTCCGAATACGGCGGAACATCGGAGTACAAGCCGTTCCGCCAAATCAGCCGCGACCGTAACATCCTTTTCCTTTCCGCTTTCTTTTTCGTTCTCCGTTTAATGTATTTGGTTTAGGATTCGAAATCAAGCTTCGATTTCTCACTGTTGAACGGAGCTCAGCATCCCAACATATCTCAATCTGCATTTCGTTTGGAAATTGAATTTCGGACTGTCATTTGAAACTAACGAATACGTTGCGTTTGTGATTCTTTTTTTGAATTTTTTCGTTACTAACTTTTCATACGAACAGTCATCTAGAAAATGAATCAGTGGTTATGTATGTCTGGTAGAAAGTTGTGTGAAATGGAATATGAATTTCGTAACTGTGAATCTCGCTGGAAATTTGGTACCTCTCCATCTGCATTTCGTTTGGTTTGGAAGTCTGTCGTCATTTGAAAGCGAATAATAAATTGTTTGACGAATGTTAAACTGAATGTAGATAGACTAAGTAAAGTTTTATATTCAAATTTTATGAATGACTTTTTGGTCATCGATTAAGCTATTGGTAATATATTCTACAATAATGTCATGATGACAAAAAGAAATGTTGCATTTGTGATTCTTTATTTTTTATTTTTTCTCCTTAATTTTGATGAGTCCAATCATCTTGAAAATGAATCCATCTAGAGAAAATTGTGAGCAATGAAACATGATGTAACTGTGGTCTCTCCTTGTTTTATTTTATACATTTAAATAAAAAAGGACTGGAAATTTAATTAAGTACTGTGCTGGCTTCACTTTCGTGACTGTTTCGTAATCATTTTTCTTCGTTGGATGCTAATAGGGTTATTATTTGAAATGCTTAGATCGGCAAAGTCACCCGACTCGAAGGCATGGAAGGTGTGTCTTCAGACTTTAATGTGGATATATTACCACGTTTATATCATCTCATTTTTAGTTAATTCAGGCTGATATATTTTGGTCACGTTTTCCTTACTTTTACAGGTGCTCATAATGGATAAAGTCACTGTGAAAGTTATGTCACATTCGTGTAAAATGGCAGATATTACAGACCAAGAAATTTCCTGTGAGAACCCTTCAAACTGATATCCCTTTTGACTTTATGTCTTTTTCAAATGGCCAACTTACTCTCTATGACCGAGGGCACAAAATGTGAAGGAGCGATTGTAAAATCACTGGTTTTGTTCGAAGAACTTATAATTAATGATAGCGATCCAATGGTCTAACACATACCGAGTGATAACGGGTTTCAAATGTCATTCTTTTTCTTCCAACAATTTCAAAAAGCCAGGCAATAAGATTGGAGAAAAATGTTTGCTATTTTAGGGGATTGGAGAAAAATAATGAGTTAAAGAACAAAACTAACATCCAAGTTGTATCCTTACCATCGAGTTCTATAACTCAAGGGTGACAAATGGAATTCTTTTTAAAAATTCTGCAACACATTTGGTAGAGGTTATTTAATACTATTATAAACAACATATGGCTGTCATCGTTTGATTGAAGAACAGAACTTGTACAAAATATAAAATCATTTGCCACAACATTTTTCATTCGTTAAGTCATATTATCATTTTCCACATGATATCGTTAGTCTCATTCTTTTTCCAGTATATAGTCCTCTCCACTCCAATTGGCAATGTACATTTGTCAAGCTCTTTTAGATTTGAATGTAGAACATTAAATTAGATTTTTTTTTTCATTTTATCTTATGCTTTTTCTCCATATTTACTGAACCCACTTTAAAACAGCATCTGTTCTGTGATTACTCTGTAAAAATATTGATACAGTATCATTTCTTAATATCATATTGCAGTGGTGGAAGACCTCTTTCGGAGAAGGCAACCGTTACCATCTTTGGATGCTATTTATTTCATGCAACCTTCTAAAGAGAAGTAACTTCCTCTCTTAGTTAGAATTCTCCATATATGTCACCAATAAAAATAGAAGTATCATCTAAAAATTAAATAATTGTTTTATTATTACAGGACGACTCTTTCATTATAACACAATATAAATTGAATTTTCATAGATTTTAGCATTTTCTATTTTTATTTCTTGTTATATAAAACATAGGTACAATAAATTTGCTAGCATTCACTTCCACGCTTGCAAATGTGTATAGTTAGCCTGCTTATTTGTTTCTTTTCTCGTTTGCCAAATTCAATTTCAATATATATACATCTCTTTTTATGAGTTTCTTCATAAGAACTTTTAATAGAAAAAAAAATAGAAAGAAAAATTGAACTTCTCTGTAAGTTAAACTTTACTTATACACAAGCTAATTTGTAAAACTTCTCATATTAGTTTTTAAAATTCTTATTTTTAACTTGTGTATAAGCTATTTTTAACTTATAGAAAATATTATTATTTTTTTTTCTTCTTGTGTTTCTGTCTTAGAAGATTTTATAGAAAAAGTTGTTAAAACATTCATTCATTCATTCATATATAACCTGATCTCATTATTTGATGCCACACAACTACATCTTGAATCAAAATATAAAAAAAGTTAAGTGTTTATTTTTAATTAATTTTGATTATAAAATTGTTTAGTAAGGATATCTCTATTGCGAGAATCATTGAATTTTATAAGATTTCTTTACTGGAGTATTTTGATATGACATAAAATTTAAGAACTTAGATCTTAAATAGTCCCTAGATTTTAAAGAACACTGTAGATCATAACAATAAAAAATATTATTTTTCTATTTAGAAATATATATTTCTATTCATAACCAAATAAAATATTAGAGTGTGGGTTTTATAAGGCCTAGCATTAGAATAAAAATTATAAAAAGATCTTAGTAATGATGTAATACAATAAAGCCTACAAAAAATAAATCAAGATCTCACAAAACCTCTTATGATGGAAATGACATAAGAGTTATATTAGAAATATGTGTGAATCACTAGAGGGTGGTGTTATATTTTTCCTTTTAACTTAGTGATAGAAGTCTGTAAATATAATAATGAGTGGGAAAAGAGAGAGCATGTTAAAGAAAATTTAAAAGAAATAACTAGGAGACAGAATAGCTGATTCTTCTTCTTACCTTATAGTAGGCAAACCAAAGTTTTTGTGAACCATCACCACTTAAAGGTTCTCATGTTGCCAGGATTTTATAATATTCAAAATTTTCTTTTGACTAGATAGAAGTTTCCTAAAGTTTTGGTGTTTGACTCTAGATGTTTTGTGAATTATGAAGTTGTCTTGCACGCGCATACAAATATTTGGAGTATCAATGTGTTCATAGAGGTACAGAAAAGATTAAACAGAACGATGATCATGAGTATGAGACTTGCATAATGCAAGACGTCAAACAAAAATTGTAGTTTTTTTTAAACAATCCAGGTATTTTCAGCACCCATCTCCCTTTGTTTGGAATATTGTGTAATTATGGATTAGATTCTCATAGTCTAGTATGTATTGGACGGTCCTTGTCTTTTATGTGTTAGACGATCCTTGTCTAGTCTTGTATTATAGTCTTGTATTAGACGGTCCTCATCTTTTTCTATATATATAGTCTTGTATCTTTCTTATATATTTACATTAAATCAAAGATAAGTTTCTTCTTCTATTTCTTCGTCTTTTGTCTTTTATTTCATGGTATCAAGAGTCAACAATGACTTCTTTTCCTCCGCAATGCACAATCCTGAGTTTTTTTGTCTTCAACATTTGTTTTGCATACCTTCACCAGGCCCATCAATCTTAGACTCCACAGTGATAATTTCCTCAACAGGTTCTTTCCACCATTCAAGGCCTTCAACTTACAAATAGTTTGAATAATTCAACAATACCTCTGGAATCCAAGGCTTCTGAAGATTTTTAAGCTAACAATGTCAATCCTGTTTTCCTATGCCATGAGCAACAAGACCAACTTATTGTTACTTGGTTTCCTGTTTCGATGTCAACTCCAATTCTCACCAAAATGGTGGGTCTTGAAACTACTTCACAAATTTGGATGTCATTATCTCTCAAACCTGAGCCAAAGTCAAGAAACTAAAACTTCAGTTACGAACACACCGAAGAAAGATAGCAGTATCTATCAATACTTATCTCCTTGATATCAAGAAGATAGTTGATACTATGATGTGACTGTTGTTGGAGCTCCCATTACGGTTGAAGATCATACTGATGCTATCTTTGATGGCTTATGTGACGAATATGATCATTTTATTATGTCCTCACATCCCGTCTAGATCTCTATTTAGTTGATTAGGTTAAAGTACTTCTTCTTGCTCAAGAAGAGAGGTTTGAGATACATCGTCTTTTGATCAATCTCCTCTCCAAGCCAATGCTCTTTCTAGTTAGTGGTCTTTGTCAAATCAACAAGATAGATATCGCAACAATGGTTTGCAAAGCAGGGGGAGAAGACCGCCTTTTAATTATAATTCTTAGCATTCCATGCGTTTTTGATATCCAAGAATAATAATCGTGGTTCTTGAAATTCTTCTTGGCACAACAAATCCAGATGTCAAATTTGTGGGAACAGAGTACATCGTCTCATGCTCATGCTAACTTTTCTCAATTCTCATCTACAGTCAATGAGTATCATGAACCGTCTACTTTGGGTGTGCCTTCCACCATTGATGATTCGTTTTGATATCCTGATAGTGGAATGTCTCATCATGTTACAAATGATGATAAAAGTTTTCTACAAAATGACTTATCATGACGATGACACTATTAAACTAGGTAATGACTCAGGTATGTCGGTTAAACATGTTGGGAATACTTGTGTTACTATACCAAATTCGAATACTGCTTTCAATTTGAATCATTTGTTGTATTTTACAAGAATCTTCCAATATATCGAAATTTGCAAAAGATAATAACGTGTATTTTGAATTAATTCCTACCCATTATGTTAAAAATCAAGACACCCAGCAGATTCTTCTTCAAGGAAAAATTAAAGATGTATTTATATTTTCCCTATGTTTCGGCGTTCACTTGCTTACTCTGCTAATAATACATTTAGTCACAACCAGACCCAAGTTTAATCTCTGGCCTTCTAGATTCCGACACTCTTCTTTTCATAATGTTAAACCAATTTTAAACCAGTGTAATATACAATTTTCCAAACATAATTTATTTTTTGATTCTTGTGCTAAGAGCAAATCTCATCAGTTGCCTTTTATGTCGTCTACTACTACTGTGTATACTGCTCCTTTACAACTTCTATATATTGATGTTAGGGGACCATCTCCTGTGTGTCTAATGGTGCGAGGTACTATATTTTGTTTTTGGATACTTATTTTAAATATATTTGGATTTTCTTACTGCATACTAAATCACAAGTGGTTGTTGCGTTTATGCGTTTTAATTTTTTTTTTCGAAAAACCAAACTGGTCACAAACTTTTAAGTATTCAAACTGACAATACAAATGAATTTCTTGTTTTTAAATCTTATGTTAATGACAATGGTATTCCACATCATCTAATATGTCCTCATACATATGAACAAAATGGAGCTATTGAACACAAACATAGAGATAACGGAAATGGATTTAACTCTTCTTACCCAATAAATTTTGGGTTGAAGCTTTTATCATTACTACCCATATTATAAATGTCTTGCCCACACCTGTGTTAAATAATTTGAATCCCTTTGAAATATTTTTCCATTCAAAACCTAACTATAATATATTTAAAGTGTTTGGGTGTGCTTGTTATCCCTTATTGGGACCTTACAATAATTATTATTACTTTAATTTTAGATCTACCTGTTGCTTATTTTTGGGCTATAACTTGCAAACCAAAGGATACATTTGTTTGTCTCCTATAGGTAAAACGTGTCTCACATCATGTTCTATTTAATGAGTAGGTTTTTCCTTACAATATTCTTTTTCTTCTAGTAGTGCTACAAATGGCTTACCATCTATTATCTCATCTCCTTTAACTGTCATCAAATATATTCCTCATCATAGTCCTAGTAATAGAACTTTGCATGTTAATGTTGTGCCTAACAATGATACTAGTCATTGTTTTGATGTCTTACCTTCTACATCTACTGATATTAATTTTAATGAATCCTCTGAACCTACAAATACTACTAATATCAGTTCTCATGTCATTTCAAATAATCACCATATGGTAACTAGAGCTAAGGCTAATGTTTTTAAACCTAAAATTAATACTTTACATAATTCCTGTATTCCTTCTGAACCAACCTCTGTTAAGCAAGCGTTATCATCCCCTAACTGGTAAAAAGCTATACAACATGAAATATAATGCTTTTATTATAAATCTACTTAGACTCTTGTTCCTCTGCCCTCTGGTGCAACTATGGTAGGCTATAAATGGGTGTTTAAAAACAAGGTTAATGTTGATGGCAGCTTTCAAAGGCACAAGGCCAAGTTGGCTGCCAAAGGCTTCAATCAGGCTGAAGGTTTTTATTACAATGAAACCTTCAGTCCTGTTGTCAAGCCTACTATCATTCGTGTGGTTCTTACTCTTGCAGTATCATCTAATTGGCCAATACATCAAATTGATATTGTTAATGATTTTCTAAATGGTGATTTAGAGGAAATTGTCTACATGCAACAACCACTTGTCAAAGGTAACTCAAATCTTGTTTGTAAATTATATAAAGCTACATATGGTCTTAAGCAGGCACCGCGTTCATGGTACCATAAGTTGAGCTCCACTTTGCAAAAGTTGGGTTTTAGCTCTACAAAGAGCGACTCATCTTGTTTTGTTTTATTCGGGAATTCTTCTACTCTTTTTGTTCTTGTTTATGTGGATAATATAATTATCACATGGACATCGTCTAAGGCTATCAATTCTCTTGCATCATTACTACGTAACTCCTTTTCTTTGAAAGATTTAGGACCTTTGCATTACTTGCTATTGAAGCTTCTTTAGTGGAAGATGGCAACATTCATCTGTCTCAATATCGGTAAATCAGGGAACTTCTAGCTTACATAAACATGCTAGATTCCAAGCCTCAATCAATTCCGATGGTTTCTTCCTTCGTCTCACTCAAGATGCGTCTACTGTTGTCTATCACTCTGTCGTAGGAGCTTTGCAGTACATTTTAATCACATGACTGGAGCTTGCTTATGCTATCAAAAAGGTGTGTCAGTACATGCATAACTTGCTGAAACATCATTGGAAAACTATCAAACACATTTTACGATATCTTGTTGATTCGGTAGATCATGGTCTTCTCATTCGTAAATGTCAACACTTTCATATCCCTGGTTTTAGTGATGCTGATTGGGATTCTGAACCTGATGATCGCAAGTCGACTACTAAGTATTGCATTCATTTTGGGTTTAATCTCGCAGTAGTACAAAGGCGACATATAAGAGCATTGTTGTCGCTCTGGCTAAACTAAAATGGTTGTCTTCGCTTCTCAATGAACTTCATCTTTCTTTCTTCGTTCCGAAATCTACTTTGACAATCTCAATGCTATTTTACTTGTTGCTAATCCTATTTTACACTCCAGATTGAAACATTTTAAGCTTGATCTTCACTTATGGTTGTTGTCAATCCAACCATTAGTTTAAGGGAGGTTGTTAGGAATACTGTGTAATTATGGCTTAGATTGTCATCGTCTAGTATGTATTAGATGGTCTTTGTATTCTATGTGTTAGACGATCCTCATCTATTATGTGTTTAGACGGTCCTCGTTTTCTACGTACTAGATGATCCTCATCTAGTCTAATACATAGTCTTGTATTAGACGATCCTTGTCTTCTCCTATATATATATATAGCCATGCATCTTTTTTTTGCATAGTTACATTAAATCAAATGATAAGTTTCTTCTTTCATTCCTCTGCCTTGTGCCTTTTCTTTCACCCCTGCCTAATAAGAACACACAGTAAAAAGTGTTGTGTTCGTGGGAAAATTCAAAGGAAGATTTACTAAAAATGAGTCATGAACATACTCATGTAAGAAACCTATTTCTCTATATACATTGTTCATCGTGTCCATTCTTATCCAATGTTAGAATTCCAACTTACATTTGAATTCATGATGATCTCTCCTCTTCATGTGAGTCTACTCCCTTCCTTTTGAGGAAAAATATTTCTTAACCACCAATACCTCAGGGCAGGGATGATCCTTGTACTGTCATTTACCATAAATTGGCACACTTGTTTCGATACAATCTACAACTAAGATTCCTCACCCATTTCATATTGTACTAGTCGAGCCGGTCACCAAGTCGACTCAGATACCTTTTGTAGGTTTTTCGAGAGAAAATACTGGACAGATACAACACCAATTTGTAATTAGCAAAATCATATAAGAGACCAAAATATGAACTCAAACCTAAAAAACTTTTGGCAAGTGGATTTGTAGGTTTTTCTCAAATCTTGCAACGTGTGGAACTTTCAACTCATACTTAATTTTTAAAAAGAACTTATTTTTGTCGACAATGGATGTTTTCAATAGCTTATAGCATCAGTTTAAAATAATTGAAGCTTGCAAAGAACTGGCAACTTGATATGTACAATTGTTCCAATTAAATATACAACTGTTAGACTTAAATTAAGAAAAGTAATTTTTTTTATGTCTATGCCATTCATCAATATACCTTTCCGATCTAAATATTTCAGCAATGTAAGGCCACAAGTATTTGTGTTAAATTCTAAGTCAGGGTTCAATTATTTCTCTAATCCCTTTCGTTTCCAATTTTATTCGTATTTTAACCCAGTCAAATGTTCTCTTCCATGCATTAATTTGAACGGACTTCTTTTCTGTTGTTCCTTTTGTTTTCACTCGCATAGTTTATCCATATTAAACATATCTTTTGCTAGCTTGCAGTGTGGTCATGTTCCTGTCTGATATGTCTGGAAGGGAGCCCCTGTATAAGAAGTATGGGAAGCATTCTAAATTTTCCCCAAGTTTAATATTGTTTCTACATTTTTAAGCTTATCTCAGGAGAAAACTTAACAGCATTGTTTTTTCTTTTTAAATGGGGCGGGGGCTATGTTCTTTCTTCCTCTGCATGTTTCAGAGCCTATATATTTTTCAGTTCACCGATCCCAAAGGAACTTGTAAACCACATCAAGTGTGATACAAGTGTCTTACCCCGCATAGGAGCATTGAGAGAGGTCAAGATTTTGCTGTCCCTTTCTATCTAATTGATATCAGCAAGTGGTCAACATCAAATTGTTTATTTATTGAAATTGAAATTAATTTTGGTTCTATTTTGCAGATGAATTTGGAATATTTTCCAGTAGATAGCCAGGTAGTTATTGAACTTCGCAATTTATCCGGAGTATTTACCTTAAAGCATACCTGAAATGAAAAAGTTTAGTAACCACTAACCTACCTACCTACCTACTCAAAATCTCGGTGTATAACAAAACACATTTATTTAATTGTTCACGGTACTGTCATAGTTGCAAGAATAAACTACCTGGATGAATTTACTGATTTCAAAATGGAATTCCTATATGATTTTGTCTTATGATCCAAAGGTTTTATTTATATTCTTAATATTGCCAAGTCTAAACATAGCAGTGTTCTCAAGGAATTTGGGATTCCAGTGCCTTCAAAGTCATGATTTACGTGACAACCAATATATAAATACTTACAAATCCATGGAAATTTGGTCAACAGAGTAATAGTATATGTTATTGAATTTATTTTCAAGCGAAGAATCACCTTGAACTTTTTAAATAATGTTCAAAACGAGGGGAAAATGGGATTTTCTACTGAGATGTATATGATGCAGGGGTTTACTACTGATCAAGAAACAGCAATGGACGATCTTTATGGCAACATTGAGAATACTCGCTGATTTAACACCTGCATGAATAGTATGGCTATTCGAATAGCTACAGTTTTTGCTTCATTAAAGGTATTACCTACACACCTTATACTCAATATTTGTAATTAACGTAGGTTAGGATATTAATGAACTACTCTCGACTCACTGTAATGAGAGTTACAGGTACTTTTTAAGTCATCATTTTTCTTCTTTTATCCCGTTTGATTTTTACATATTTTTATATAATATTAGCCTTTCTAATTCCATTCGTTTTTGGTGAATATATATTTTGCTGTACGTCTAACAAACTATTTTAGCAGAAGTCACTCAGAATAAAATAATTACTACATTTTGATTTTGTGGGATCCAATAAATTTCATATTTGTGACCACTTCTGTAACTTTTACCCATTATTTCAGTTCAAGCATGCTATGGTTGTTTACGTGGGTGGCGAATTTGAGTCAAAATAACACTAGATTACTCTTTACTTGTAATATAAGGTACAACAACGGGCATTCTTTTAATGACAATGAAGATTAAAAACATTTATAGGGTAATCATGATAGTAATAAATCTATTAAAGATAGTATTTGTGTCAATCATGATCTATCAATAGCATTTTTTCAAATTCTACTACACAAGTTATACTTGACTTTCCCTAAATTCCTTATCTTCTCCATATAAGGTATAACTTCTGAAAGAGTATATCCAAAATGTGTGTATCTTTTTAGGAGTTACCATGTGTGTGGTATCGTGCTGCAAAGGATAGTGGCGAGTCTACTGGAACAGCAGTTCGAGAATTAGTTCCTACCTACCTTACTAGTGCTGTTTGGGACTTGGTTTCTAAATATAAATCTACCATTCCCGGTTTTCCACAAAATGAAACTTGTGATCTTCTCATTGTTGACAGATCCGTAGATCAGGTTAAAACTCTCTGTTCATAATGAATGTCTCCTTTTATATCTCACCTTTAACTGTGTTTAATCTGCATCACAGATTGCTCCTGTCATTCATGAATGGACGTATGATGCTATGTGCCATGATTTGTTGAATATGAATGGAGATAAATATATGCATGAGGTATCCCTTTTTGTTTGCTTGCCCTTCCCTTCATCATTATAAAAATAAGGGTGCTTAATTTAAACTTTGGACTTACTAATAAAAAATTATTTGTTATTAGTTTTTACAAAAAAGACTACATATTAGAGAATTAAAAAATACAGCTCTCTCATTTAAAGTAAAAAAAGTCCATCTCAATTTATTTTAAGCATCACTTTTAATGAGTGGGCCTTCAGGTATACAAGTTTTTGCATTTTGCTATTTCTGATTTTAACATAGCAATCATGCTAGATTCCCAGCAAAACCGGGGGTGATCCTGAGATGAAGGAGGTCCTTCTACAAGATCATGATCCAGTCTGGCTTGAACTTCGCCACGCTCATATAGCAGATGTACGTCTCTTTCACTATCGATATATTTGGATAATTTTCTATAAAAAAATTATACGCAGATGTTGTTAAAACGAAATAAGTTTATGTAATATTATTTCTCTAAATATAATTTTGTTAATCATATGCATAAACTAATTTTCACATATAAAAGAAAGTTATTTTATTTATATTTTTTACAAATATTTATAACAAATTTATCCGAATTCATCTAATATTATCAACTCACAATTCATATATTTCTCAAATCTCATTGCTCTTTTACCGACATTAATACCAGGCTAGTGAAAGACTGCATGACAAGTTTACCAATTTCGTATCAAAGAACAAAGCAGCACAAATTCAACAAAGGGGAAGGTTTGCATTGGCACCTTTCTTCTTCCTTTATGAAAAAATAATGGCCATTTCGTGAAATGCCTCCCAATTAATTAAGGTCCTAGCTTTCACTATGTTTGTCATTATTCATTTCGTGTATGATATGTTTGGCAAGTTTTTTTTCTGAAAAATAATTACTTTTTTTAAGATCACACTTAGAAAGGGTTTTTATTTAAAAATACTTTGCCAATCCAAACACATGGTGATAACCAAAGGAGAGAAGAGAAAAAAAAATGATTATAAGAAAAGGAAAGATCTCGCTTTTTTGCTTTGCAACTAAAGGGAAAATATGAATAATGTATCAAGTGGAGTGCTAGCTTCTTTAAGCACGTTTTTTTTAAATATATTTAAACTATAAAATGATTAGTGAGATTTATTAAATAAAGAATGAGACTTATATAATTTTTTAATTTTTAACAAATCTCATTAAAAAATAAAGTGTATTTAAATGAAGTTGTAAGATAGTATATTGTTAGTTTTTCTAAATTTGTAACGAAAGGAAAGTAAAGTAAAATAACATCTCATTAAAATTCTATAAATATAGACAAAAGATTATAATCCATTTTACGTTTCAGAGTCTCTCTCTCCCCTTCCCTTTTCTACGTTCTCTTGTGACTAAATGCCCTATTATTAGTCTTTAAATCCCATATGCCTTTAAACCTTGTATTTTTATTTAAAATACTTTATTGTTATGATTATATAGTGATAAATAATACCATAAATCTAGAATTTGTGGTCGAATGAGAGTATAAATGTTCTACGATTAGTGGCTAATATTGCAGTATTTCAATATATAACTCAACAATACTGAGCGAGAATTATGCGATACTTGGCCCAAGTTAGAAAAGCCTCAGACTCAAATTGGGCAACTTACCCAGTTAGCTACTTAAATTGATAACGTTGTACCTAAAGAAGAATAGGAGGAAAAAAAATGACGGGTAGGCTTTACACAGAATTATAGAGAGCGAAAGAACCAATAGCAGGGAATTAGAGAGAGAATGAGAAAGAAGCACTAGGATCTATATAGTGGTAGAGGGTATAAGGGATATACACAGGGTTCTAAGTTTCATTCTTGTTAGAAAGAAAAAATAGAGAGCTAGAAAAGGAGATTAGTTTTAGTAGCACGGTTTTTGGTTTTGTATAGCATATAGACACTGATCAGGGCAGTTTCTGCAATAAAATACGCCATTATATGTATAAATTTATTTTGAAAGAGACATTATGTGCTTACTGTGAATAAAATTGAAGATAGCATAAAGCAGAAAAAAGTGAAGAAAATGAAGATCAAATAAGAAATAGGAGTGTACATTTAATTCTCTAAGAAAAGAGAAAAATTAAATAGTGTGTCTCGTTATAATAGTTATATGGGTGATGATTACAAATATGAGGGGATACTGATTCCACCCGAACCTTACTAAGATGAACAGTGAGTGAACTTAGACTAAACTAAGATTAATTACATATCCAACAGGAAGATTTATATAGCCTCCCAAGCCTTCTCCAAACAGGTTACGTTGCTGCCTCCTACCTTTTGCAATTATTTTGACTAAACCCTGTCGAGCATGCCACTTATTTTCGACCTATAAATTTGATTCTCTGCAGAGATGGTAGCGAATTATCTACACGAGATTTGCAGAAAATGGTTCAGGCATTGCCACAATACACTGAGCAAGTGGAAAAGATTTCACTCCATGTGGAGGTGATTTATTCTATCTAACTTTCATCATCTTCTATTTTTCTTTATGGTTTGTCTAGGAATAGTATAGTATTTGATTTCATCTTGAGAATAATGGCAATGGAATGTGAGAGAACGAAATGACATACTTCTTGAGAAATGAGAACTCGTGATGGCTTTGACGCAAATGACATATCTCTTTCAACTTGATAAGTGTCGCACTGTAATAACAAAATAAATATATTTTTATATGCTGACCATTCTGCTTGATGAATTCAAAACAGATAGCTGGAAAGATCAACACAATTATCAGAGAAACAGACCTTAGAGAGCTTGGACAGTTGGAACAAGATCTTGTTTTTGGGGATGCAGGAGCGAAGGAAGTTATTAACTTTTTAAGAACAAAGCAGGTCTGGAAATGAAGAGATATCTGAATAGTGAATAGTATTTTATTATGAACACTTTCTTTATTAAAATTTTTTTTCCCGTGCAGAGTACAACTCCTGAATATAAGTTGCGTTTGTTGATGATTTATGCAATTGTCTATCCTGAAAAGTTTGAGGGTGATAAAGCTTCAAAGCTAATGCAGGTCATTGTCAACTCTTAACAAATTGTACATGTTTCTTGTATTCTCCGAATTTTTTTATTTATTGCACATGAACATAATTAATTTGCAAACATATGCATGGTATTCCCATTTCTCATAACTTCAACGTTTGTTATACAAGATGCTCTATATTCTCATCAGATTCATATTCTTCAGAAGTTTACGTAAATTTGACTAAATTGAATCTGGGTGACTGTCCTAAATCTCGTTTATTATCAAATTAGTTTTGTAATACTTGATAAGGCTGAATTCCTTAAAAACGGATTGGTGACTAATTAGGTGTCTAAGACGGACAAATTAGGCATCAAACCGGTTTTCAAGAAATTCAGCCACTATCAATTATTAAAAACGAATTAGAAAATTCTATACAAAAGACGTGTGTAAGTTGTGCCTAAGTAAAGTAGTTTTATATATTGATGATTCTGCTTATCTAATCAGTTGGCAAAACTATCACCTGATGACATGAAAGTTATCAGTAACATGCAACTGCTGGCGGGATCATCAAACAAGAAATCATCTACTGGTGGAGAAGGCGGTTTCTCACTCAAGTTCAGTAACCAGAAGGTAAACATACATATTCATTTCACAGTATCTTTGTATATCAAGGATTTTTGGTTTATATATATATGATAGATAAAAGAATAAGATGAGATAGGACAATGACATGGTAAGATAAGAGCAAAAAGACTATAATGGTGTTTGGTGTACACAGAAACAAAATAACAAAATTCAGGGAGAACTTTGGCTTCTTTGAATTTTTTTTATAATTACATATATATTTATATATAATATTAACATTAAAAATAATATTTATATTTTTTAAATCAAATCATAATATTTAAATTTTTTTATGATTTTTTTTATTGTTATTATAAAAGTAATTAATTGTATACTTTCAACATTTAAAATGAATATTCTATTTATTTTTTATAGTTTTATTATAGAAATAATTGTATTTATTTTCTTTCGAAAAAAATATTTAATATTATTTACTTTTTAATAGTAATCTTTTATCATCTTTTAGTTTAAGTATAAATAATTATATTTAGAAGACTTTATCAATTTTTTTGATATTACAGAATTTTATTATGTATGATTGACTATATTAACTTTTATCATTGTGGTAAATCTTTGTGTTCTTAGTCTCACCTCTCTAAATTAATCTTTGATTTAAATTTCTACGAGCCTCCACAACTCTATGATATTAGTCACACCTTTATAGACAGGCTGCTTCTTCCTCCACCTTCATACCTTCTTCTCTCACCTCCATAGATTTTCGTATTTTCAAAAATGCCCCTCTGTAGTATTTCGGATTACATAATTCGGAAGTCATTTTTCAAATTTGTAATTAGTTTTCGGATTATATAATCTGGAAGTCTTTTTTCAAATGCATAATTACTTTATGAATTACATAATCTGGAAGTCTTTTTTAACTTCCGGATTATGTAGTCCGGAAGTCTTTTTTCAAATGCGTTTCCAGATTACATAATCCAGAAATTATTCTATGGGGGTGGCACAAGAAGGATAAAAATGTATTTTCATGTTGTGTATGGAGGTGCCAGAAGAAGAAGATATAGAGGTGCAGGAAGAAACAGTCTTATAGACAAACTTCTTATGCTTCTTATGCAAATTCAACCCAAAGCAAATTCGACCCAAAGTTCAACATAGCTAAAAAAACAATAAACAACCAATTACAACACAAAATCATACATCGTAGTTACGACTTACAGTAAAAATCAATATCTTTTTTACAAATAATCACCACAGCTATTTTATTTTATTTTTTTATGCTTAAAAGCCCACTCATTCTATAATCTAAATTTCTTGCAAAATCTCACCTATTCAATCAACCTGCTTCAAAACCTTTGTAAAAAATTTGAAAACAACCAAAGATCTCTTTAATATAGATAAATCTAAATTTGGAATTAATTTAAAGCAAATTTTCCTTACCTCAACTTCCATATGCTCTAAGAAATTTGAACCTTTTGTTTCTCAAACTTCCAAAAAATAAATATTGGTTTTCACTATTTGTCAAAAAGTAATTTTAATCCATGATTTTTGTCCGTTTAGAAAATATTATTTTTTTAACAGT
>Ga0123341_1000554_pt1 | contig 23491 bp, 16 predicted proteins | sample Turbeapinknodule_FD_89959 | JGI IMG/M metagenome (GOLD analysis project Ga0123341, IMG submission 89959) | Root nodule microbial communities of legume samples collected from Mexico - Turtle bean Mexico pink nodule | ecosystem: Host-associated > Plants > Roots > Nodule | place: Mexico: Nepantla...
CTCTCAATACCACAAAGGAGGAAGAATCATATCATTTAATAAAGATAACTATAAAAAAATACAATACTATACATTAAACTTGTATAAAAATAGTCTTACAAAACAATTTTTAAAATAATATTGATAAAGTGTGACTAAGTGCACCATTCGCAATTTTCTTCTTCTTAATTATATACGAATTCGTAAAATAATTAATTAATTAAAAAGTCCATCGTATTTAGGATTAACTAGTGACCAACCAGTACCCCACCTATAAATTGAAACCGAGGCACAAATATCTAAATTTGAGGCAAAGGAATAATTATTTTGACGTAGAATAGACACAGTGTATGATTGGAACTAGCTTATTAAATGCAACAAAAATTGAAGTTCGTATTAAAGAATGAAATAGGTTTACTGAAATAATTATTATGTCCTTAATGAAAAAACATTCAATACATTAAAACATATTAAAGTTATTTAAGGATTATTGTCCAATATGTTTAAAAAAAAAAGTCTCTTAAATAAATATATATGAGGTCACAATTACTGAATGCGACAACTGTTGGATGAATCATGATCTTTGGCTGCGTACATCTCGTGGTCATCATGAAACCATCCATTTCTTTTGTCCAATGTCTGAATACAGTCCATGTAGTAATCAGCACAAGAAAATAATATATTAAATTTAAGATATTTTATTAATTTGTTTTTGTAATTTTAGGTCGCAGTTTCCTTCATTTTACGGGAACTATTTCAGGTGTTACATGAATAAATACAATTTTAAAAAATAATTTGGTTGATATTAGGCTGCGTCAGAATAAAATAAAGTAAAATACAAAACTATATGTGTTTTCTTGTTTCTAGTTTTAATATTTTTAAAAAGATCTAATTGGTGGAAAATTGTAGGAAGTGGTGGTTGACAAAATGTAAGTATCTCGTTCAGAAAATGGGGGAAAAACGTAAAAATCAACCCCTGACAATGTAACTAAATTGAACTCTGCATGCAATGTACTCTTGTCAGAATGCAACAAGCTTTAGACATGTGATAGTACAAAAGAGACTAATTATCCTTATTTTCTTCATAGTTAGTTCCGAAAGCACAACTATGATGTAGTGGTTAACCACTACCATTTTTCTTCTTCTTACTTTTACGGGAAAGTGGATTAAAAACAAAGTATAATTTGTTTTTAGTTTTTTTTCTCTCTCTACTCAAAGTTTTGTTTAATGAAAAAGTATATTTGATGATTTATGTGTATTTGATTTGCAGGATAAGGCAAAGGCAATGCAGATTCCTGCATCTAGACGTGAGACATAGGAAACTCATATGCATTCAATTTGAATTCTGAGTCTTGTCACAGTAAACCTTTTTGTTCATCCTTTCTCAAGTAGCTCTGTTTGTTGCTTTCCAAAGTTCTAAAAACTAATGGCTCTATCATAAATCACACAATTAAAGTTGAGACTTCTATAACATTTTGAAGCAATATGACATAAAATTGTTCCTCTTCAATTGAAGCAAAGAGAGTTGTTATTACAAAGTGGATTTTTAGTCTAACAATGTGGGATCTTCAACACATTCCTCACGCCGCTGAGATTGTCAACTCGTGCGTGGGACTATATATTATGAGTGATCCGATAGCGACCCGATAGCAGGTGTCACGATAAGTCCAACACAAATACTCGTTAAGATAAACTCGAAATGGTTGTGATACCATGTTATGAAGTATACTTTAAGTTTAACTCAACTTCATAAAATCAGCTCAATGAGATAAGATTTACATTGAAAAAGATTTTAATTTTTAGTTGATGATCTTTCACCGTTGTAAGGAAAGCCTTATATTAAATTGCTAGTGATGCAGTAAATGATATAGACACAGAAAGTGGAAAAAGTTATAAAAAACAAAAAAACATTTTGACAGATTGGGTTGAAAGAGGGGTATGCATGATTAGACATTAGTGCAGTGTGGAAAGAAGATGAAGAATGATGATGTGCAGCAGCATTGGAGCCCACCCTTTTCATGAAGACTTGTGAGGACTGGGCTCACACACTCCAATTCTATGCAGGTAAACCTTCTAGTATTCACCTTTTGCTTCCCTTATTATTAGAGCTCACTATAGCCTCCATTTAGCTCTCAGAATCTCAATATTTTATATATCTTTATGTCTCGTTCTTGTTATATAAGATCTGTTAAAACTACAAAGTGAAAATAAAATCAAATTTAAATAAGTCGACATCATTATTGTAACATAAGCATGCGCGACGGGGTTAATGAAACATTCAACTAATTTACCAAATCGGATCCTCCATCAATTATTTATTTAATCATTAAAACCAATGTCATCATTCTCAAAAAGTATAACAATTCAATCAGAAGAATAAATATTAATTAATGCATTTAATAATGAGAATCACAGCAACAAAATCAAAATCAGTAAAACATCAACAACTTATATATCTTGTATTCAAAAGTATTTGCGATTTTTTTAATAATAACAATTTCACCATAAAACTACCTTTTTCAGTCACTTCAAAGGGAAAGTTAGAGTGTACACCAACCAAAAAAGTATATAGGAAAGTCAATATATATAAAAAAAAACTATCATTAGAAACATAGCATTTAATTGAAAAAGGTAGGGGAAAACGTAATAAGGAAACATTAATCCGCAAAAAAAGCAAAGAAAACAAAAGCTAATGCAACCTAATAATTAGTATCAAACAAGTTAACCAAAGTTTGGGGTTTAAACATCCCAAGATAGGATTAATTGCCTAAAAACTACAAATTCATATAATATAATATGCCAACATCTATTTGAATTCATTGAGAAGCTTCTAATGTCCTTGTAATTTGAGACATATTTAAAAATATTACTAAACTTGTCTATAGGAGATGGAATTTTGTTCAAAGTGGGTTTAGGCCTTTGACTCCTGAACCCTTGTTGAAGCAAGAAACCACTTATGTTTTTCAGTCTGCAAATAAAGTTTAGTTACTTCTCCTACTTCAATTAACTACTTTTTCTTCTAATAGCTTTAAAAAACAAAATACGAGTAACTCACTTGTTTACCTTAAACAGAGAAGAAAACACTAGACTAGGTAAACATAAAATGTAATAAAGATACAAGTGAACGATTAATACAAGAGTATCTACAATGAAACAACAAGCTCGGGTTTCTTTATTATTTTTAATAATGTTACGCACTTTTTTTATAATGTTATAATATCCTTTGCTTGCCAAGATTACTCAAAAACAATTTCTACAACAAAAGCTAATATTATTTATATTAGATTTATCTGTGCTTAAAAAATATTGTAAAAAAATATTTTATTTTTAAGTGATTGTTTTATAAACAAAATTAGCGTGTTTGTTTATAATTATAGAAATATTTTTTTTGGTTGTTTCTTCCTGCATCCCATTATTACTCTTCATTTACTTTTGAAATCTCAAAATTATCTTTTGTATTTTATTTTAAAATGCAGCTTCCATAGCAGTGTGTGAGTTGTAGGTGGAATTGTGGAGGTTGTGCAAAGGTTAAGTTCGATGAAAATACTGTGGAGCTACTAATGGTGTTGAGAAGGTAATGCAAAGTTATTTTCTAAAATAGACACTACAAAAGAGAAAAACCTCCTAAGGGTCATTTTCGTTATTTCATGTTGTTGATGGAATGCCGAAGGAAATCCTTTTTTTTTCCTTACAAGAAAGAGTAAACTAGAAAAAGATTAAGTTGTCATTGTGATATTTTTGTTATTTGCACACACATTTTGCTCACCCAAAATAACAAGACTGTTTTCTTGACTATTTCTTCCTGCACCTCCATATCTTCTTCTGTCACCTCCATACCCAACATGAAAATACATTTTTATCCTTTTTTGTCACCCTATAAACTAGTTTTCAAATTATGTAATCCAGAACACATTTGAAAAATAACTTCTGGATTACATAATTCGGAAGCTAAATAAAATTTTCAGATTATATAATTCGAAAAGTAATCATGCATATGAAAAAAGGCTTCCAGATTACATAATTCAGAAGCTAATTATAAATTTGAAAAATGACTTCTGAATTACATAATTCGAAATATTATAGATGAATATTTTTAGAAATTCGAAAATTTATGGAGGTGAAAGAAGAAGGTATGGAAGTGCAGGAAGAAACAGTCATATAACAAATACTAAGCCCAATACATTTTAGGCCTGGGTGTTTCTTTATGCACGCACTCTCATAAGGGTTTGAAAGACCATAATGCCCCGTATCTTTCTGCATCCTATATCTTCGAGCTCTTGTAGATATGTGTTGGTGAATTTCTTTGAGAAGAGGAGCATATCCTATCACCTATTTTGGTTACAAGAAATAGCAACAAGAAATTTTGCAATTACTATAAATGTGGCCACACTCAGAGAACCTACAGTTTGAAAGTTATTTATTTTAAAATGATAATTTTAGATTGTAAGATTTAGAGCTCATTTTAAAAAAAATATTTTTAAATTGTATAATAAAGATGTTTTATATAAAAAGTTACTTTTGAATTCAGATAAAGTAGAGATTTAATATTTATGGAGGGAAAAAAAAGTATGAGGTGTAAAACGAAATGGCCTTTAGGCGAAATAAATTGATTAGAGAGCCCAAACAAGAACCCAACAGAATCAGTGTCTCATCTCATCCAAACACTGATGCGAATAACCACTCTGCACTAATGTACGCGCCTTTCGCTTCTCTATCCAGTTACTCAGTGGCCATGAATAGCTTAACGGCGAGTTTCACAGCTCGAATATGCAACACGCGCCGCGACCTACTCCCTATGCGACGCCGTTCCTCATTCGGCCGCGTCGCCACCAAACTCGCACATCCAAGAATTGTTTGCATGGCGGTATGTCGCTGAAATAATTGAAATACCACAACTCGTTGAATCGACTATGTATTTTTTCTTCTTATTGGCGTTGAATTGCAGGAACCTTATCTGATAACGAAGTTGGAATCTGCCGAGAAAACCTGGAAAGAGTTATCGGTATGTATGCCACTACGCGCTGTTATGCTTCCATTTTCTGTGATGATTTTTGTCTCAAAGATGAAATTTCAGGTCAAGCTTGCTGATCCAGACGTTGTGTCTGATCCAAAGGAGTATCAGAAGTTAGCACAATCAGTGGCAGAGCTTGATGAGGTGCTACAATTTATATTACTACTTACTCATGTGCATGGAAATTAAACCTTCCTTATTGACTAAACTGTGTAATGTTAATTGTGGTGCAGGTTGTGTCCATCTATAGGAAATTTAAAGACTGTGAGAAGCATCTAGAAGAAGCCAAAGGTTTGCTGAACCTTTCCCTCTTGGTTTAGGTACTTGAAGTTGAAGGGTGAATGATATTGATTTTGTTTTCTTTTTGAACTATTGTTGGTTAGCTTTAGCGAAGGATGGAGGAAATGACGAGGATATGGTGGAAATGATATCTTTTGAAATCGACTTGTTGTCCAAGCAACTAGCTGAGCTTGAGGACAACCTTAAGGTTTGTTTTTAACATTGTAATTGCATTGCAAGCTGCAACTTTTTTTCTCAAGTCATATTCTGTCGTGCTTTTGACCTGTGTTTTAATCTCCAAAATCTGAATTACTAAATTCTAAGTCTGTTATATGTTCATTCATGAAATTTTCTTCTAGTTATGTATTGTCTTGGGGGATACAACGTTTTCACTTGAAAGTTTGTTTTTGTTTGCTTCTTCTAGTTCAATTCCAATGCAGTAACAATCATCAATTTAAAATGTTGAATCAGTTGAAATTTCAAAACAATGAGAGGAATTGTGACTTGCTTTCATCACTCCCATAATATGTACTCTCTTTTGTTACTGGGTATCGTGACTCATGAGTTTCCATTCCTTGATTTTCAAAACATTGCTAGGAATCTCCTTTTAATATTTCTCATTATTTGTAACCTCTTTTGCCATTGGTTACCTTGAGTTTTCAAGCCTCTCCTCCAACTTCTGTATTTCCCCCCAATTTTTTGTATTTTGGAACTTCTTAATTTTGTCCTACATAATGATAGGTGCTACTGCTTCCCAGTGATCCTCTAGATGCTAGAAACATTATGATTGAAGGTACATAATCTCTTTCTTTATATTCTTGTAGCTCAACGATTTTACTTTTTGGCTTAGTTGAGTGTTTCATGCATCATGGGAGTGACTTGTGCTGTGCTATATACAGGACATAAAAATAATTTATAATCTTTCTGACTAATGTTTGCATTTTAATAATAGGAAATGTAGAAAATATTATTAAGGAATTTATTAACTTGATAAAGGAGAGGCCGCATCATCATATGTGCATATATAACTGGATTAAGATTACAATTACTTGTGCTACTGTTTTTTAATTTTTCTATATAGGAGGAGTGTTGCTCGTTTATTTAATTTATATACATAATAGAGTGGCCTAATTTTTGGCTTCTCCCATCATCTACATTTAAGTTGCACTCCACAATTTTGGATAGTGGAGCTTAACATATCAATACATTGTTTTCTTCATTTACTTTTCTAGTTCTATAAAGGGGTTTTTTTATCTTCATTCACTTATGCAGTACGAGCAGGCACTGGTGGTGATGAGGCTGGAATATGGGCTGGTGATCTTGTAGGTACATGCTTACATTTGTCCTTTCCGAGTTTAATCCATGTGGAATGCTTAAAGTACTCACACATGTAACAAATGAGAAATCTTTTATTGGATAATTTCTGAATTGTTTAACTCTCTCTGCTACTCTTTTATTATTGCTGTTCAAATGAAGGAACCATTAATGTGAAGTTCAATTATAAGCATATTTTGATGCTGTTTTGTGTTGAATTAGGTCCGAATGTATGAAAGATATAGTGAAAGGAATTCTTGGAAGTATTCTCTCGTCTCAAGCTCTGCGGTATTCCTCATAAAGACTCTAACAGAAGCAGTTTCTCATTGCTTATGTAATTTGTATAATTTCTTTTGCCATCTTTTAGGCAGAAAAAGGAGGATTCAAAACTTATGTAATGGAGATAAAAGGCAATCGTGTTTACAGTAAATTGAAATATGAATCTGGTGTCCACCGAGTTCAACGTGTTCCTCTAACAGAAGCACAGGGCCGGGTACATACTTCTACTGCAACAGTGGCTATCATGCCAGAGGTGGAGTACATATTTATGGCTTTTAGCAATAAATTATTCATGATCCTAACATATAGGTTTGAAAGCAATCAAAACATTATTTAAAGTCTTCGCATTTGAACTATTTCTAATTTAACATTTTATTCCAAAAGTTACTACCGTATAACGGTCTATCTTAATCATACACGTATCTAGATTAAGTCTAAAGTGTGTGTGTATAGATATAGATATAGAGATAGATTTAGTATTGTCTGAATTTATTATCTATATTGTGGAAAACAGCTTTAATTTTTGGCAGTCTAATTCAGTAAGTATATGCATGCCTTCCCTTTTTTTAAGATTTAAAAACATCTAAATCTATTGACCTGAAATATTTACTTAGGTTGATGAAGTTGAAGTCGTAATTGACCCCAAAGACATTGAACTGACGACGGCACGTTCTGGGGGTGCCGGAGGTAAGTATCCATGACCATGACACCATTTTAGTCAAGTAATCAATCTTTCTATTCCTATGGAGCTCATGCAAAGATATGTTGCAGGTCAGAATGTTAACAAGGTTGAAACAGCCATCGATCTGGTCCATAAACCAACGGGAATCCGCATCTTTTGTACTGAAGAAAGAACACAACTTAAAAACAAGAATCGTGCTTTTCAGTTGCTCCGAGCAAAACTGTAAGCATCAACATTGTCATGTAGCTTTTCTGATTCTTGCCAGCTTCAGAAGTCTGGTTTTAGAATAGAGTCATGTTTATCTCTGAAATGTCTTCCACCTTTATTCCCCTTTTCCTCTTAAATACATGTTCACAAGATAAAATATCTCAATCTTTCTGTTCAATTATTCTTGAGGAACTAAAGGATATTATTATCGAAAAGCCAAACACTCTGAGTTCGTTAGTGTAATTTTTTCAAGTGTTCACTTTAACCTATTTGCTTTAGCATGTTACATGTAAAATGATACAATATCCTTTTACAGATATGAGATAAAGCTAAGGGAGCAGCAGGAGTCACTACGAAATCAAAGGAAATCACAGGTACGCTCCTTCTTGTGCAGGTGTTTGAAATACTAGTGAGATATTGATTGAATTAAATTTTATACGGTGTACTTGCTATACGGGTGAGCAAACTGTTACTGAGTTAATTTTTTTTGCCTTGCTATGTCCAATTACAGGTCGGTACAGGTGCACGAGCAGAAAAAATTCGGACATACAATTATAAGGTACTCTATGTTGTACACTCACTCATTAGTCTCTCCAATCCCCTTCCAAAATTTGATGAATTTCTATTCCTTGTAATTATTCATGATCATTTTTCCCGTTATAAATTATTAGTGGAACAAAGCTGGTACTTTTTGTTAGAAAAATAGAAGATACGTGACAAACGTGACATAATATATAATGTTATTTTTGAACATCTTTGATAATCATGTTCATTGAGTGAAGTGAATAAGATTCCGAGAACTATAATTATTCAGTTCTTGACAGAATAGAGGTCAAATATAGCTATATGTTGTTGAATTTTCATTTTGTCTTGATGAAACTAAGGTTGCTTAGTGCCAATTTTTGACACTTCAATTTTTCCTATCAGGACAACAGGGTTACTGACCACAGATTGAAGACAAACTATGAGCTCACCTCTTTTCTTGATGGTGACATAGAAGATGCTGTTCAGGTATATTACCTAACACATGGAATGGACTTTTTCTTGTGTTTCCCCTTGTCTTGGCTGTGTTAAAAATATGCTTAGAAAGTGGTGTATGTTAATATATGGGCACATGTGCACTTTGTTGGGGTGGCTTATACTTGTTTAGGTATTAAGGGAGATAAAAGTTTGTAATTTTTGACAGATTTCAACTAAAAGTAGAAATTGTATTCAAAAGAGTGACTGGGAGTATGTTATTAGTATTCCTCCTCTTGGTATGATTAGATGATGAAGATTTATATTAAGATAACAATGGTATGGTAAGCAAGGACTTGTAACAAGAAATTTTGTAGGGTTTCAGGGATCCCAAAATCATTGATACTCTTGGATTGGATTAGATAGAGTGGGGTGGATATGGCTGGATGCTGGTTGGTGTTGAACACCATTGATTCTCTGACCATAATTCACACAACATTAACCAAAAAATAACTTGTTTATATTTTAAAACACTGCAATGCAAGGGTGAACAATGGAAACTCTAGGAAAAAAAGGCAGGGACCTCACCCATGGGCTTGTAGTAATGGCTGACTAGGAGCATGAACAAGACCTAAGGTGTGGATAAGCACGGTCCTTAGGAACATCCGCGGTATGTCATGCAAGCCCCCAAGAGTACAACATGAACTTCTTGGGTGGTACCCATAAGCACAAAACTAGCAAGCAAGCTCATAAGAGGAAAGAACCTAGGATAGGAGAAGAGTGGAGAGTGAGTGAAGGTATGTTTTGGAGGAGAGGAGAAACACCTATTTATAAGAATTGAAGACTTGACCTATATGTTTACAAGGTCCCATAATCACCTAGGTTACAAAAGGAAAGGTGGAGAAAGTGGAGAACGATCCGATTAAAGAGGGTGAACATTATGGAAAGAATGGGAGCCAACATTTATCACGGAGGCCAAGGATCCCATAATCCAAGGCTCCAATGTTCACAAGGCCAACAAATAGGGAAATTTGGACAGGATTTAATTTAACATTTATATTAACCAAAGGCAAAAATTAAATAAATAAAGTAAGTGGTAAAAAGAACCTAGAACTCCTTATCACACAAGCGGGGTGACATTGACAGGATCTCAATTGAACTGTGCACAAAAAGAACAAATGAGGCCCGTAATTTCATGCGCGCGAGACCCTCCTCGTTTGCTACCAACTCAAAGGGTTAATCTAGGCAATGTTAGACTATATGCTTTTTGTAATACTCGGTTCATTCCACATATTGCTGCAAAAGCAAGAGAAAGAAAGAAGAAAATCCTAGGTCTCATATAAAGATGTAATGTATCGAAGTTGGTATAACAAACTATATAAACTGAAACTTAACACACATGTAGTCACTATAACAAGTTATATGAATCAAAAACACTTAGTATGTGCTAGTGGTTAATCAATCACAATACACCCTCACAATTCTTGTTGTTATGGTTGTGTCGTGCTTACTAGATCATGTGCGTGCCTTATATTCATGAGTGCTATAAAGATTCTTATAAAATAAACTTTAACCTTAAAAAAAACAAGCTTTGGTGAGGTTTGTACCCAGTTATATATTTAACCTTAAAAACCAAACAGGCTTTAACAAATATATTAACCAAAGAGAAAAATAAAATAAATAAACAAACTGAGTGGTAAAAAATAGAGAGACCCAAAGAACGCAGACCTCTTTATCAACCGTACATAAAAAGCTCAAATGAGTCTCAACTTCATAACTCCACAACTTCATCTGTTGGAGACCCACCTTTTTTGTTACTCATTTCTCATTTTGGAAATATAAGGACTGTCTTGATATATAAACCATTTAAGGATATGTAATAGACAACGTGGACTACATGATTTTTGTAATACTTACAAATAGTAAAGACATAATTGACGAACCGTAAAGAAGAATAAACAGTAGATTGATCAAAAGATGCCCTTTTTTATACATTAAAAGGATATGCTACGGTATGCACTTTGCCATTAATGAGTTAATATGATTTAATGAATAAATTTGCTTTGCATAATCAGGGCTCTGCTTTGTTTTAACACTTTCTTCTTGCAGTCTTGCGCTACAATGGAGCAAAAGGAACTTCTGGAAGAACTTGCTGAATCTGTAGGTGCTACGGCTCGCTGATATGCAGTAGATTTTGCCCAAGTTATTTGAAAGATTTTGCTGGAGTACTTTTCACAATGGAAGATCTGTCGTATGGTTGGTCTCCTGAATGTGTCCATCATCCTAAGTTGGAGATATGCGTGTCGAATTGATTCAATGTGTAGTGAATAGGGAACACTTTTACATGTAACATTTAATTATATAGGTTTTTAAGGACATTTAATCATATAGTTATGAGTAAAGATCTCTTTCATAATCTAAAATGGTGCAGTTAACTTATGCATTTTGTGTTGCCTACTCTCACATACAGTTGAAACTTGGAAGTAGCCAAAATATGCAAAAGTTGAAGCGGTCTTGTAAGGTTTCTGAGGGTTCCATTTCCGACCAAAAAATAAAATAAATAAAGTAGTATTAATTTCTGACCAGAGCTTCGTGTCTATCTAAGGGACACGACAGCTTGCTGACTAATCACTACTTGGAAATCATTAGTTTTTATTTTATTTTATTTCGAATAATGTCTTTTATTGTTAGTGAAAAATGAAGAACTTATTTTGCCATTCTCTTCTTACAAATTTTAATTGCTCCAGGACTTGGTGCTGTAAGTGTTCGTGAGCATTTGGATTAACCATAGGATATTTTATAATACAGCGTATTAAAGTTAAACGCATTGAAAGTTAAATTTAATTCTACTTTGTTGACGTTGTAATTTTTTTATATCATTGTTTAATTCTGATAAATTAAAACAATACTCTATTTACGGTAAATAGCAATGTAATAATAATCTGTAATAAAAAAAATAATGTCTGAAACTTTTTAGATGTTTGATTGGGATATCATGAATGGAGTCCGTAAAACTAACCTAGCATTAACTAATAATATCAAAACATTAAAAGGTAATATATGGAATTTTTACGATAAAAGTATGTTAATTTGGATCATTTAACCATAATTATAGAATATTCCCTTTGTTTTGTCTAAACTTTGAAGACATTCCAACATGAGATTTGTGTATGTCTGCTTTGGTAGAGAAAAAAATAAATAAAAGAAACAAAAAACTAAAAAAAGTTTATTAAAAGAAATTAATGAAAAAATAATTTTATTCATTCATTATTATTATAATAAGAAGAAGAAATACACTTGTAATTTATTCTTGGTAAGATTACAAAAACACTTCTTTCTCTCTAGGATATCGCAATTGATTATGTGTTGTGCAACATAATCAAATTATATTTTTGCACACATCACTTACAAACTTCGTTCTTCTCTCATTTCCTTCAATCTCCTCTTTTCTATTCCTTTAGAATTTCACTGTTTTCTTTCCATGGTCCATTCTAGACACACGTTGGGATGAACATTATACTCTATCTAACCACTGCTCTTGGACTGGATTCCCAGTTACATAACCGCGAAGCATGTGGACCAGAACAAACAGGTCCAAGTGTAGATGAGGGAAGAGCTACACATGGCAACTCACCTCCGATTCTCTAAACTCTGAATAAGCAATTTCCATTTCCCAGGGAAGCAAATAGTCACGTACACGTTCCCAATATTACTCGCTACACTACTCTAGTTCATTCATTGTGAGTCCCCATAATCCTTTCTATGCTTCACCGTATCACCCATTCCTCTTCTCCCTCTCTTCTCCTCCTACCACGTCTTCTCTCACACCAACCCTTCCCCTCTTCAAATTTCAAATTCCCTTTCTCACTCTCCCCAAAACGTTTCACTCTCAACCTCATCTCCATGGCTTCATCTCATTCCCTCCACAACCACACTAACCGACTCGCTTCCCAACAGAGCCCTTACCTTCTCCAACACGCACACAACCCTGTAAGTTTTCTTCCTTCTCATCTCGTTTCTAACGCGATTGCTTCCTTTCCACTACTATTTTATTACAATTATTTTCTTATTTCCAATTCCCCGTTCAAGGTTGATTGGTATCCGTGGGGCGAAGAAGCCTTCGCCGAAGCGCGCAGGCGCGACGTGCCTATCTTCTTGTCAAGTAATTATCTCCCTTTGTGTATTCTGCTTCTCTTTTTGCCAATTTAGTTTGCGTAATTGACTGCGAAGTTGGCTGTTGTGGTGTTGTTGACGGCGATTCTGTTCGAAGTTGGTTACAGCACTTGTCACTGGTATGTATGTGTGTGTGACTCACGATTCTTATTCTTTATCTCAAGATTTAACGTTTTCGGAATCTGAAGTGTTTGTTTGTAAGGTGTCATGTTATGGAGGTCGAGTCTTTCGAAGACGCAGCGGTTGCCAAGCTGTTGAACGATTGGTTTGTTAGCATTAAGGTCATTTATTTTTTTACTTTTATTTTACTTTGAATTTTAGTTTCTAGAAAGTTTCTCTCTGTTTTTACTCTACTTTGCTTCTCAAGTTGTTATGTTTTGTTCTGTCTTACTTTAATGTGTTAATACTACAGGTGGATCGAGAGGAGCGACCAGATGTTGATAAGGTATATAATATTGATACGTTAATTTTTCATTTAGTTTGTATATTTGGAAGCATGTCAGCTAAGAGTACCTACGAGGATATTGTCTCCAAAATGGTCTTTAAGAATTATCCAAAGTTCCTTTGGAATTTGAATTTGAGGGTTTCACAAGGTAACAGGGCGTACTAAAGGATTTTTTCTTCGTCTTTAGGTATACATGACGTATGTGCAGGCTTTGTATGGTGGAGGAGGTTGGCCCCTGAGTGTGTTTCTTTCACCCGACTTGAAGCCTTTAATGGGTGGAACTTACTTCCCCCCTGATGATAAGTATGGGCGACCTGGATTTAAGACTATACTTAGGTGAGAGATATTGCAAATGTTAACTTGAATTGTCAACCTGCTTGGGCACTTCTCTTGAGTTAATTTGAAGGATGGCATGGCATGTCAAATTGTTGAGTATAAAACTTCAGGTCAATTGTTGAAAATTTGTATTCTGGTTTTTGAGGTTCTTATTTGTATACTCTTCTGTTCCTGCTTTCTCCAGAAAGGTAAAACAGGCTTGGGATAGTAAGAGGGATATGCTGATTAAGAGTGGAGCATTTGCAATTGAACAGCTTTCTGAGGCAATGTCTATTAGTTCAACTTCTGATAAACTGCCTGATGGGGTTCCGGCTGACGCATTACGTCTGTGCTCAGAGCAGGTGAGGCTTTGAGCATATGCTTCTGTCTACCATTTCAATTTTACCAGGAAACCTTCCCCTCCATTTCTATGACACGTCTAAAGGGGAGAAAAGGAAAATGGGAAAAGAAAATAGAGTTTCCTTATACACAGTCTGTCTGTCCTCTGTGCTATTTCTGTACAAGAGAATGGAGAAATTATTAAAAACATAGCAATCTTGTTTCCTCGCTTACAAAGAATGAATTTTGAGTCTGATAGCAACCAGAATGGCAAGATTTTTATATTGTAACGACATAGATCAAATATATTATTCTCTTTTTGTTATAATGTGAGAATGATCTTATATCTGCATGCATTGGTTAAGTATCATCCAATCTATTATTTTCTTTGTAGCTCTCTGGGGGCTACGATTCAAAGTTTGGTGGGTTTGGATCTGCACCAAAGTTTCCTAGACCAGTTGAGATAAACTTGATGCTTTATCACTCCAAAAAGTTGGAGGAGACAGGAAAATTGGATGGAGCTAATGGAAGTCAGAAAATGGTTTTATTTAGCTTGCAATGCATGGCAAAAGGCGGGATTCACGATCATATTGGAGGGGGCTTTCACAGATACAGCGTGGATGAGTGCTGGCACGGTAAGTTTAACTTGGACTTTGAGTAAATATTTGACATGTATATATGAGCTATTTCTGTGCAATTTGATTTGGCCATTTTTAATTAGGATGTGCTGTTATATCCAATGGTCCTTGATTTGAAATCTTATGATTATATTGTTGAGCTGTTCATATCTTTGCAGTTCCACATTTTGAGAAGATGCTATATGATCAAGGACAGCTTGCTAATGTTTATCTAGATGCGTTTTCTATCACTAAAGATACCTTCTATTCATATATATCACGGGATATCCTTGATTATTTAAGAAGAGATATGATTGGTCCAGAGGGTGAAATCTTTTCAGCAGAGGATGCTGACAGTGCAGAGACCGAAGGAGCTGCAAGAAAAAAGGAAGGAGCCTTTTACATATGGGCAAGCAAAGAGGTATTTCATCCATGTCCTATTGGACTTTCCTAAATATATTTCTTTAGGAATAATTACATTAGGCTCCTGAAAAATAAAAGTCCTCATTTTGGTACCCCAAAAATAAATTGGCTTTTCAAACTTTATATCTTTTAGTTGGGTCCATTTACGAACCATAATTGAATATTCAGAAAACTGATGGTATTAATCACTAATTAAATCCATCTCAAAGAGGATTGATAGACTGGAGAGGTCCAGAGCAATGTGCTCCTCAGAGAAGAATTTTTTTGTCCAATATCACGTCTAAGGAGTAATAATCATAACCAACTATCCTCTCACCACTCGCCCCTCACCCCTATATCCCCTTTCTATCTTGGAATCTATGTCATGCATAACTAGTTCTGCCAAATTGACAAACACTAAACTTTGGGGCCCAGTTTTTGCTTTCTCTCATAAACCTTCCAAATCATGGCACACTTTTGGTTCAAATCCAGCATCTGGCCTGTCAAAACCATTCAGAACTATCTGGGCTCGGCTGACATTAAATAACTTGACATGGCCTTCAAGTTGCTGACATGACACAATAAATATCAATTGAAATTTTTTAAGGATTCGATTTATCCAATTTATTTATCTTGTGTGAATTAATAAATGTATCTTTCAAGAGCTCAGTGTGTTAATTATTAACTGATAGTTTGCTAAGGACATTCTAACTACAGTAAATATTTGCTTAAACTCGTGAGCTATGGTATTCCTTTAAATCTTGACATAATTTATATGTTTTTCTATTCATTGTTGGGTTCTCCGTGATATTTATTGCACAACTGTGAATATTATTTTTCATTGTTTTTTATTCTTGTAGATCTCTATATTGTACATCCAAATAAAAATAGAACATTTCTAGTTGAGAATAATTAGATATCTGATATTAAATAAAAACTGTGGTTTAAGCTTTTTACTAAACATCTCTCACATTTGGCAGGGTATCACAGTTTCCTGTTTCCTTCTGTAATTCTCGATTCTAGCTACGGGGTCTTGACATCTTTTTATATAAGTGTTGCAATTAATGATTTATTGGTGTATTATTTTTGGGGTGACTTCCGACCTGGTTTGTTCTATCTAGGTCCAAGACATACTTGGAGAGCATGCTGCTCTTTTTGAGGAGCACTATTACATAAAGCAATCGGGTAACTGTGACCTCTCTGGAATGAGTGATCCTCACAATGAATTCAAAGAAAAGAATGTCCTGATCGAAAGAAAGGAACTTTCAGAACTGGCATCAAAATATGGCATGTCAGTTGAGACATATCAAGAAATTCTTGGAGAATGTAGGCGTAAGTTGTTTGAAGCAAGGTCAAGGCGTCCAAAGCCACATTTGGATGACAAGGTATTTCCCTTGAATATTCTTATTGATTTATTTAGGATTCACCTAAGATGATATATACTTCAACGTTTGTGTACTCTCAAGGGTTCTTATGCTCTTAGGTTATTGTATCTTGGAATGGATTGGCAGTCTCTTCTTTTGCTAGGGCTTCTAAGATTCTCAAGAGCGAAGCTGAAGGGACCAAATTCTACTTTCCTGTTGTTGGCACTGAAGTAAGTTTCCTTCGTACTACTAATATAGCATTGATGTGAAAGGCTACCAATATTTAAAAAAGATGAGAAACACATCCTATTTAATATTATGATGTTTCTGGAAGATATCTGTAAGTTATCATACAGATATACATTTTTAAACTGTTGATCACAATTAATGCTTTGGATAATGAGTAGTTTCTGAGTTAGAGGACATTGACTGTTTAAGTTATGAAGGAATAGTGGGTAAAGTTGTTGGAGGAACACATGTAGTCAACTTGATTTTTTCCTTTGTTTTTAAATTTCTTCTCCTTTTGATTATGTATATTTCAGCCAAAGGAGTACATGAGGATTGCAGAAAAAGCAGCGTTTTTCATTAGAAAGGAACTTTATGATGTGGAGACTCGCAGGCTATACCATAGTTTCAGACGTTCTCCGTCTAAAGCTCCTGGTTTCTTGGATGATTATGCTTTTCTGATTTCAGGATTGCTGGATCTGTATGAGTTTGGTGGTGGAGTTAGTTGGCTTCTATGGGCCATTGAATTGCAGGAAACCCAAGTAAATATGGATTTTCTGGAGTCCATAGAAATTTTATTTCTTGTATGCAAGGCATTTAATTGGTAATGATATTAGTTGCTTGCAGGATTCTCTGTTTCTTGACAAGGCTGGAGGTGGATATTTCAATAATACAGGAGAAGATCCTTCAGTTCTCCTCCGCGTGAAGGAAGATCATGATGGGGCAGAACCCTCTGGAAACTCGGTTTCTGCTATAAATCTTATAAGATTGGCTTCCATGGTTTCTGGAAGTAAGGCCGAGAATTATAGGCGAAATGCAGAACATCTATTGGTGTGTAAACTCCTCTCTCTTTTCCCCCTAAAAGCTTTTTCTTCTCATATATGTGCCAACAATGGTGGGATGGGATTGTTTGAGGTCTGTTTCTAGATCACTGGGTCAGTTGCAACTGACTAGAATTCTCCTCAAATGGTAATGCAGGCAGTTTTTGAGAAAAGATTGAAAGATATGGCTATGGCAGTGCCTCTAATGTGTTGTGCAGCAGACATGTTGCGTGTACCTTCTCGGAAACAAGTGGTCGTGGTTGGTGGAAGAACGTCTGAGGAATTTGAAAACATGCTTACTGCAGCTCATGCGTTATATGACCCCAACAGAACAGTAAGCACAGTTACTCTTTATATCCTTACATCTCATTCTGATTTTCGTCAAAACATTAATGCTGGTGTTGATCGCAGGTTATACATATAGACCCCAGCAACAAAGAAGAGATGGAATTTTGGGAAGTAAATAACAGCAATGTCTCTCTGATGGCGAAAAATAACTATGCCGTCAACAAGGTTGTAGCTCTTGTTTGCCAAAACTTCACCTGTAGCCCCCCTTTGACTGATCGTTCTTCACTTGAAGCTTTGCTCTCCAAAAAACCTTCTTCGTTCACATAAGCTATTGGTTATGATTTGAGAAGGATCGTCAGTGAAAGCTCCCCTCTTGGAGATCCCCGTTTTCATCTACATAAATAGTTGGTTCGGATTTCTGTGTAAAAAATAAAGGTAGGCAAAATTCTCCGTTGAGTTGAGTTCAGGGATTGATGCATGGATGCATCCCCTTTTCGTTTGCCTGTGTTCAGGGGCCACAATTTTTCTTCAAATTTGACAAAGAATGATGCAAGTTTGTATATGTGTGTACTTCACATGTGTGTACTTCATTTTTCTCATACATGCACAATAAAGTCAAAATGTCACGGCTAAATCTTTCCATAGATACAGAAGTAAGTATAATCAACTTTAATTTCAAAATAATCTTCAAGGACATCAATCTGGGGTAAAGAATGACTAAATTTAAAAGAGGAAAGAAAATTGAAATCATCTAAATTTAAGTAAATAAATTATTTTTATAATTCTTAAAATTTCAATATTTTTAAAATAAATTATTTAAACAAAATACTTAATCATAAAAGTTTTCAAATTTTCAAATTCTTTATTAAGAATGAATTACTATTTAAACATTTTACTTGATACCAAAGGTAAGTCCTTAAAAAGAATGCTTAACCATATCTTTAAGAAAACATATTGTCGGGGAATACATGTGATATCTTCAATTGAAGTTATATGGATAGCAAAACTTGTTTTGTTAGATTGGTTATTGTTTAAGTAAGTGATGGTGGAAATTATTAGAGGAAACAAAAATTGGTACATGTTTCTATTATTTGAAGATTTGGAAATCATGGTTGAGGAAGTCCAGGGAACCTTTCGCATACTTGGGGAACACTGTTCTCATTTCCTTATTTTTTTTTTCCTTGTGTTTCATTCTCATATTTCCTACTTTCCTTAATAACTAAACTCTATCATAATCTTTGTATTTCCAAGTATATAGTACAAAATTACTTTAAGGTAATTAAAGGGTTATGTAGAAGTTTCATAAATCATCCTCTTGATACTCTTGATATTAACAATAAAAAATCATAAACAAAGTTACATCTTTTTAAACAAAATATACATCATAACAAATTAGTAGAAACAAAATCATTGTTCTAGTTGTGAATCCGTATTTTATATCACGCTACTTTACAAGTTAAAATTTAACATACAAATTTATATGTTAAATTTAAAAACTCAGAACACATACAGACATACATTCAAGTCAGCCTCACCACAACCACTTTCACTATGCCAAAAAGAATCTCATTCAGATCACAACCAAATTATAATTAAAAAAAAAAATTATTTACATGACTATTAAATAATATAATATTCAGAATTAGTTTGATACGGAATTTCTGAATGATAGTTGTTTACCATGATTTCACAATTTGCAACTTGTTTCTATAAGGTGATAAGAACGGTTGTCCTTGAACAGTTTTGAACCCACAATAAACACAATTGACGACGCTATAATTCTTCAATTAACTACAAACTAATTCATGAACTACAGTAAAATCAAAAGAAAAAGATAAATTAAAATCAAAAGAAAATTTGGGGATCATTCTTTACAAAAAATAAACAATGGAATAGCGTTTCGTTATAAAGTTACCCTATTTTATTTACCTACTATAAGCTAGAAAAATCATTCAATATATAATTTTATCCACACTTCTTCTCTTCCCAAATAAAAGATAAAATATTGCGTTCTTTTTTGCATCCAAATAATGTAAGATAATAGTGTAGATCTTGGTATAAGTACACTATAGCAGTTGCTTTGCGAGTAACAGGATAACCCAAAAACTTCAAAAACTGACAAGACGGATAATCTTAATACCAAAAAGAGTAAAAACTGACAATATATGATTTAAGTATGCGGGATAAATAAAATGCTCTAGTACAAGCAAAACGTACAAAAATGTCTAAAACAAACAAAAACATACACCTCATAACTACTTTTGCAGACTAAAGATTTCAAGGCACCGTGACATATTCATGAAAATACTCACTTCTTGGATTTCTTTGGCGCTCTGCATATAAGATAGACTACAAATTAGGCCAGAGTACATGAACAATAAAAAACTATATATATATATATATATGAATAATAAGCCAAAACTGTAAAACTCACTGAGTAGATTGGGGTGCAGGGGCACTTGGTGCAGTGGATACCTTCTCAACAGGACCCTAAACATTTTACAAAGAAAAAAATGTCAGAATTTTCATTTCCAACTTCAGTGAACATGCTGATAGTGCATTAAATTCTCAATTTTAATAAAAAACACAAGAAAATATTCCAAGACACTGGGACTCACTTGGGCTAGGCGTTCCTCCCTCCGAGCAATTTTCCTTTCCCTGCTAGCCTTGTTCTTTGCTCGCTTAGCCTCAAACTGATCAGATAATGTCTTTTCCCTTGCCTTCTCAGCCTTGGACTTGTGAATGCTTTCCATCAACACTCTCTTGTTTTTGAAAACATTACCTTTCACCTTCATGTACATATCATGGTACATGTGTTTGTCAATTTTCTTTGATTCCCTGTACTTACGAAGCAAACGTCGTAGCACACGCATCCTTCTCATCCAAAGTATCTTGGTGGGAAGCCTTGCCTCCCTTGTACCCTTACGCTTACCTAATAGTATAGAGAGAATGATTATAGTAAGCAACTGACACACTTCCTCTCCAAAAGACAAAACAGTAATTACTTCATTCTATGCCACCCACTCAGCAATAATTAGCATAAAATAAGTATCCAACTTTCTCCCATAAACTATAAAGCAAATTCGTTACATTATTCCCTGAATTAATATGCAGCATAGAAAAATATTGTCAGTTCAAGATGACCAAGTGTCAACAAGACCACAACCATACGTTCTACATAAAACAAGTCCAACACCCTAAAATTACATTTTGTATAGATAAACTTTTCAATAAACACTGGCCAAAAAAAATTATGCTTCCCATTTTAGTTAATGCACAAATTAAAATCATGTTTCAGAAAAAAACTTGAATGGATAAAGTTAATGCATAATTAATATAAGTTTCAGAGAAAAGTTTAATTCATTTCATCTCCTAGTCCTCTTCGACCAAGTGTAGTTATTGAGAGGGTGAATTCAAACCCGTTTGTTATTTATCTTACATTAACCAAGTTATTGGGAATAAATACCATATCCGGAGTGACGGCCCTTCCTCTTTGCCTCCTTCATCCTACGAGCACGTGATCGGGAGTGAATCTTGGTTGGCTTCCTGATGATAAACCCATCCTTTACCAACTTCCTAATGTTTTGCCCTGCAGAGTGAAATCTACCACGTTAAGTCAAAAATAAGTGCTCATATTGCAAAACATTTGATTCAGACTACACGATAGACACAACTTAATGAGCTTTGAAATATCTTAGGAAATGCTCACACGTACAAAAACCCCTTCACACTGCACATAAAACTCACTGTTCCACTTATGAATAGTTCAAATACCGACTACATAAAGATATACGAATGCAATCTAATATTAAAAGAAATCTAATATTGCAAAGAACAATAAACTTCGGATCCAATATAAGCTCTCTATTCTCAACGCATAGATGAGAAAAATAATAATAAATAAAAACAATTAAACTGATAAACGAGGCAAAGAGATATGATACTGATAAAGAAAAAGGGTGAGCATAATTACGAGAATTGGCCATGGAGATTTCGTTGGACTCATTGGGGTCAAGCCAAACCTTTCCTCTTCCGCACTTCAGCACGCTGGCTGCAAGCCGCTTCTGCAATTTCAGCGAAACCATGCTTCCCCTACTCTGACGCTGCAACGGGGACAAAGAAACCCTAGTTTCGTTCTTCTTCACTGTATATATAAATACATATATAAAGCCCAAATTTTCAAGATTGAGCTGGGCCTTATCAGACCTAGACCATTTATTGTTTGTGGACTTTCATCTGGGCCTAGAACTTTAGTCAGTTTAGTCTTGCGTGTAATGCATCTTATTGGGTGTTTCTTTCTGCACCCCTATATTTTTCTTCCTGTGTCCTACGTTCTTTAAAATACTCAAATTTTCTTTGAAAAAAGTGATGTTTCATAAGCAAAAGTGATTTCATTAGAAAATCTGGAAGAAAAAAAATTATTCTTAAACATATTATTTTGAGTTCTGAAATAGTAAATTCATAATCCTTATAATGTATTTCGAATATATTCCAGAAATATTTAAAAAAATAATTTGAAAATCATAATTAGAAGGAGTAAAATAATCTTTTCAAAAAAAAAAATATGGAGTACAGAGAGAATATTGTTATATTGTTATGGTGCAGGAAAAAACACCCTATATTATTTTATACTTGTAAGTTGTACGTAATATTTATCAGTTCTATCTATGATCTCAATTTTTGTAATTTATAGTAACTTTCAAGACCAGTAAGTTCCTAATTGTCACACCATGTTTTTCAAAGATAAATTTTGGTATACTCTTACGAATATATGTTCTTTTTTATCGTGGGTTGAATTTATTGAAGATCACCCCTTTTTTTAAATTTTATTTAATGACCATCTCTTAAGAGTGTTAAAAAAAATAATCGAAAAAAAAATTAAAAAATTCTTATAACTAAATAAAATTAAAAAATAATTTACATATATTAAATTAAAAAATTCGATCATATATTATTACAGATTATTAAACAAAATATCTTACGATGACCGAAGTTGATTAATAAAAATTACTATTTCCGTAACTTTTCGAATAAAATGAAATTCATAATAGTTTACAATAGGAATTTCTGATCGGTGGTTGCTGACCCATTGATGATGACTACTAAAACGCTAGAAACATTCGTTCTAAATGAGTTTCAAATTAGAAAAAAACTTTTAAAATATTTAAATTATTTTTCTTTATTTTTTAAATATAGTGATTCAATTTATTTATTTTTAATTTTTTTAATTGAGTATTTTTAACCATCGGCAAATAGTAAACACTCGATATAACATTTGACTCCAATAAAGTAAAATATTAATAAAAAAATCTTATAAAAATTACTTAAGAAATAATCATAATTTAAGTCTTAGTTAAGATTGGCCATAACACAAAATTAACAAAAAAAAATAATACCAGACTTCAAAAGGACTTTAAATATAGAAACTTCAACCTACATCACTCAAAAAAATTATATTACACTCATCTCAAAAAAATCACAACCAACTACAGTCAAAAGGACAATATTTCAACAAAACCAAAGAATATAAAAAAAAAAACAAAAAATTTCAATTTTCTACCTTCCAAATAAAATGTAAAATTCTTTAATTTTAAATATTGTAATTACTCTTATGAGTTCCTAAAATTTTAATTTCTTCTAAAAAATAATTTTTAATTCCTTTTAAAAAAAATTACAGAAATTTTAAATTTTTAGTAACAATAAACCTCTAAAGTTTCCAAACACCCTATTAATGTATAGATGATTTCAGATTTAATTCCTATCTCAATTGTATATTTTTAAATTACTATAGACA
>Ga0123341_1000555_pt1 | contig 23477 bp, 12 predicted proteins | sample Turbeapinknodule_FD_89959 | JGI IMG/M metagenome (GOLD analysis project Ga0123341, IMG submission 89959) | Root nodule microbial communities of legume samples collected from Mexico - Turtle bean Mexico pink nodule | ecosystem: Host-associated > Plants > Roots > Nodule | place: Mexico: Nepantla...
ATAATAAAAATATATACAATAAATTTAAATTTTTAAAAAATTAATATATTCTTTTTAAATAATGATATAATCGTGTTAAAATTATCATAAATTTAATAAATATTTTTTTTTAAAAGTTAGCAAGAGTGTAAATAAGTAATAAAAAAGGTTAACAATACTCATTATAAAATTTTACATTGAAAACAGTGTAGATAAAAGTTTAAGAACAGAACTTTAAAATAAAAGAAGTAGTTTTTTAAAAAAATAACAAATACCAAATACATGCGAATGAGATTTTCAAACGGACAGTGTTATACTAATGGTGTGCTTGCGATGACGAAAAGGGAATAAAAGTTTTAAATTATTGAAAGTACAAGGAAAAAAAAGAGTCAACTTTGTTTCCTTATTCTTTTACTTTCTCTTTAATAAAAGAAATCATAACTTCATAATTATTATAGTTAGCTCATTTTATGGTCTTTCATGCTCGATATATTAAATTATAAACTATAAGTATCAAACATCGATTTTATAAAATTAAATTATTTATACTTTTATTAATCTTAACTAAGTTGTCAAGAATAATGTCAATTGCCATTGTAACAAACTCTATGTCAAAGAGGTTGCCACAAAGACTTCATGGATTTAACTCTTTTAAATATATCTCACAAGGAACAATTGTTACGTTAAGCTTTTCCTTTTAGTTGTGCTTTTTTAATTCCCTTAATGCTAAAGTGTCACTAATTTACTTTTTTTCTACCTTTGCAGGAGAATTCTGCGAGACGGGAGCCTAAAGTCGAAACAAAATGTAAATTTTCATTAGTTTAACCTTGCATGCCAAAAGACATGGTTGAGAATACGTAAAATATTGTAGAACATTATCAGTAAATCTTTCAGGATAGTTCATTGCTTTTAGGAAATGTTTGTGGTTGATGATGAAGTTTTTTAAATTGAAGATAGTTGCTTTGTATGGAGAGGTAATATATTTAGTATCTGGGTAAAGGGAAAAACCTGGTTATAGTTTCAAACGAGTTTATAGTACATTTAAATGAAAGATGTTATCTTTTTTTTTCAAAGAAGTTTCTTATTGGGTTCTTACATTTGTCTAAATGATATTAACATGGAAAATATTAGTGGAAAATTTTGTCTAAAGCTACTTATTAGTTGACTGATCTCATACTTTAAGTTTAACTCAATCTCATAAAATCAGTTTATGAAGGGAGTATGAAGGAGTATTGCATTCACTTGATTTGGGATATTTGGGATATCGTCTTCCCCTTCATGGTTAATATTTTATTCATCTTGTTTGCTGCTTATTTTCTGTGTTTAACCTGCAGCTAGCGTGGAAGTTGCATTTAGTCCTGGAGTTTCATCAACCTCCCTCAGGACATATGGCACGAGCAAAGCTGTAGATAATGGCACAAACAGTGGCTCACCATCAAAATCTTTTGCTAAAGAGCAAATTCGTTCAAGACGTTCTTCTGCTGCTACTGGGGATCAAAATGATACCAGCACGATAGATGTTACTGATAATACCACCAATGAAACTGCCAGGAAAATCAAAAGAGAGTACAAGGAACCATGGGTGAGAATGTGTGATCATGTCATGTATTCTATTGTTATCTGTATCTTTCTCAAGCATCTAACCTTTTGAATATTTATCTGCAGGATTATACCAACTCTTATTACCCTATTACTCTTCCTCTAAGGAAGCCAAATTCTGGAAATCCAGGTTTGCTCTAATATATATCAATAAATGATCTATTAATAGAATTAATATATATTCGTGAACTACATACACTGATAAAAGTTTGAAGAATAACTTTTTACACAGTGGAGTAGTCTAGAAGATATATTTTTAGCAGAAGTCTCCAAAGGATGCTTTTTTAAACATTGACAGATGTGACTTTTTAATCTGGTAGAAATTCTTGATGAAGAAGAATTTGGGGAAGCTGCTACTAGTTCGAAGTATGATGAGAATGCTGTTAATTCTGCTGCAGAACTCAAGCTCTTGGTTAGTAGTCATCATGGAATATAATAAATTGTACAAGCATTATACAGCTGAAAACAGATATAATAATGCTCAGATGATTTTTTCACAGGAGAAGAGTGAGCAACATAAGATGTTTTTATTTCAGTTTCCTAAAAATTTCCCTTTTAACGTGGGGAGTAATAAGGAGAAGGGGCAAATTGGTGCAACAACAGTATCAGGAAAGGCTGGTGCTTTGGAAGAGTTGCCAAGCGGATACATGGGCAAAATGCAGATCTACAAGAGTGGAGCAATCAAACTTAAACTAGGAGAAACTCTCTTCGACGTAAGAAACTAAGAATTTTTTTTTTATATATATATATAAAATTTTCATGTTAGCCAATACTATGTAACTTGAATTTCAGTTAGTCTCACATTCCAAGTAACAACAATTATATGTTATCGTATGAAAAAAAATATTATTAAAAGAAAATACAAAAAAATATGGAAAGATTAGATCAAAACCCATATGTTAACAAAAACGACATATAGATAAACTATACCTATTCATAAAGAACTCTAAGAATAGACTAGATTGAAGTTTATTATACCAATGAAATGAGTCTCTATGAATAAATCTTAAGTTAGTCAGTTTATCAACACATACATTCCCTTCATAAGAAATATGAGTAATCCTAAACCTTATTTTTCCAAAACAATTAAGACAAGTGTTCACGAAACATTAGTCCTAGCACTAAATGCACCACTAACCAAGACAGAATCACATTCAAGCCATATAAAAACTCAGTAACCAAAGCAGTATGAACGTCAATAAACGTAGAAAAACCACTAATAAACTCTCTCACACTCCCATGAAAAATACATCCACAAATAGCAAGACCAGGATAACCTCTAGCTGCACCATCAGTATTAATTTAATTTTAACCCATCTTGGTGAGAAATGTTTTTTTGCCCACACCATGCTTTTGAAATTAAAAATACCTTTATTTGTTTGCCCATCTCCATTTTTAAAACCAAGTGCATAGTTTATTTTTCCCTTGTGGTTCCATTTAAATTGCAGAATGTTTCAGGTAGTAGATCCCGGGTAAAAGTTTATTCTATATTTTAGTTCTTTTACTTTGCAACTACAACTATTGGATATATATAATCTTTTGTTCTCTTACAGGTCTCTCCGGGTACAAAATGTGGATTTTCTCAAGATGTTGTAGCGGTGAACATTGCACAGAAACAGATCTGCAATCTTGGCGAGGTTAACCATAAGGTTGTTGTAGTTCCTGAGCTTGATTCAATTGATCAGATAAACGCCCAAGGCAAAAATTACTAATGCGCCAGCAGGAATAGTACAGTACCTTTTTGGCTCATGTGAATATGTGATTAAAAAGTCAGCGCCAATGGGCAAGTGCAATTGATACTAGAACAAGCATCTGACTAGTGACATATCAAGTGTAAAATTGAACACATTTTTTTTGTAATTGCTTGGTTACAAGACTGATTCTGACAAAATTGACTAGTATGGATAATATTTCACTTGCTTCAATGGATTTGATCTTTTAAACAAAATTGCCAGCAATGACTATTTTGAACACTTTCCATCATTGAGTATAATCTCTTAACTACAGATTAAAATTTATTAGAAATCACAAGTCATAGGGAATCTCAATTCTATTATGAGTTTGTCTCTAGTATGTTAGACAGTATTTTACTAAAACTTCTTGTTTTTTAATTGTATGCAGACTGTAGATACTCTTTCATCCTTAGTGCTGATTATTTTTACTAGTGAACCTCTCAAAATCTCCATTCTACCTTATTTCCACTGCTACTGACATTCAAATTTGAATTAGCATAATCCTACATCGAAAGTTAAGAAAAGGATTGAATTGTTAGTAAGGAAGAAAATTAGAAGCCCCTACCAATCAATTATGATATAAATAATCACAAACAAATTTTTCAATCAAAACAATTTTACTTGACATATAGAGAAAGCAAAGTCAAGCTCATTAAGGTCAAATCACAACATCACAACATGCTTGTAAACAATCTCACAAATATTGTAAAGAGCAAGTAAAATTCATGTATACAAATGATAGCTTTTACTCCTTATCTTGTCTAAAAAGAAGCAAAATGTATTCTTTTTTTAGTGTGGGAAGACGCAAAAAGGGACAAATAGGTAAACATCCCAATACCAAAGTCTTACCCACAGAAAATAATGTCAGAGAATCAATGAGAACTGTCAACACTTTGTTGATCTATCCCGTGGATTAGCTTCTCATTGAATGAATTAGATTAACAGAAACGTTCCACCACCACAAATAGGAAGATCATTATGGAAAGCATGACAGAAACTCTCAGCTTTATTTTGAATGAACTACATTTTCCTGCAAATGCAGCTTTCTTGTGACGTGCACTTTGAAACAAGTTCTTCACAATCTCGGTAATAGTCTCAATTGCTTCCATGAGTTTGGCTTTTACAGCATGCGACATCCGCAGTATCACATTTTTTGTGTCAGGGGAGTCATTGTTAACTGTTCCATCCCAGCTCTCGTCTCTTTCTGAAAATTTCAAGTCCAAATTAATCAAAATGTAATACCTACATAAACGTGTAAAGTGTCAGTGACATGCCTACCATGCAACAAATGTAAAAATGAAATCATATCTCTACAATAAAGATATCATGTTTTAAGTTATTAGTAGAAATACCAGATGATTATTACATTGATAGTCTAGTATGAACAAATTCTAAGAAAAATCACCGAGGTCTTTAATAAGAAAATGTTAGTATATATATACCACACTTCTTCAATCAGAATTCATCCCATTTAAAACCAATCTCTTTATTCTTGACATCTAGTATGAACAAATTCTAAGAAAAATCCAACTGTTAAACTATTTCCATATACAATAATAACACTTAACCAACCTGCATTTAGGGCGTTCCTTAGTTCCTGTACTGCTTGATTCTTTTGTACAGCATCCCAAACAGATTTATCTGATGATAATGATCTTACCATCCTCTGCAATAAGACAAACAATTTTTTAAAATTAATGAAAATGATCTTTCCCCAAAGACTTGTATATTTATTTTGTATCAATGGCAACAGATTTATCATCCGATCATTTTCACTAATTTTCTTTATAAGTACAAACATAGTACACAAAAATCTGCTGTTCAGTAATGTTGTACCAATATCAAAATAGTTCTACGAATTCAACAACTAGAGGTAATGAAAATCTTATTCATGTTCATATACAATCATCTGAGTTATTTTATTAAAATGAGAGTAACGTGTCATAAACTACACCTCGACACATGCATCAGTCTGCAATAAATGAATTGCAAAAGAAGCTCTATCAAAAAGATCAGCTTGTAACATGCTTGGATTATATGAACAGAGAGAAGGTTCTTCCCAGTCTGCCACAGACTGATCTGAATCTACTTGATCAACTAAAGGAGTATCTTTGACATGACCTACTTCCATGTCCAATTGGTAATAATATCTGTCCCTAACATGCTGAACAGGCGAAGAAGACCCAAAGACCCTGCAAGTACATAAAATATATATTTAAAAGATACATATAAAGACTAAATCATATAAATATTACTCACCATAATAATAAAATGAATAACTAAACTCAAATATCAAAATAATTAAATATTTCACTTTCTACGATAGAAAGAAAAAAGAAACCAAAGTATCAATTTCGAAAATTTACCAGATATGCATAATTTGGCATGGATTGTAGCAGAACAAAGAATAGTAAATTACACCTTTCTTTTTACAATTAACATGTGTACATGGCCCTTATCGATTGAAATAGATTGCAATCATAGACTCTAAGATACCAAAAAAGAGAGCACTGCGTGGTAAAAAATGGTTTAACCTAGTGTTCAGGATTGTGTGCAGTTTGAATAAGAAAACTGAAGGGTGTGAGTGTGATTTGCTGAAGAAATGATTATATGAAAAAAAAAAATTGCTTACTGTTTGAGTGAAGTGAGAGCAGTTTGAATCTGAGTGGGAGAAGGAACGGCACCAAAAAGAGACTCATCATCATCATCATGTGTCCGAGTAATCGGCATCGCTGTGAGACCAAAAGGATGAAACGGGCATCTCAGAGGCACAGAGAATATTTTTACACACAAAAATACAATCTTTATTGTTAGTGTTTGCAAAGATAGAAAAAGAAAAAGAAAAAAGAAAAAAAAATTATATATATATAAACCCTAAACCCTAATCAATAATTTTTACATATATATATATATATATTCCAAAGGAGATACCGAACACATAGTAATAGATGATTATAGATTGTATTTTTTTTTTATCAAAATAAATAGGCGTATATAATAATTTTAATATTAAATAGTAATGCTGAATACTATGTTGTCGTTTATATTTATATCTATTTTTTTACTTTAAATATATTTAACGAATAATCATCCCTTAACAAAAATGTAGTTGATTTTTCAAAATAGTTTATATGTTATTTTATTCACTGATTATAAATATGATGATGAATGAATACATTATTATATTTTTTTTTCTTAATGTAGTCAATGAAGCATATTTTACAAGATAATAATTAAATTTTTATCTTTATATTAACAAAAATAAAGAAATTAAGTCCATATTTTTTTTAAAGATGGGCTTGGTAGATATCAAATAATTTATATAAGCAAGTGAATAATAGAGACTTATAAAATATTATGTATTATTAGATGACATTTCGTCTTATAGTTCGATTAAAACTACTAATTTTTTTGTTTAAAACTATTTACTTTGTATGATGTTCGTCCTTAACTATCAAGTCATCTTAATATGACACACTTAAAAAAAAAGTGACCTAAACGTGTACAGTAAAATAGTCACTTTATTAAATCTCTATTTAAGTTCACGAGTCTATAAATATTCCAATCCTCTTAGAAGGTAGATTTATTTTATTTATCTTTACTTACATATGAGATTATTTGTATTCTTACTAACTTGAGTGTTGAAAAATTTTCTATAAATATATCAGTATAGTTGAATAAACTTTGAAACTCTTATCATACTTACATATATATTGGAAGAACAACAAGTAATCCTCAATAAGAACACTTGTCATATAAGTGAGTTTTTTAAGATTAAATTAAACATAAAGTTTAATTTTTAAGAGAGAGTTTCCTAAAATATTTTTCACCATTTAATTTTATTTTTCTTAACTATATTATATGACATGGTAAATTTCTCAAATGTAATACATTTTACTTAAAAATAGTCAATTTATTTTCTTCTCTAATCAACTATTGAAGTATTGTGACACATAATATATTATTTATTTATTGTTATGAATTTGATAATTTAAACTTCAACATTTATTTTGAGATAATAACATGTCATATATTTTGTGATATGCTTTTATTTTTTTCTGTACGTTTATTATGTATTTGAAATTTAACATTTGTTGTGTAAAAGAAATGACGTTTTTTTATCTCCTATTATTTTATTCATTTTTTTAACTAAAACTTCTATACATTAAATTTTGTTGCACTTTTATTGGTCTAATCTACTTATTAAATTATTACATTTTGATGGTAATTTATTACGTTTTAAAAACATGTTAAATCGTCACTTTGTAAATCAAATATATAAAATTTAGTTAGATACTGAAATAGAAGATTTTGGTGCATTAATTCAAAGTGTTTTAACAGTGACACAACAATAAATTTTTGCCAAGAAACTTGAGTGAAGCAAGAATCAAGATTTAATACAAAAACAACTTTATTTCTTACAAATTTGCTGAACAAATTCAGTCCATTATGTAAAAACTAAGCATAATACAAAAAATATTTATGGTTGAAAGTAATTTCTTGAGTGAATGGGAAAATTATTAAATAAATTATATCTGCTCAACAAATCTTGAAGGAAAAATTATAACAGAATTCATTAATATTGTTAGAAAACTTGAAAATCATAAATCTTTCTTAAATCATCCATAATTATTTTGTCCTTTATTGTACTAATTTTCTTTTAATTGAAAAACCAGTTACCATAATTATATATTTATATATTCTTGATTTTGGAACAAAACAGAAAAGCAATGAGTGGCTGAAGATTTTGGTTGAAACTTGTGTTCCTGTTTTGTACAAGGAAAATATCAAGAAATTAGTGGTAGCAGTAGCAAGAGAATCTTTTGGTTTTGGATTTATTATATTCAAGAAAATTTCAATCAATATTTCTTGTTATAATTTGTTATTTTAAAGAAAAACTATTTAATGCAAATTTTAATTTAATGATTATGCTATTTAATTAACTGCAGTGACTCATTTCTTTTCATTTTCCTCATGGCTCTTCTCACTTTCCCTCTCTTTTCTTCCCATTTTCCATCGTTTTCTTCGCATTTTCCATCGCTTTCTTCCTTCCCAAACGCTCCTTCTTTCTCTTCAACACGACGCTACTGTTTGACGAAGGCAACTGGAACGGCGATTCTGTGGTTCAAGCACGATCTCCGAACCGATGACCACCCCGCGCTTCTCGCTGCCTCCACCTTTCCCTCGCTCCTTCCTATATATGTCTTCGATCACCGCATTCTTTCCCGTCAGTAACCGAATTTAATGCGCTGCGATTTCTTTCACTATCGCAGTTTAATCTTACTCCGGCGATTGTTTTTGCAGGTTTCTCCGACGAGACGCTGGAGCTGCTTCTGCTTGCTCTGCAAGATTTGAGGAAGGCGCTGAAGGATCGCGGTTCCGATTTGATGATCAGATTCGGCAATGCGGATAGCGTCGTGCAGCAACTTGCAACCGAGGTTGTTACTTTGTTAGTTAGCGTTTGCTCGCTTAATCTGTAATGCGTTTTCATGCCATTTAAGTAAATTCATCGCTCAGGACGGAACAGGTCAAAGCCACTTGTGTGTTCGCGGAACAAGAGGTGGAGTATGAGCTGCGCCTCATCGTAGATGCGCTCAAACAGCGATTGAAGTCCGTCGCTGTTCCGCAAGGGAGTCCTGGGATTGAGTTGTGGCAAACTCCATTTTATGAAGTGAAGGTAGGTGGCAGATTGTTAGAGACTCATTAGCTGTGTTTGTTACGTTACATGTGGATTTTTTTGACTTGGTTGCGTTGATTATGTTACTGTTACATAGGATGTGCAGAATCTTCCTGCGTCATATGATGAGTTTAAGAAACGTCGATTCCCTGTGACTACACCACTTCAGCTGTCAGTGTCAACGTTACCTGGTGTAGAGATAGAACTGGAGTGGGGTGAGTTCCGTTCTTTTCAGGATGTTTTGTTTATTATTATTATTGTTATTATTTTCACTGCATGTGTTACTTTTTTTTATTGAATTCATTTAATGTTGCCAAAAGTTATGCAATAATTGTTCATTGAATTAGGTGTTCTCCCCTCGTATGATGATATAAAGGGATTTATGAGCAGCAGCGAACGTAAATCAGGAGAGAATTGGAGTTTAATCAGGGAGGTCTCAGCTGAAACCGTTTTACGCAGAAAAGCATTGGAATATGGCGATAGAATTGAAAGAAGTTCTAGCTTTGGGCAAACACTGTCCAGGGAGCGTAGTGGATCTGTTTTTGTGACAAAAGAAGGAAATATCGTAGGAGGTGGTACAGACAGTGTACTGAATGCACTAGCTGCATATCTAAGATATTTGGAAGGAACAGCTCGTGATGACTGGCAAGAGTACGTACACAACTTACCTTTTGAAGTTTATGTTTTTTGGTAAATTTCTTGAAAGTAATTTTTTATAGTTGGATTCTCATTATTGTCTCCCTTAATGTTCTCGACTATAAACAGAGTCATAATATTCCCCATTTTGGCTTTCTATTTCTGTTTCGGTGTTTTGTAAGCATTTTCTCCATTCTTTCTTTTATTACATTCTGTTTCCCCTGTATAGTAAGAAGGGATAAAAAGTTTTGTGTGTAGCAGTGTTTACCTCGCATGCAGCAATGTTCATACTCTACTGTTTTGGTCAGTTTCTCTTGAGTGATTAATTCATTAACACTCACAAGGTGTTCTTTCTCAGTGAGCTCTACAATAGTCATTTAATCGACATTTCGTTCACTAAGTTTCTAAACTTTTGTGGTTGAAGGCATAATGTAAAAATTACATGTTATGAAATGTACTTAAATTTGTGCAGGGTGCATGAAAGAGTGCGTGCTTCTGAAAGTCGGGATGGAGCATCATTTATTGGTCTATTCGGTCCTGCCCTGTCTCTTGGCATTATATCTAGAAGAAGAGTATATTATGAAGCTATCAAATATGAGCAAGAAAGAAATGCAGGTTTTTTATCACCCTTTGGTTATTCAGCTGCCACAATTGCAGCAGCAGTTGATGCTGTGTGCTCAAAGGAGGTGCTAGTTATAACTGTTATGCACCTTATTTTATTTTGTCTTATGTGTAATACCATGGTACTTGCCATGAACTTTCTCTTTTTTTCTTTTATCAAATGATTCTTTTTATATGTTTTTGTGGTGTCGTAGTGGTATTGGCTTTTGGCTTTGAGAAATCAGAAAAACAATGACACAGGATACTCAACAAGGATATGGAAATGGAAAGGATTTCTTATCGAGGTATTCAATTGATAGGTTCATGGTCATTGTTTGATTTTTCATGAAGTTCACTTCGCAAGAGCCCACTCAATTTTCTTTTCTCAGTTAAATGAGTTAAGATCTGAAATACTTAATTAATTAGTACAACTTAAGTAAAATATTTATAAACTTTCCTGCTAATTTCTTGTTTAAATTGGTTTTCTCAGTATACAGTTGCTGGTGAAGATGGTCCTGCCGTTCTTCTTGTGCATGGTTTTGGTGCCTTTTGGGAGCATTACCGTGACAACATACGTGGTTTAGCTGAATCTAGAAATCGAGTTTGGGCAATTACTATTTTAGGATTTGGCAAATCAGAAAAGCCAAATGTGGTATATACTGAACTCTTGTGGGCTGAACTATTGAGAGATTTTATTGTTGCTGTTGTGGGTGAACCAGTTCATATTGTTGGCAACTCAATTGGCGGTATGACTAAAACATGATTGGGTATCTTGCACCAAAAAAACGTGTCCTTTGCACACATATGCAGTAACTTGTTCCCTGTGTGTATGTGTGTGTGTGTATATATATATATATATATATATATATATATATATTTTACCAGTTTATTCTTGCTTCTGTTAATGGTTTGACAATTTAACAATTACTTTTCCCTTATTTTAGGTTATCTTGTTGCTATTGTTGCTGGTATTTGGAGTGATTTGATCAAATCCCTTGTCTTGATCAACAGTGCGGGCAATGTCATCCCAAGTTATTCATTCATACCACTGTCTAGAGTAAGTGTAACTGAGAACAACTCAAGTTCATACAATATTTGTAAGATATTGTGTTTTTTCTATTGGCTATGCCCGAAAAAGGCAATTTGCTTCTTGTCGTAAACTTTTGCTGCCATTGATATGTGATACCATCTTGTTATAACAGTACAAATGTTTCCATTATACGTAATGTATCATCATTTGTTTATTCCCTGCGTTAGAAATTAGATCCCTAGATCTTAAAATATCTAGTCTTCACAATGTACCATGGGTGGATAGTTTTTATGAATAGAGACAAACATCTAAAAGTGCGAATATAGTCGTAAATGAATCTTAAAAGTTGGGTTATGTTAATTTCTTCGAACCTTAATGTGACATTGTTTTATTGAGAGAACAACATAACTAGTTTGTTCAATTTAAAAGTTCATTTTTATTTTTGTGTACTTGTAAAGGTTCAGGATAGGCAAACTTCAGGGGCTTCCTGGTTGGGGTCTCGCATTCTTCTATTCTACTTGAGGCTAAGAACTCAGGAGTTAGTTAAGAAATGTTATCCAACTGTAAGTGTAATTTCTGTTGCTAATTTTCAAATCTCATATATTTGTTATACATTTGTTTTGATGGTGGCTGATTGTTTTTGCTTTGCAGAGGGTTGAAAGAGCAGATGATCGGCTCATAAATGAAATGCTAAGAGCAGTATCCTCTACTTTTAGAATCTAAATTATTTGTATTGCATCAGCAGGTTTCATATTCTGATACACAGTTCTTTCTGACACTTCCTTTACACATTAAAAGTCATACGATCCTGGTGTGCTTGTGGTGTTGGAAAGCATCTTTAGCTTTAATCTTTCCATACCTGTAAACTTTCTTCTCGAAGATGTCAAGGGAAAGGTCCTAATTATACAGGTATTATAACGTGGACATCAGCTTTTATGGGCGAAAAAGGATGGATTAATATGTTTTGAGAATGACTCTGATACTCATAACTTGTTATTTTTTGTTAGGGGATGAAAGATCCGATTTCTGACTCCAACTCCAAGGTGGCTATGCTTAAAGAACACTGTGATGGAGTTTTAATTAAGGAGTTAGATGCTGGTAGGCAGAGTTTTTTATATCTGTACTTTTATATAACAAGGTACTCGGGCTTTGTTTCATGACCATTTTTTTCTTGACATTTACACAGGCCATTGTCCACACGATGAGGTGCCAGAACGAGTGAATACTATCATTTGTGAGTGGATAATTGGTGTAGAAAGTAACATTTTGGTAGAATCTCCGGTGTAAAATTGATTAGTATCAAGGAACTGCCAACTGCACACAACAACCATTCATCTGGTAATTCTAATACACCACTACTGCCTTGTTGCCACTTGATTGGTAACTGGATCCACCACAAAACTTCAAACAACACATGTATAGCTTCCTGCATTTTTCTTACATTCCAACTTCACTGTAATCATTTTAGTTTTATTTATTATTTTAATTATTGTAAATTTTAAAAAGTTTTTCAACAAGTAACAAAAGTTAACCAAACATATTTTTAAACATGTTTAATAATAATATTTTCAAGAATTCACATTTTTAGGATTATAACATCGTAACTGACAAAAAATTGCCTCTTATTTTTTGGTTCTTCGCCTCTTTTGTCCTCCTGTATAATCATTGTTATTTGTTTGATACCTTATGATCATTGTATAATCATTGTACGAAGTCATTGTATGACAATTGAGCCTGTTTAGCCGATCTGGAAGAGACCCCACACCTTCAACAGTACTTCCTTCTGGGATTTGATTGTTCCTTGCTGCTTCCGTTGCATGTATTTTTCATAAGTTTCTGTTTGGGGAACAGCGCAATGACCAAATATATGATAAACGAGACTCTACACGTAACATGCAACACAACACAACAGGTCAATAAACTCAAACCACCTACTATTTCGTCTATTTGATATTATAAACTGTAATATGAAAAATACATACTTTTGAACCTTGTAATTTTACCAATTTTTTTAAAAATAGTTTAATGAAATATTATTTTATTGGAAATTTCTTAATATTATTTTACAATCAGTGTTATCTGAAGAAATATAAATGTTTATTAAAATAGTTAAGAAAGTATTTTTATTGAATAAATAATTAAAGAAGAAATGGATTTGATATAAAGTTGTATAAGATTTGCATTATGAAGTAAAAAATACGTGTGGGTGCCTGAAAGTATACATGGAGAGTATCCTGTTTTATACATAAAAGGGTAATATTTAGTTTTAAAAATAAAAAAGTTAAACTTACAATGCAAATGGACTATAAAAAACTGCATGAGAATTGAGATGCACACATAAAACAAGTTGCTTTGTGTATTAGTTGACTCAATATTTTATTCACATAATTTTTTTCAATAATATTCATTTGCGAAGTCTAAGTAAACGTTGGATAGCCTTTTACGTTATACTGAGACCTGGAATGAAGTAATGAATACAAAACAAGAAAAGAAAAAGAAGGGGAAATAGATTAATTTTAGTTTATTTATATTGAAAGACAAGATTTTTCTCTCTTTTTCTTGTGAACTACCTCATTTTAAAATATTTTATCTCTAATTCTCACTACCGTAAATAATTATGCATTCAATTTTATTTTATTTTTTTCTCAATTTTTCAATATTTTTCTATTTCCTCAAAATGCACGAGAAGAGAGATTAAATTTACTGCGAGCCGCAAAAGTTTGGCCATCTTGAAAGGTGACTTTTCTATTTTCTCTGTCACTTCTCTTGCTTCCACGTCTACAAACAATACGTTACTCGAATTTCATTAGAGGCAATAAACTACATCATATAGTATCAATGTTCGTAAAAAATAAATAAAAATAGATGTTTATACTGTGAGCTGAATAAAATAAGTTTATCTTCAAAACAGTAAATTAAAATTAGAATTGAAGTAAGGCAAACATTTCACAGCAGAAGACTCGCATCGTACCGAATGTAGTAGCAGCGTGGCTTAGTACTTTCGTCAAACACCCTGCAGTAAAATTGGAAGCCGCTTCAAATATTCTTAAAACCTTGAGTTCAGGACTTAATATAATTCCTCAAAACTTAATCCATAATCAAACGCTTCCGAGTTCCCAAGGCGCAACTCATAACTTCTTCCTCGCCCTCGCCGGAATTCAACAGAATCGCTTATTCATCGTCCACCTTCTGCCAAACCTAAACCAGCTAAGCCAGGTATTTCACTCTGTTACATTCACTCTCTGTCTCTCAAGCCGTATCCAAAATCCTGTGCATTGCCAATTCTCACAGATGATGTATTCGAGTAATTGATCCAGGAATCTTTTCATTTCCGCAGGTGCGATGTCAAAGGATAAAGACGCTACCAATCTCTCACGCACCTTTAAATACCTATTAGGTCAGTTCATTCTTTTCATCTGTTTTAGCAGCATGACAATCGTCTCGCTGGTTCACATTTCTTATATATTAGACCTGATTCAAAAATTAGTTATGTTCTGCAGTTTATAATTTTGGATTATTACTAAGATAGCTTTATACCCTGCATTGCGAGTTAGCTCATTGATATTTCCCCCATTTCATTTTTGCTTTTTTGGGATATCATGAATCCAGCTACCCAGTTCTTGTCAAGAGGGATTCCTTTTATATTCAATACATGGATTGTAAGGCATCTCACACAAGAGGATTATGCGGTAATTGTTTTTTCATACTCTCATTAACTTTGATTGCTGTCTCTATCTTTCGAGTGCATGATCGTTATTTCACAGTTAAGATATGTGTTTTCCAGTTATGCTGTCTCTTTTAATTTCTTAGAATTGATTTACTTTTTTGTCTCTTGCTTTAGTTCTTAATTTTTTTATTGGGTGTCAAATTTTTTTAATGTTTTTTTGTGTCATTTTGACCTGCATCATAAGATTTGATTTACCATCTTGACACATTTTTTGATGCAGCTGTATGCAGTGCAGTTTCATCTGTTAGTCACATGTATTTTATTTCTTAGCCGGGAGGGCTTTCGGCGAGCATGCTTGCGAATGGACCTGAAATGGTGATCCCTTTATTCTCTTTCTATTTCTGTTATGTAGGAAGAAGTGTATTTAAAGAAATTGGGCTCCACACATCTTGTCAAACGTTAAATGTATAGTAAAAACAAATAAGAACAGTTTTCAGTTAGTTCATTAGTTAGAGGGAATGTCTTGTCAGTTAGAATTGGTTACATAAATAGTGGAAATCTGATTGTGAGTGGGCATTCAGTGTATTTGACAGGTTTGTGAGCGAATAGACAGATCCTTTGTGAAAGGGAAACCTTTGGGGAGAATTCTACTCTACATTTTTCTGTTCTCTTTCAATAATACAGTTCTTCTCTTAAATGATTTTTTCTATCTGATTTCCATTTTATTTTCTGACTTCATATGATCTTATCATCAAGTTAATTCAGTTTAATTTTGATCCTAGTGATTGGGCTTCTTCCACGCTTGATGATGAGGGATTTGTTAGTTCTTTTGATGCCTCTTGATTGTGTGTATGACTTGTTTATGGGTCATCTTTTGCATCATGCTTCAAAAGAAAATGAGTTATGTGTTAGGTTTATAGATACTGCTTCATAGGAGAGTGCTGATTGTTTAATGATGCTTTGGAATAAACTATGCTACTTGCCAGAGAAAGAATGAGTACTGGAATTATATTTAAAAATATATTTATAGTTTGGTTGAAAGATCTTGTAAAAAGTTGAATTGAGTGTCTCAATTCAATCCTTTGATAGTTAAGAATATTATGAATTTAAAAGGTATTATTATTCAAATAATGTGAACTAAGGGTTTATATCTTTCATTTATTTTATTTTTAATTCAATTATTCCTAAACTTGAGTGAGCTCCATTTATAAATGTAATTTTTTATGTTATAGTGATGGCACTTCAATGGGAGATGTTGTGAAGCTGATGAAAGTAGTGTGGATGAGTTTCCCACTTGGTCTGTTTTTTACGATTGTAGTATGCCTTTTTGTCTTCTGGTGGCAACAAATAAGTTATTGTAGTCCACATGGGCAAGCTATCTTGATCAATGGTAATCTAATGTAGCTTTTTGTCATCTATACATTTTTTTTTTACTTTCTTGGGTTATCAATGTTTTTCCCATAATCTTATCTCCCTTCACATCCTTAAATAACTCCCCGAAATAAATTGATTGAAAATTTATGAGTAAGGTTCACTTGTTATGCCAGGTTTTGCATGTATTTTGGAGCTATTGGCTGAGCCTGTGTACATTCTCTCACAAAGCATGGTGTTACTTAAATTGCGGCTGATGGTTGAGACTATAGCCACTCTGTTACGGTGCTTGACAATGTATTTTCTAATCATCAAGCAAACTGGAATCGTGAGTGTAGTTATACTGAGCCACAGATATTTACTTTTACTTTTATTAAGCAAACAGTCAGTGCTTTTTCTGTTATGATTATAGATGCATGGCATTGATTCTTGTTAAGCCTGTTATTTGTTATTGACCCTGTTATTATTTTCATCTATAAATAAACACTTTTGTGTGTATTTTACACAAGGGATGTCAATCCTATATTTATTTTCTTTATTCTTAATATAAACCAAACAGCCCCTAATATTAGGACTACTAAAATTTCATTTTGAATTTTTGCTAATATATATATGTGTGTTGTGAGTGATAAACGAGTCCAGATAAAAAACCTGTGAAAAAGAATAATAATACAGATTTTGAAACCCAAGAATAATATCTGTCATTATGCTGTAAGTGTTGCTTGTTTTAAAGCATTTTATTTCATCAATTTTAGGGTGTCTGCCACGTTATTTCACTCACAAGAGTTCCAAGAACTTTTTTCTGCAGAGTGCATTTTTTTTTTATGCACTCACAATTTGGATTCTAGACAATAGAGTATGATGTACTGATATGATAATGCTGTTGTAGATCAATTCTCTAATAAACTTATGCTATTAGAGTACCCAAAAATTGTTTTATATTTCTGAGATATCTCTGTAAATGCAACTGATTCTGAGTTGAATGACCATTTCCAGGAAAAATCAATCATATTTGCTTTGTCACAGTCTGCATATGGAGCCTGCTTATTTCTTGGTTATTGGGGCTATCTTTTGCTTTTCCAAAAATTTAAGGTTTCATACCTCTTTCCATTCAGGTATAGTTATTTATTTCCATATAGTTAACTATATGGAAAATAATTTTCTTCTCTAAGATGCTCTAAGCAGTGGTCTGATGAACCTGCTTAAAATGAGAGATATGACTTGATCTTCTGAGGTCATTGTGGAGGGATCATTTGTAATATTTATCGATCATAGTGATTTTTTTTTGTTTCTGCTGTGGAGATATATAATTATATATGCCTCAAGTTTGGTGTAGGTTGAACCATGTTTAAGTTCATGTCTATTTCTTTCCTCCTTTTTTCTGATGCACAGTTGGTTATAACTACCTCTATTTTGTGATGGCTGAGTTAATGTTATTCCGAATCCTAACAGGCATTATCATCTGATTGTTTTACATGTTAAGATACTGCAATTTTATCCTGATGTAATGCATGGTATATAAAACATGCTTTGCAAGGAGAAGTGGAAACTGTAAATCATTCATTGACCAACATAATTTTGTTTGATGTCTGCTTATTTATGATCAATGTATGATTTATTAGTAACAATTTTTGCAGAAAGGGAAAACTGATTGATTTTGACAAGCAGCTGTCCAAGATGTGTATCCTGTTTACCTTTCAATCATTTCGAAAATTGATCCTTCAAGAAGGAGAAAAGATAGTACTTGTATGGTTGGATACACCATATAATCAGGCAGTATACGGCCTGGTGGACAAATTGGGTTGGTATTTGGTTGGGTAATTTGCTTCAGAAAGCTTAATTATTATATTATAAGTTTAATTGAATCAGGAGTGTTTCCTATTTTATTGAGAAACCGATAAATGTTTCTTACGTGAACATGTTTGTCTTCCTTTTTTTATTTTCTTGAAAAAAAAAATTCATCACCTTTCAGGTAGCTTAGTGGTGAGACTTGTCTTTTTACCTTTTGAAGAAAGTTCTTATGCAACATTTGCAAGGTCTGCTTCAGGTTCTATTTCTCTCTTGTTTACTTTATGCTTGAACCAGAAAATCTGAATAGCTTTCATATAACTATTATTTGGTTCTACTGTAGTGTTGCTTCTTCCTTTGTTTGCCTCTTTGTGTTGTGTTGCATATTTCTTTTGAGGTGCAATTGCTAATTTGCCCCTCATTCTCTCTTCATTCTTTACCTGGGTAGTTGTGTTTGTCTATTAGGTTTAAGTATCAGTTTTCTCATATTCATAGACACATTAAAAATATAATGCTTTTAAAAAATTGTCAACCAAAGTCAATTTATTAATGAAACAATAACGTCGGACGGGCTCCAGCTTATGCTAGCACTATATAACTTATATCACACCATACGGAAATATATCTATTTCCATATAGTATTTGTATGCCATTCATTTAGTTTACATGCCGTAAGGTCTTAGTCTCCTTTAGTGTTCTATTATAAGCATATGATACTGAGTTCCTTTCTTATTAATAATAAATTTTAAGTGTTTTTTTGTGGTCATTCCTGACAGGAGAATATCCAGGAAAAAGCAAGAAATTGGGAAATGGCTTGATGGAATCCCTTAAGTTAGTTTTTTTGATTGGTAAGTCTTTTCATTTAATTTTATATTTTAACTCAATACATAGTTCTTAGTTTTCCTATTATTCAGTCAAAAGGAGTTGTCTCTGGTCCTTGTTTGAAGAAAGATGCATTTTTACCTGTATCTTTGTTTGACTATGAATAATCAATGGTTCTGCAGAGATTGCCAAAGTAAGAAATGTTGATGTTGAGTCTAACTCAGAATAGTTCACTTAAGTTGCATCTAGACATATACTACTTAATAAGCATATTTGATGGTATGTTGCGTCATTGCCTAATATTCAATTTGCTGTAAAATGTTGTATTGACTATTGACCAATATTGTTCTGTCTTGTATGAATAAGAAAACTTAAACCTAGATGTTTCTCTTTTTCCCCTGTTTGAATTTCTTTTGTGAGAATTGATGAAAACAATGAAAAGCTTGAATCTAACTTTTTGAGACCGTTGCCCTTCCCCTTGAATGAGCATTGAGTGGACATAATAGAGAAGATGAATTAAGAATGTATGCATTAGAGAGAAAGTTGAGTAGCACCTGCCGTGAAAAAAAAATGGTAGAATTTCTTGTGTTTGCTTGTGTGAAGAAAACAGAGAGTACCACATGGAAGGTAATCCTAATGCTAATGCTGGATGTAGAATCATAGAACAAGACTGAGTAAAACTATTTTCCAAACTATTAAGAAGGATTTAGAAGTCAACAATTTGCCTTTGTAAATGAATCACCTTAGAATACTATGGCGATGTTTGATTCATGTAGGGAACCTCATGTGTAATAGGGAAAAGACTTGTTTGTGGTTGTTGTTGACCCTTCCCTTTGGAAAAAAGTAAAAATAAAAGAGGGATATCACTCTGTGAAACGAGTTCCTTTTAGCTTGACCTCTGTTACAAGTACCGCATTCCACAGGGAAGAGCCTTTGCATGAGAATTTTGGACATGTTTTGTTTTACCTTATATTGATTTTTTTTTTGTTTCTTTTGTGGTACAATATCCAACCTTTATTTTTTGCAGGCCTTGTTTTTATGGCATTTGGTCCAAGTTATTCTTATTCACTCATTAGATTGCTTTATGGTGAAAAATGGAGTGATGGAGAAGCGTCAACTGCCCTTCGTTGTTACTGCTTTTATGTCATTGTTTTGGCCATGAATGGTAATCTACCTTGTCTCTTGTTACTATTTATTTTTATTGTAAGTACATTGATCGTTTGCAGAGTACAACAATAACATCTCATGTTTATTATTCTTCATATAATCTAAATTTTTTGCATACGTTGTTTTATGGGCTCTCTATTTTCTAAATTTAATAACATCTAATGGAATTAGTAAATGTGTTGCATATGCTCTATTAGCAGTTAGATTTTGTCTAGATAAACTTCATAATTATCTATAGGGAAAGATAAAAAAGAAGTTAAAATGCAATGAACTTCTTCATAAGCTAACATCAATGTGTCTGCCTTTGTACTAATTGGAGTTTAGTCCCCTTGAGTGTTCTGGGAATCAATTTTACTCTTTTATGTTAATAGAAACTTTTCATTCTATAATGGGATAACTGAAAATGGGATAACTTTCAAGCTTTGGGAGGGGGTATACTTAAATTTGGATATGGCTGGAATAAAGTGGGAAACCTACTTATATATTTCATACACTTGAATGAAGATCGTTTCTTATTAGATTAATGTATTCTAATTCAAATTATCAATTACCGTTTCTGCTTGTAGATTTGATTTACTTGAATGCCCAATACCTTCTGATAAAATAAGTTTTTGGTGAACTGTTAGGGTCTTTGACTGACTAGCATTAATTAAAAACTCATTTTACATTTACTTAATTTCCTTGTTTATGACTTGTTAAATGGTGGATCAAATTCTTTAATCTCGTTATTATAATGTTCCTTGCTTGCTTCAGGAACCTCTGAAGCCTTTATGCATGCAGTTGCAACCGAGAGCCAACTCAAGCGTTCAAATGATTCACTACTTATTTTCTCGTTGATCTATATAATTTTGAATGTCCTGCTAATAAGATTAGTTGGGGCAGTTGGTTTGATAATGGCAAATTCCCTCAGTATCCTTTCTACCTTACCGTTATTTATTTCATGCTATTTCACAATTTACGTTTGTTCCTTCCATATGGAAAACGAAGTGGATACTCAAACATTTTAGTTATTACAAGTGAAAATAATAAAAGGCATCCATCACCAAAAAGATAAAGATAAATTGAAAGAGAACCAAGTAAGGTTAAAATTCTATCTCTTGGGTTAATTGTGTATTTTATTCCCATAATTATTATTTTTAAGATATTTATCAACATGCTGAATTGAATTCTAAATAATCCTCCTCATATTCCAAAAAGTAAATAGGAGCATAAGCTATTACTTGATTATTTTGTGCCTGCGAGAAACAATGATTAGGAATTTGTGTATTCTGGTATTAGCATTGGCTTTTGAGCTCTTGATTATGGTTGATTGGGAACTTTGCGTAGGTGATGATATTAGCCGTTGCTACATTTTTATGGCTCCATGTTCTATAATGGAACGGCCGCTGTATTGTCTAATAGCTTGTTTCTGAATCTTATGTAATGTTTTGCCTAGATAAGTAATGATGATTGCATACCAATTTGTTATTTTACAGCTGGACTCAGATACTTGTGTTATAAGCTGCTAAAATCTAATGTCATTGTAAGCTCAACTATTACTAGCATAGAGATACTGTTGGATTTCTACAAATGATCCCTGCGTTAATTTCCTATGTGGTTCCTGTCAGTTCAAACCTATGGTTTCCCTATTTAATTTTCATAATTTGTTGAAAAGAAAAAGTTGTGTTTGGTTACTTAACTTGACAAAAGATATGACCCTGAGGATTTTATACTCTGCTATATTCATAAAGAATTACTTCCAGGTATGGTGGCTACTAGCATTGGTTGGCTGACTGTAATTTGATGCTAATTCCTCTGACCTCGTATTTTGTTTTTGTCCACAGGGATCTTCCTCATTTTCTTTCTATGGATGTTTGCCGTCGGGATGGATTATTCTGTTACTTTCAGGCATAATCACTCTAATTTCTGAGAATGTACTTTTGGACAGAGATCATTTCTGGCCATCATTCATGGTCCATTTCTCTGTTGGGCTCGGTTGCTTCTGTGTGTCATCATACGTGATGTATATTCATATTTCCTCGACTTTGTTTACTTCAAAGATCTTGTGCTGAATATATTAGTTTTTTTTTCTTGTTTCCTTCTTTTGTTAAAATGCTTTTGTTTTTGTCATTTAGCTATTGCCGGGAAAAACCTTTCATCAGAAGACTTGTTCGCTTTAATGACCATGTGGACTGAAGACTTCTGCAATATAACTTGGAGGTGAGTTTTATTTCTTTGAAAAAACAGTTAGTTTTTTTAAGATTTATTTTTGGACATGATAAATGACAATTTTGGTGCAGCTAGTGGAAGATGATGGAATGTCAGTTAGTTTTCTATAGGCTATATCCCAAGCAGCAGAATAGTGTCAGACATAACCTCACCGGTTCCATTTTTGGTATATGTATAGTATTTACTAAAGCCATGTTTTTTCTATAAACTACTGACATAATGAATTCAAAATGACAGTTTACTGAGGTTTCTGCTGTGTCTAATTGTTCAAATTCTTGTCGGAGTTAAGCAGCATGTATGGTGTAACATAAAAAAATATTGTTTTCTATTATTTCCAAAATTCTTACATATTTCGTGGAAGGTTTCGTATTTCATCTTACGATATATGAATTTTGAAATAAAGGAGATTCCGCATGCGCGCTTCGTGCTGGTGGTCATAATGTTTAAAGTTGAAAAGTTGATTGGATTTTCCTCGTTGCTTTTTGTATAAATAGAGATTCGGCATAATTGCTTTTCATTATGATTTTGTAGCTTAAAAATATTCATAATCTCTTCGAAGGACAAAGGTGGTGCTCTTTGGTCCAGCATTTTGATTTCCAAATTGTAAATTTTGGACCAAACACTTTGTTTATAACACCAGCAGCATCAAAAAGGTATTATAACAGTCTTTGTTCTGTGATTGATTTATTACTTTTATATAGAGTATGAGATACTTGTACTTTTCTTTATAAGGGTTTTTTTTATAAGGGTTGAGACATTCTCAAATATGTCATTTTATTTTATTTATTCATTACTGAAAAAAAAAAGCTAACATAAAATGTTATCAAACATTTCAGGATACGAGGGAGGGGTTGTCAAATTTTGAAGGTTTTATGAACTTTAAATTGTTAGATTTGGTATCTTGGGATTACGAAACACCTTTCTAATGACCATATAATCAGAATATTCATTTCAAATGCTTTTGATTCTTGAATTTCAACTCACTAAAGATAATGGAGAGAAGGTAATATCCAAAATGATAAAATAAAATAAAATAAAAATCCTCTTGTAAAAAGTTATAGCACAAGTTCACTGGGGGATAACATTGCTCCGACTATAATTAAATACAATGAATAAAGTAATTTCTTTTATATAACTATTACTGCAATGCAAATAATCACTAAAATTTAAAAAGTATAATTATAATAAAATATGTATAAA
>Ga0123341_1000558_pt1 | contig 23435 bp, 23 predicted proteins | sample Turbeapinknodule_FD_89959 | JGI IMG/M metagenome (GOLD analysis project Ga0123341, IMG submission 89959) | Root nodule microbial communities of legume samples collected from Mexico - Turtle bean Mexico pink nodule | ecosystem: Host-associated > Plants > Roots > Nodule | place: Mexico: Nepantla...
GAAGAAGAGGGTATAGGAAATCGAAATCTTTGGAGTCTCAATATTAGAAAGGATTGACATATGATTTTTGGTAATATAAAGTTGGCAGCAGTCGGAAAGCTTATAAGGATTTAATACAGAAAAATAAGTTAGGGAGAGAAATGAAAATCTGTGTACACAAAAATGGGCCTTTTATTTCTTTTGCAACGTTTTAATATTTTTTTTCCTTTTTAAAAGAAATTATCTATTTTCTGACAGGTTATGTGATGGGGATCTGGGTTCAATGAAAGTCTAAGGAACTAATGGCTCCTTTCAACTTGCTTTAAGAGTCTTGGCAGTTTGGAAACTACAGGCTTACGTTATTCAATTATTTTCTTGCATGATATAATTATTTTAGTTGTCAATTTGCTTAAAGAATTTCTATTATGGACCTTCTCTTCTTGTTTAATGCTTTAATGTGAGAAAATTAAGTATTTGAAACTAATTACACACTCTTAGAACTTCAAAATAACTTTGTCCATCTGTTCTGAGCAGTGGCTGCTGTTTCTGATGGCTTGAAGGCGTGGGAATTACTCAAGGGAAGACCGGGGAGTGTTGATCTTATACTGACCGAAGTGGATTTGCCATCCATATCTGGCTATGCTCTTCTTACGTTGATTATGGAGCATGATATTTGCAAAAACATCCCTGTCATAAGTATGATATCACTGCTAAATATTTTAGCTGTTACTGAATTTTCTAACTTTGTTAACACCTGAAGTATTGATCTGAATTTCTTGATGTTTTTCCAGTGATGTCTTCCAAAGATTCAATTAGCACAGTATACAAATGCATGCTGAGAGGTGCTGCCGATTATCTTGTTAAGCCAATAAGGAAAAATGAACTGAGAAATTTGTGGCAACATGTTTGGAGAAGACAATCAGTAGGACTCCTATTCACTCATTTCAGTTCCTTTTTCCTTAAAAATGTCACATGTTATTGATAACTTATTGAAATTTTAATTTATTATATTTTCCCTGTCAGTCAGCCACTGGCACAAATGGTCCCCAAGATGAGAGTGTTGCACAGCAGAAGATTGAAGCCACTGCTGAAAATAATGCTGCTAGCAATCGTTCAAGTGGTGATGCTGCCTGCATTCAGATAAATATGGAATTAATTGAGAAAGGAAGTGATGCACAGGTTAGTTTTCCAAACCTAGAAGTTATTATTATTGCATTTATTTGAAGACATTTGTGCGAGGACGAAGAACAACACAATTACATACATTGGGTATGTCACCATACTCCAGGGGATGCAGATAGAACCATCTAATTATCAATATAACTTTTTTTGCTGCTTAATTCATTGCGAACGAGAATGTTTCTTAATAGGATGCTAGGATAATGTAATACTACACTCATTACAGTCTCCACCGTTGTCTCTTTTGCATTCCAAATGCTAATCAGCTTGGAAATTCAATCATATCTGTCTGAAATTTCCCAACAGTTATTTCTTAAGTAAATTGTCTTTTTAACTTCTTTGGAACACTACCAAAGCATATCACCCTTTGGTATGGCAACAGTCCTCCAAAATTTACATTTCCTTGGTGTACTTCAAATGCATTATATTTTCAACTAGATGTTTGTGTATTTCTATAAACCTCTTATAGTTTAAAGAAAAGATTGCTTTCAGTTTAGGTTGTCTGAATGAAGTTTTCATATAGGTTCTGTATGTTTGCTTTCTGTTGCAGAGCTCTTGTACTAAGCCTGACTTGGAAGCTGAGAGTGGCCCTGTGGATAACACGCTAGAATTTTCTCCAGCGAAATGTGGGGAAGAATATCCAAATGGAGCAGAGACACAAGAGGTTGAAACATGCATTCGTTTAGGACGGACATTGATGATGAATGACAGTCATGCTGGAGGTAAGTTTCTACCACTTTATTGCAAATCTTCTGTTATTTAGTTACTTGAAAGGGAAGAATGTCTAAAATTGAACCGAACTTGTATTTTTTTAGGATTAACTATGCAGAGAAATGGTGAGGCAAGCACAACTAATGACAAGGATGCTGATCCAGAGCATTTGGGGAATGCTAGCATCAGTGGTGAGGCTCATGACAATCACTATGTTCAAATTAACTCTTCCAGGGAAGCTATTGACTTGATAGGAGCATTTCATACTCATCCCAACTGCATGGTAAAGAGTCCCACAGTTGATTGCACGGGCAAAGTTGACCTTTCTCCTCAATTAGATCTTTCTCTGAGAAGATCTCGTCCCAGCAGCTTTGAGAATGAACTCACTGAAGAAAGGCACACCCTGATGCATTCTAATGCTTCAGCCTTCAAGCGGTAACTGCTATAATCTCTTGTTATCCTCATTTTAAATTGTGTTGAAGTTCCTTCTAGTTCTCTTTAACTGGTAGAAATCAGTTGGTTGCTATATGTCTGCACATCTTCCTTAATTAATTTAATATAAAGGAGTTCCAGGGATGAAAGGCCTTAAACAAACTAAAAGGTTGAGTTCAGTTTTATTAAAATTACCTGCTGAAATATATTAAAGGATGGTAATTATTGACTGATAATTTTGAGAAACTTATTTTAAAAAAGGGCTTAATTCTTGGAACTTCAGACCATTTTTGATAACTAAATTTTACATAGTTCGGGTTGTGTCTTCTTTAGGAGGGGGGAAGAAGTTAGTAAGTCTATGGATTTTGTCAATTGGCCTCGTAAAAATACGCTGCCCTGTTGAATTTCTATATGCTTACCATTGAAATTGATGCAGGTATACTAACAGGCAATTGCAAGTATTGACGCCTGCAGCGCTAATTAACTTCTCTGATCAACAAAGAGATCAGAGAGCAAATGGTAAGGAAAGCATCTCACACGTTGTTACTGGCTGCAACTCCGATAGTTCAACACCAGGTATGCAAAGATATATGGTGTCTCCAACTACAGTCCAATCAAAAGAGTCTGAACTTGCAACCTCACACTCTCAACAAGTGCATTCTCTCCCAATTCCAGTAAAGGGTGTAAGGTTCAATGATCTATGGACAGCCTATGGTTCTGTACATCCTTCAATGTTTCGTACACAGTCAGGTCCACCAACAATGCCAAGTCCAAGTTCAGTTGTGCTTCTTGAACCAAACTTTCAAAATGCTTTTCATCAGTCAAACATGAAAGAGAGTAGTTCGGAGCAGCTTTATGAATCTCTTGGTCCAAATGGAAACAGTTCCCAGAACCACATTGTGTACACACAGGAGCACAAAACAGAACATGCAGAGGTTCGAGGGCATATCTCTCCTACAACTGATCAAAGTGTGTCGAGTAGTTTCTGTAATGGAAACGCAAGCCATCTTAACAGCATCGGTTATGGAAGCAACTGTGGAAGTATAAGCAACGTTGATCAAGTTACCACTGTCAGGGTAGCTTCAGAGAGCAAGAATGAGGACCTCACAAACAATGCAAACTCCCATCGATCAATCCAAAGAGAAGCAGCACTAAACAAATTCCGGTTGAAAAGAAAAGAGAGATGCTATGAGAAAAAGGTTCACCACTACTATCTGTGTAACATTATTATAGGAAGACTACCATTGTTTAAGAAAGATGCTAACTTTCTCTTATACTTTTAAACAGGTTCGATATGAGAGCAGAAAGAAACTAGCAGAGCAGCGTCCCAGAGTGAAAGGACAGTTTGTTCGTCAAGTTCTTCCTGATGGTCTTGTTGCAGAACAAGATGGTAAAGAATATGATCATTCACAGATTTCTGACTTGCTGGAGAGGAGAGCATGAGTTCATAGTATATAGTTGCTTCAAAATTTTGTTTTCCTGAATCCTTAAATACCAGATTTCTGTACATGCTTTCTAAAACCATTTTTCTCATTTTCCTTCGTTGTAGATCGTGAATAATATACCCAATGTATTATTATATCATTGTAATTTTATAAAGTTTTATAGAGATATTTGTGCCACATTATTTATTTACTTTTAAGAAGTTGTTTCTTACAAGGACTCGCTACTGATTGATAACGTAAAGAATTCTTATATAATGTCATAACTTAATGATTTTTTTTTAATAATAACTACCCACCTCTTTTCTCGTAAAAATTTGGTTTACCTAAGGTGGTTGCAGGTTTAGCAAGCAAACTTTTCTAAAAGAGTGCATATGAAAGAGTTTGGAAAGTGATTCCCGTCCCACCACCACTACCCATATTCCATCCCCACAAAAGCAGAATTGAAAAATAGAAAAAGAAGTAAGATTGATTTCCATTGGAAGCTGCATGATATCAGGACGCCATCTACCTTTTTAATGGCTTTGCCATGTTATTTCGTAGTTTGTGACCAACTTTTCATTGTAGTTCAAAATAATGATTTACTTACATTTTAATAACATTTTCTTTCTTTTGCAACTGTTTATGTTATTGACTTATTTTGTCCACTAATATTAATTTTGTTTTTAAAAGAGATAAAATCAAATATTAAACTTTCTTATTAGTTTTGAATCTTTGTTTACAATTTTTATTTATTTTTCGAAGTCTCCAAATTGATAATAAAGGTTTAAAATTAGTTGCACAGGAGTTTATGTATAATGCATATTCATTCACGAGAAAGAAAAGTGTAACTTCTATAATTAGAGGGAAAGCGTAATTCAATCATATATTATTTTAAAGTAGGCATTTTTTAAGAAAAAATAAATTTAACAAAAAACCTGTTTGAAGAATTTTAAGACGAGTTCTTTTTTTGAAAGAACAAAACGTTTGATACTATTTTTTTTTCTCAAATCCTTTCTAATTTTCTTAAATAAATGTTACATCGTGATTTTTCTTTTCAAAAATTTTGTCCACACACTTTCAATGTATACAAAGAAGCAAAACAAAAAGCAGAGGTTAAAACAATTCCTCGTCACGTGCTAATATCAGAGTTGGGATCCTTATCACCTGAATTTTTGAATTGTGAAATTGAAAATTATAGAGTCGTGTTTGCGTTCAAGAATTGCAGGTAGCAATAGAGCATTTGTATTCTTTATTAAGTTTGTGGATAAAATTTAAGAAAAAAATGTATGCAGACAGAAACAGAATACATAGTTTAGAAATGGACAAATGGTAGTAGCCAAACATCAGGTGACCCTTTTGCATTCTGGAAATAATAGTGCCAAAGGTTGTCTAAAGTTTAAACAACTCACTCCCCCACCATACCCTTTCCTTGCTTCTACTTCCCAACAACCAAATTTGAAGATGATTCTTTTTTTATTTCAACAAATATTCAGCTATTCAAATAACCAACATAATCACTATTCTAGCAATTTATTTAGTTTCTATAGGCTTAAGTTCTCTAGTTTATGTTTTGAATTAAAAAAAAGTAATATAACTAGAAGTGTGGAACTTTTATTTTATCTCTGAAAACTAAGTAAAAAGTTTCCCCTTAAATAACCTGCACACAATGAGAGTCTTTAAGATCCATGAGCAAAGATATAAACAAAAGATGAGAAGCAAAGCTGAAAACAGGAAAAACACTTGATCATGGGTCATCAACTTCTCTTGATTGAAGTGATCAATACTCAATGATAACAGAAAAAGGAACTTTCAATAATGTCAATAAATCTAAGCAAAATATTGTATGACAAATAATATGAACATAATGGAGTTTTTATGTACCGGATTATTCAAGGGTTATCAATACAAAATTGAGTAACAACAAAGCTGATAAGAGGAGAAAGCACTAGGTTATGGGTCATAACTTCTCTTGATTGAAGGATCAATATTCAATAAAAACCAAAAAAAAGTTACTTTTAATGTCAAACGTCTCTGCTATGGCCTATCTAAACTTCTAACTAGAAGGGTCATATGTGGGCAAATGACCCAAAATTAAAGAAATGAAATGGTCCCCCATTACCATGTGTTGATATGCATGATGGAACTTCACTTGGTAATCCTTTACTTAACTACTATTATGATTATTATTTATTCGGTTAATCAACTGCTTAAAAGTTCATCAAGACTATTCATACCAATCTAACCATGAAACTGAGGGTTAGAAAATCATCAGAAGCACAAGTCTGAGCAATTTTCTGAATAACACATCACACTGTTTCCAATGGGCAGAAGCGAGAGGGCACGCCACTAGGCCATTTGTGCCATATCTCCAATCATGAAAAAAGGGCATTTAGTCTATTTCCTCTACGTCTCTTTTTACAAAAGAAGCTTTGCTTCTGCCTTTCTTTTATAATCACCCCATTATTGCTTAAAGAGCTATCACCTATAACCGTATCCTCTTCCCTTCAATCATCGTGCCACTATCATATTGTTTATACTATATATACTATCGTTTTAATTTGCAATTCCCAAAAATTATCTTTATCTGAGTTATCTTAAGGCAATAGGGCTTCCAATATATTTGCAGGAGGAACTCGGGCCCACTGAATTATGGTGTACCCTCTTCTTTGATTGCAGGTGGTAATAACCACTAGTGACGTGCACTTCATAGGGGCTACTTGGCTTGTGCTCTTTATCATGATATTGTTGCTTGTTCCTTAGTCTTCAAACTACATACATAACTTTTCAATGTCTAAGAAATGAAGCAGTATGCAAAGAACACATTAAAGATATTTCCTTTACTTGGAAGTTTTGATTGGTAATGTTCCCTAGAGAATTAGAACACTTTAAGTAAGGCCATTTTATCGAATGCTTGAGAGTTTTAAATATCAAAGTTCTTATGAATTACAGGAGGTTGGGTGTTCAATTCAGCTTGCACTTTTTCTCTGTGTTGCTTAAATTGCTCAAACAAAGTTTTGTCTGAAATAAGATCTTTTGAAAAAGCAAGCTACTGCAGACCCAATTGCGCCAAAAAGAACAGGTTGGATAGGGGACAGTTATTGCCACATATTTGGTTCTTAGCGTTGTGTGGCAGTCACAATCATCTCATTACAGAAAAGGGTGAAAACGACCATAGCGGTTTACGGCCTAAAGAAAAGAAGTAGAGGTACCATGAAAATAACCGTAAATACCTATTGCATTAACACAACTGGGTTACATTCTAGGCTTTCTACAGTGTATCTGTGTCAACTTTATGGTGCTCTTAACATTGGAACCATGAAAGTGCAAATTTTGTTTTCAGGGGAAAAGGCTAAAGCTCCCCCTGTACCTCTGAAACTTCGCTAGTATTTCTTTGCAAAAGATTTTGAAAAAATATGTAGTTTGGTAAGAAAAAGTGATGGAAATGATGCAGAGACATTCGGCTGAACCAAACTACACGTTCTAATAGTTCATTCTACGTGTCCCAACCAAGTGCATACATACCCAAGGACCCTTTTCCTCATCTTTCATGGGTTACAAAGTCTCTCTCAAATATTATAGTTTTAAAGGTGAAAGGATAACTTTAGAACACCAGACAAATTTGTTGTTTTTAATTGTTTTTTTAAGTGTATAAATTGCTTAAAAATCTTGTGAATAGGGTTGAAGAAAGTATGTACTTCTTTTAATGGTAATTATATTGGAGAAGGCAAAGTGAAAAAGTATGTTAGAATATGTGTTTTTTACTTTTTCCTAGTCTTACTTCCAAAGTAAATAGTAATCTATTCTGTGAATTGATGAACTGAAAGTAATCATACTTAAATAACATTGTTATTCTTTTAAAAAGAAGGTGAACAAGGGTATGTATACATGATTCAGAAGCCTAGAAAAGTTATGTAAATTTTCAGCAAACATAACAGCTGAATTTACCCATGCTAGTTAGAAGCGTATGCGTCTATGCCATGCCAGAATTTCCTTACAGTAATAATTTTCCAGAAGCTTTAAGGCTTTAATATCTGATAATAATAATAATAATAATTATTAAAGACTAATCACCACAAGGGAAATCCTAGTGCTACCAGTCAAAAGCATGCTAGCAGATAATAATTGTGGCTTTCTGCTCTCTTTATAAACCACAAGCCCCCCTCTTCCTTAACGTTGTAAGCATCCCTTCTTTCATCTTTCTCTCTCTCTCTCTCTCTCTCTCCCTCTTTCTCTCACAAATGTCTAAAATCACAATACCCTCTCCAAAACACTGTGCTGCCAAAGAAGGATTGAAAATTAAGAGCAACTACAAGAAGCTCTACTTCAGTTTATCAGCCTGTTTTACCTCAATCCTACTACTAATACTTCTTATTTGGCTCATCCTCCACCCTGCCAAGCCTCAATTCTCCCTCAAAGAAGTTGACATCTACCAGCTCAGTCTCTCAGGCCCCAACCTCAACTCCTCCATCCAACTCACCCTTCTCTCCAAGAACCCGAACCAGAAAGTTGGCATTTACTACGATGAGATTCAAGTCTATGCAACCTACAAGGCGCAGCAAATTACCGGTGACACCCCTGTGCCACCCTTCTACCAGGGCCAAGAGGAGAGTAATCTCATAACAGCCTCTCTGGTGGGAAACATTTTACCTGTGGCTCCCTCTCTTGGCTATGAACTGGGTCGTGATCAAATTGTTGGAAGACTAGTTTTGAATCTGAAAGCCAATGGAAAGCTTCGTTGGAAGGTGGGAACATGGGTCTCTGGACGTTACAGGTTCAATGTTAATTGTGTTGCTATGAATGCCTTTGGACCCTCTACTCCTGCTGGTCCTCTCACTTCCAAGCAAGGGACGCAGTGCTCTACCACAATTTAAAATTAGCACCATCTTGCTAACTTCAACATATAAATGATAATGATATAATCCAGTACTCATATCGAGGCGAGTTTTCAAGCTTTCTTGTTTGCAGATTTTGGTTGGCTTTGTATTGAAACGTGTTTTGCAGCCACTAAGTGATTTGTAAATAAAATATATGTTAATGATAGGACAAAAGGTTACACTTTGTGAGTGAAAATGAAAAGATATTATAGATGGTTCATCTTATCTCTTTAATTTGCCTTTTAGTTTCATCTTTCTCTCTTTTTTCCTCGCACTATCTATTTAAATTTGTTTTGCTCTGCCCGTGATGGTAAAAATAGAAGTGAAAATCAGTTGATCGTTGGATTTCATGGTATCTCACTAGTGGCTTTTGGAAGTGGATCCATGAGTAGATGCTGGGTCACCTTTGTTTCTTTGGTTTATTTTGTGGATGCGAAGGAGAAAAACTTTGATTGAAGAATCTGTAGATGTGATTCGGAGAAGAGAGAGTGAAAGAAAAGAGATAAAAATTGGTAGCTTTCGTTGGAGAATCACATAAGTGTCAATTCCTTGCCTTTAAGAATCATGTATGCTTTACTTTAATCAAACTTTTGGTAACTATGAATCAGCTTACATTTTTCTCTCTTTTTTGAACAAGAAGAGATGATACTGGCCATGCATGTCTCAGATGAATATACCAGGGAATGGTAACTCTGGGATTCATAGTTAAAAACTTAATTACTTTTTTACTTACTGCTTTTTTCTCACGCATTCATTGTCAAGAGCTACTCCTTCATCAATGCAACCACAACCATGGCAGCATTCTCGGAATTCTTAATTACATGCATATGCTGAAGCTGCCAGTTGAAAAACTTTTACTTATGATATATTTATTTAACTAAGTCAAAAGCTCTGAATGGTTGTTGTTAGGCATTTTATAAATATTTTAAAAAATTCACATGAAGAATCCACGTTTGATTAAAGTAATTTATATTTCTGCTGATTTTGTGTTCATCTTCTATAGGCTGTAGTATTTTGAGATACTTTTACAATCTGAAAAAAAATAGTATTATGAAATATGAAGGGAAGAATTCTTTGAACAATACGTTTTGCTATTGGAAGCTAATGGCTCACCAAACAGATGTGTAAAACGTAAACCTACAAAAGTTAAAGCAGCAAGTTTGGTAATTAGTTTAAGCTCACATGAGATTATCATAATACTTATAAAATCATAGTGGCTCAAATAATGTAAAGTCAGATAACTTTTTCAGGATTATAAAAGCCAAAAAGCTCTACCTACCGGTCCCTACAAATTGGAACTGATATTAACGTGAAAATGGCAAGAAAAAACAAAGGAACTTGACAATAGCAAACACTTCCACACCATTAACAAATTCCAGAGTCCAAAAGATGTATGCATATAAAGTAATTTCAACTGGTCTAACAAGGTTGATACAAAATATAGATGCCAGTCTTCAAAACGAGAACCCTCTTCCACATTGAGTAGAATTGTAGAAAGAAGCATTATGGCAAATACTTGTCCCACTTAGGATTTTGATAAACAAAGTCAGCCAACAAGGATACCAACCCCAACAGAAATTCTTTATAAAAAGTAACTTTAAAGCCCTCTACTTTCAGAAATTACAATGTCTTCAAGTAACATGGCTTAGACCATGAATATAACACAACTCATTACTCTGCTATTTGTTTGAGTGGAAAAAAGAAAGAAAATATATAATCATTCATACCTTTTCTCTTTTGTTTTTTCTTTTCTTTTCATCTAAATAGACCATTAGTGAATCAATGTTTTAAAGTTTTAGTTGTGTATAAAAGGATTAAATGAACATTATTTTTGAAAAATCTCAGAGGAATATATAAGAACTTGCGTTTTTTTTTAGGAAATACGAAAGTTATTTAGTATCGATAAAATAACTTTGATTTAAATGTTAATTACAAATGAGAGTAAAGTCCTATAGAAATTGACCTAAAAAAAGTGTACCTTGACGTTGAGGCAAAAGGTGACCCAATAATTGTCTGTTGATTTCTTTGTTGAGAACCAGAACTTTCGAAGTGCAGCTAGGCTCATTAGTTTGATACTTTACGTTTGAAAAAATTGATGTGCAGTGGCTTTTATGGACATGAAAGTCGCTTCCAAATAGGCAACGCGTTGGTAAGTGAAAACCCCAAAAATCAACTTAGTTTGCTTCAACAACGTGTAACTTTTTGAAGGTATGTTAACACATTTGTCAAAAAAGTTTTGTTGAGTACATATTATTAGTCCGTTACAAACATACGTATAGCTTGCTTCTACCCTACTCATCCATTATTAGTATATAAGCAAATGAGTAAGGTACTCATCTACCACACTTTTTTTTATCTGTGAATTTTATCTGTGAATTTTGGAAGCAGACTTAGTGGTTAAGCATAGGACGCCACCTCTATTAAAATAACTGTTAATCTGGAAATGGTGCTAGTTTTAATCTGTGATGCGATTTTACTAAAAGAATAAAAACTGGGACCACGCCATGCTGGAGGAATTTTGAACAGTGAAAACACACCTAATTAGCAAAATTAATGAATGATAATTTGTTTCATGTGATGTGATGAAACAACTTTTAAAAAAAATAGAGAAAGTCTTGGACGTTTTGGGTCGGATTAATCTAGGTTGAGACAAGTGAACTTATTAATAGGGCAAAACTCTCCTCACTTTTTCTGTGTGTTTAATTTAAAGGAAAACAAATTCCTTAAACTTGGACCACTATGCGTTATTAACTGAGTTTTTTTTGTTCTCTTTTATAAACTTTTACGCCCACGGTATTAAATATGTCTTTATTAATCATTTACGTATTCCCAACTGCAGATTATTTTGGGTGCAGAAGATTCTCAACTCAATGATAGTATTCCAAAATCACAATGCAAATTTAGATAGAAAATGTGATGGGTCACTAACTGGTTTGGCCACGCCAGTTTCTGGCTTGGCTTACAGGAACACTATTATATCCAGTTCTTCATATGGAGTTACCATCACTAGTTTCGAGCCAAGATGTTACATATTAGTGTGCTTGATTCGTGTTTTATGTTATGGGCGGCAAATGACCAACTTATGAACTACACTCGAACTACATTTTTGTTTAAAACATATTGATTCTCAAAAGAAATTTGTACGTACATGCATCTATTTCATTATGATACTTGTAATTAGAACGATCAAGATTGAATTTAATTGAAATAGCAACACAAACTGAAAGCATTAGCAACAACTATTATCTGAATACCACTGCTGTTTCCAAATTCATTTTAACAAATGGAGTGAGTAGTTGGCATTCAAGAAAGAAACTTGGCAATTCATATGAGAACCTAAGAGATAGTTTAAATGGGATCCAGTAGGAGAACTGAGAAGCAAAAGACAGAATGCAGATCAGTGAAGTTATAAAAGAGAATAAAGAAAAGGCAGAATAACAGCAAATTTTATGGCCGTGGTTTATTGACATGATGTACAAGTAGCAGCTTCACTCTAATAATTTGCCCCAACCTTATTATCTCAAAAACTATATTACAAGTAAAAAACCGATGCTATCAATATTTCATATGATATCCATAAAAAGTTGCAACAGAAAGAGAGAGAAAATTGTCAGCTTAAACTCAACTATAAAAATAGAAAAGGAGGTATATATGAATCAAGTGTGGATGGAATCAGCACTAACCCAAGTCCAATAATGCTTCTTCACAGAGACAGCTCTGTCCGCAAGATTCTTCTCATCTAAAACCCCTTCGTACTCATCAACCTCGTACGTGCAAAAATCACCCTCGGGCAAACCCTCAACTGTGGCGCTGACCGTGTGCAAAACGTAGCAACCCGGCAAACCCGGGTAGGAACCCGAATCGCGCTCCTCGACCCGCATCTCGTACGAATTGGGATCGATGGTGACAATGTCAGCGAATTCGGGATTGGGTCCGGCACCAACAATCGCAGAGCCAAGCTCTTCGAAAATGCCTCTGACGGCGGCGGACTCGGGGTCCTCGTTGGGCTTCATCTTCTCCGATAAGGGCCTACCGCGCTTCCGTACGTTTCCATCGGACAACTCCTGGTGCGACTCGACGAGGAGCTTGCCGTCTTTGGCGGTGACGCGGACGAGGACGACGTGGACGGTCCGAATCGGAGGGGTGGAGTCGGCGAGGGACGTTTCGCCCTGGGAGACTTCGAGCCAGAGGTTGTGCACGTTTTTGGTGCCGGGCTTGACGCCCCACGAGGCGAAAGAGTCTGAGGGGAGGCGGGGCTTGAGCCAGTCGGAGAGGGATTGCGGGGACGCGAAGCTGTGACGGCGCGGGGGGAGGGTGTTGAGGGCGGTGGCTGTGGAGGTGTTTTTGGAGGGTGTTGCGGTGAGGGACATGGCGGGGAATTTGAGGAAGCGGCGTGGGAAGGGGCAGCGGGTGGAGGCGATGTTTGGCTTGGAGGAGGAGACAAGGAAGCAGACGGAGAGGGCCGTGAGGATGAGATCCGGCAGGGAAGGGAGGGTCGTCAGTGGCTGCGGCGGCGGGAACATCTCAAGAGCAGCGGTGGGTGGCGGGGCGTTGCGCCGTGTGGGGGTTGAGGTCCATGGTGGGAATGGGGTTGGGTTTCTGTTAGTCAATTTTATTTATTAAGTTGTTTTGTGGAAAGAAAAAAAGAAAAAAAGAAATATGAGGTGAGGGATGGGTTTGTAAATTGTGTTTTGGGATTAGATATTCATTCTTCTCATTCTCTTTTATATTCTCTTTTCTTTTTGTTTTCATTTCCTCTGCTACCCTCTGTGGTTTGGGGCCTTTGGGCTTTCTTCCCATTACGTGGCTTCTCTATGCTTCATTCACTACGCACCGTCTTTGCGGTTATCATTTCTCATGGTCCCACTTTTTTTTAAGTTTAATTATCCTTTTGTTCCTATACCTATAGTATTTTTCTATTCAATTTTTTATATGATTTAAAAAGAATTAATTTAGTCTCAAGTGTAAAATGTGTAATTTGGTTTTTTATGTCAAGTTTCCAACAACGGTTATTATTTATAAGGTGACATTAGTTTGCACATAAAGATTAGATTGTGTAGTTTGGACACACATAACACTATCATTAGAGTTTATGATTTGGCCCATCTTTATGAATCTTCTACCTCATTTTGTTTCCATTAGTTCCAATTGAGAGTCTTTTGCTATTTATTTCTTTTTTGCTTACCCGAGAAGAAGGAAGAAGAGGGGATTATCACTGAAAAGAAACTTGAAGAAAGATTTGAGATTGAGGCCAACACATTTGTGATGGAAATGTCAAAGTTATCGATGATGGCTTGCGTCTCTTCTTCAATAGTCTTCTCTTGCTTTTGCACTTCAACAAGAAATCTTTGTCATGATCTCATTTTCAGAATAATCTTCTAAGAGGTTATGATCTCTCCAACGGTGCCTTCGTTAAGATCAGCTTGAACCATCGACACCAACAGAAGCACACAAAAAACCATAAACCCACAAAACAACCAAACCAAGGATTCGCTCAATGCACACAGTAAAAATCAATAACAACTAACCTTACAAACACAATAGGTAACCACAAACTACATTGCAAACGCCAAAACTCCAATGAAAAACACCAGAAGTGAGCTCAGTAGAAATAGTCCGAGCGATACTCTCAATTCAACCCTTAATCTCCTTTCACCCAATTTCATAATGCATAAAACCTAAAATATAAAAACAAATTTTTCATGTCATAATATCAAGTGTCCAAACTTCACATTTCATGTATGCAAAAAATGTCATTATGTGCATCATGTCATCAACACTTAAAGTTGTTGATGAAAACTTAACAAAAGGGACTAAGTTGCATCTTTTTAAAAAACCTTGAGACCAATTAGTTTTTTTAAAAAAATACTATAATAGATTAATATATAAGGACAAAAAAGTAATTTTTTACTTTCATTCCAGTGCTACCTAGTGTGCCTGCATCTTCACATCAATTTCCTTCTTTTGTTTTTTTTTACTATTACTTCCCGCTTCAGCCATGCGACAAATATTTCTCAATTAAAATTTCAATTGTCCATAGATAATTACTGTTATTATGAATAACCAGAAAGTATATATTATAAGAAAAGAAAACCAAAGTGATTTCATTTACTTTATTCATCATTTTTTTTGTGTAGTTGCCACTGAATACTCTGTCGCGTGAAGGCAGCAGAAGAAAAGACTGACACAGAAAACATTAATGGACACCATATTTTTTTAGTTTAGATCCTTAGTATAATCTGAGTTGAGCTAAGCGAATATATTATTAACCCATTTACATGAATTGGATGAAGAAAGGGATGAGAATACAATATAGTAGTCCACTTCGAGTAACAAACAGTACCTAAGTGTAGCAAGTCGTGTTTCTTTCTATTTTGCTCCTGTGCACTAAGCAGCTTATTTATGCTAAACACAACAAGTATGGCGCAATTCTGTATCTTTCCTTTGATGGAAGAATATTTACTTTGAACGTGTTTTATCTGTTTATCTGAAATATCAGAGTTCTTTATCTCTTCTACACAAAGATTGCACGGAATTTGCATTCCCTGAATTCGAATCAACGGCATTGTTAGAAGAATACATGTGGAGCATCCATGATTGTGAATCTAAACACAACACTAAATCACACCAGGTTCTATTATGCGCATTGAACGAGAATCCTACCACCATTGAGTGGAGAAACTATTACACTTTGACCAGATTGATTGGTTTCAAACAATAAATATAGGTCCATCTATGACACCATTCGAGTGCAATATGCAATTATGAAGTATTTCATATAATAAATGCAACAATCTCATCAAATCATAAATCCGAGATTCGTTGTCACCTTCTATTGATCAAAGTATTTCATATAATACATGCTATTGGTGTCTAGAATGATTTAAAAGAGATAACTCACAAGGAGATATCTCATTTGAATTGCTGAGTTACAAGAATTACATGGTTTAAGGTGACTGACATTAAGTAGTTCGGACCAATTTTGTGAGATGAAAAGATTATGGGAGGAACTGGAAACAGTACAAGTCAATGCCTCATTGCACATGCCCAATAATACCAGCTTGGTGAAATGCTAAGATCCATTGCCAACAAGACTATATTATCCGTTTTCTGATGGGACCGGATGATTCATTTGCTAGGTTGCTAGAGAGAGATATCTCGTTATCTATAGGTTTTTTTAATGATACTCCACTAGAGACAGATTCAACATGAAGTAGTATCTAATTCGTAAACATTTGCTAATGCATTCAAGACCAAGAAACCGACAGGTACAGTATGTACATTTGGCGAGAAATCTAACAATACAATGATTACCTGCTCAAAAAGGTATGGTTATCAAACAAGTGATAACAACAAAAGCTCACGTGTGAACAATTCCAATTTGAAAGAGGGTGAAGTCCCAGCAGACAACGAAAAAGTTAAGGATAATAATGACTCAGAATCTACGATGTTTTACTAAAGAACAATATCAAGCACTGTTGGCTAATGGAACAAGTGCTATTTCATACTATTTTTAGAGGCTAATGGGAAAACATTGTTCATAGATCTCATGTAAGGTGTGTTTGGATGCTTCATCGATTAACATAAAAGCTACTCTCAATTGTGTTAAAATAAATATATGCCAAATCTTAATTGGCACAACATGTGGGGAATTTACTACAACAGACAAAAGAAGGCGCCTAGAGGGACGAAGTTATAAGTGCAAGAAACTTTAAACTAAAGTGCGTGTCTTCAATAGAAAAAGCCATGGTCCACTAAAAAACCCTTAAGTTAGAGACATGTGGGGTCAACACTTGATTCTTTTTGAAAATGTATTCATCTACCCTGTACGTTAACCTCAAACAAATTTGTTGTAAAATAAATAAACACTACAAGGAAATAGACACAAATTCAATGGATCATCTACCACTCACAAACATTAGATGATAACAAAAGAAACCGCAAGAAAAGATAAAAAGTAAATGAAGAACCACACACACAGAAATTTATGTGGTTCGACTGAAACCCAATTTATATTCCCGGTCAGAAATTCACTATGAAAGAATCTAAAGATTACAACACAAAGTCAATAGTAAATTCTCAACTCCAAGTTAAAGATAATTGTTCATTACAATGTCATATTTATACCGTTAAAACTAACTAACTTTCAAAAGAACGAACCAAATAGTTGCAAAGTCATGTGTACAGTGATTGAGTTAGGAGTTGGAAACACCAATTGATGTTGGAAGTCAAATTGATTCAACAGACGCTCTAGCCAGAAGCTCTGATCAAGACAAGTGGTCTACTACTGGTAAACCGTCTAAGAACCTTTGCACATAACCAAATCTCCATCTTGGTTCAACACAAATCTTCTGAGTGATAAAAAAATATTGCCTCTAAGCCCATTACAGGATAAATCCCCTATCAGCTAGATTAGATTCAGGCAATGAAATAACTTACCGCCAGACAAAACTTTTGTGATCATATAAGAGAGATTATGATCCAATGAGACCTTTGCCACCTTCACAGGTCATCTGACAATCTCCTCTCTCACGAAATGCAGTTTCACATCAATATGCTTTGTTCTCTCATGATAGACTTGGTTCTTCGAAAGTTGTATAGTACTATTGTGATAGACTATGACAACCTGGTCCTGCACCTTCAGCACGTAGGCTAGACCCTTAAGCCACAAAGCTTCTTTCACAACTTCTATCATGACAATATACTCTGCCTCAGTGGTTGACAAAGCCAGCCACTACATTCTGTAGACTGGCCTTCCAGCTAATAACAGTACCATGGGCATTAAACACATAGTCAGTGAGAGATTTTCTGGTGTTCAAACACCAAACAAAGTCTGAGTCAACAAACTCTTCTATTGGAACCTCTCCCATAAACTGTCTGGCTCCACAATAAACCAAGATTCTTCCAAGTGACCCCTTCAAATAATGTAGAAGTCTCTTAAGAGCTTGCCAATGTGCTCGTTTATGGTTAGACATAAATCTGCTTACAACACTCGCAACATAAGCTATGTCAACACGTGCACATAGCATACATAACAGAACCGAGATTAGCATATGGAAGACCATCCATATAGCGTTGTTCCTCCACCGTCTTAGGAGACTGTTCATCACTCAGCTTGTAGTGAGGAGAAGCAATAGGTGTGGAAACCGGTTTTAAGTTTGTCATGCCAAACTTATCAAGGATTTTTCTAAAATAGGTCTTCTGAGACAAGTACAAACGCTTCAAATCACGTCATTTGGTGATCTCAATCCCCAATATCTTCCTAGCAGCTCCCAGGTCTTTATTTCAAACTCGTTATTCAACTCAGTTTTAACCTTTTGTACCACAGGCTTACTATTGCTTTATTAGAATATAGTCTACATACAACAACAATATAATGAACAAACCTTTTGTTATAAACTTGAAGTAAATACAGTATCATACTTGCTACGTTCGAAACCAATTCTAGCAATAAATTCATCAAATTGTCCATTCCATTGCCTTGGGGATTATTTCAGACCATGCAAAGATCTATTTAGTTTACAAGCATAATCTTCTTGGCCCCCTACCGCAAATCCTTTGGTTGATTCATGTAAATGGTTTCATCTAAGTCTCCATAAAGAAATGTAGTCTTAACATCCATTTGTTCCAGCCCAAGGTTAAACACAACAACCATGGCTAACAACATCCTTACGGATCTATGTTTCACAACAGGGGAGAAGACATTATTATAATGAATTTCTTCCCTTTGTGTAAAAACTCTAGCCACTAGTCTTCCCCTTAATCTTTGTTGATCAGTTCTTGGAGCACCATATTTTCTTTTGAAAATCCATTTGCAACTAACCAACCTAGAACCCTAAGGTCTACAAACCAGAGTCCAGGTATTATGCAGATGATGCGACTTCATCTCCTCATTCATGACGTTTAGCCATTGAGTCTTCTCCTTACTTGCTAAGGTAGACGATACACTAGAAGGTTCATCTTCTATCACCTCACTAGCAGCCACCAAGTAGTACGCAATTAGCTTTGCATAATCATACCTATCCAGAGCTCTGATCGTTCTCCTGGTTCTAGCTTTGGCTAATTTGTAGTCAACAACACGTTGATCTTCATCAGACGTAATAGAACGTACATCGTCTTTAGACCCATCAGCCAAACATCTATCATCTTCAAATGGTCTAACGGCTTCAGACTCGTCTCATCTACTAGACCCCAACCTTATTAGCATTACTGTTATCAACAAACTTACAACCAGAAACTTTTGGCTTGTAGGTCATTTCAGTTTCACTGAAGACAACGTATGTGCTGATGATAAACTTCTTGAATCCTATCTTTAGACACCATAAAGTGTATCCCTTCACTCCTTCTGGATACCCTAGAAACACTTTTAACCGTACGAGCATCCAATTTTCTTTACCTAATATGAGCATAGACAACATAGCCAAAGATTCTCAAATGATCAAGATTGGGGGATGTCCTGACTACACTTCCTTAGGAGTCTTCATGTTCAGTACAGTTGATTGACATTTCTTTCTCAGATAAGCAACAATAACCATAAATTCAGCACAAACATTCTTTGAAAATTCCAACACTCAATATCATGCAACTCACTCGTTCCAAAATAGTCTTATTGAATCTTTTTGCTTAGCCATTTTGTTGAGGAATCCTTGCAAATTTTTTGGTGCTTCGCTATGCCATGCTCTCTGCAAAAGGTGTTAAACAATTCATAACAAAACTCAAGACCATTATCGGCTTTGCACCGCTTTACCATCTTATTGGTTTGGTTCTCCTCCAGACGCTTCTAGCTTTTGAAGCTCTCAAAAGCTTCGTCTTTGGTCTTCTGAGGGTAGACCCATAACTTCCTCGACAAGAAATATCTAGCATTAGAGTGTGATGGAATAGGAGATGGACCCCATAGATCAGCATGAACGTTCAAGGATCCCCTTTGTCCTTTGCTGACCCATGTTGAAACGGATTTTACAGGTTTTCCCCTGGACGCGGTGTTCATAGAATGCCAATTGGTCAATTATGTCACACCTAAACAAGCTTTGTTGGTCCAACTCCACTAAGCCTTTCTCGCTTATAACCTTTTGTGTCATAACACTGTCTTAGAGTATATAGTTTTTTCTGCACTAGGATCAAAACAATTGCTCTATGATCTATCTCCAACAACACAATCTTTTCCTTCTCAACCATGGTTATGTCAAGCTTGGATTCACCTTCCAAAGCTTCAAGAAGGCTTTGTTGAACCAAAAGAGCATGCATCTTCAACCGTCATAACCCAAAATCATTTGAGCCAATAAATTTCTCAACCTCATACATTGTGAAAGTCATGATGATTGAGTTTCCTTCACTCCACGTTCACCGCACCGGTTTGTAAGGAAAGAGACACAAATTCATTGAACCATCTACCACTCACATACACTAGACGATAACAAAGGAAATCGCAAGAATGGACAGAAGGTAAACAAGAAAAGTAAACAAAGAATCACACATGAGAAATTTACATGGTTTGACTATGTCCATAGTCAGAAATTCCCTAAGAAAGAATTTGATATTACAGCACAAAGTCTATCTCACTAGTGAACTATCAACTCTAAGTTAAAGATAATTGTTCATAGCAAGGCCTATTTATACAGTTAAAATTGTCTAACTAACTTCCAAAAGGATGTGCCAAACAGTTGCAAAATCACATATACAATGATTCAGTTAGGAGGTTGAAACGCCAACTGACGATGGAAGTCAAACTGATGCAGCATACAATCTAGCCTAAAGCTCTAGTCAAGACAGATGGTCTTGTACCACCAGACACTTTAACCCCTCTAGGAACCTTTGAACATAGATTTTGACTAAACCAAATCTTCACAAACACCTTAGACAAATTTATTATTGTCCCGACTCCGAGAAACTATATTAGAACTAGAAAATTAGGAAGACAATAAAGTTCCTTTGCCCTAAACTAGAACTTCAATAGCAGTAATTTAATATTCCAAAATATTACCAACAAGTAATTCAGTTGATTTTACCTTTGACATTCAGAAATCAACAGCAGTTCTTAATATTGCAAACATCCTAAAAAAAATAGTAGGACATGCAAAGGCGTTCACAAATGTTTATAAGTTTGCTTCTGAATCAAAAGATATTGGATATGAGTATAAATCACACACATCCAATCCTAAAATTGATCATACAAAACTTCAAGAACTAATTATGAGCTTCACCAATAAGCGATCCCATCATTTACAAGTAGCAGAATCATCAGCCAAAAGGACACAACATGCTAGAAATGTACTTTATCAATGCACACAGTATATCCAGTCACTTCAAAATGCCACAAGTAACATCAGACAGTCATAAGAATTGGAAAGAAGAGAATGACATAAAATGGTCATCAGAATTATGTTATTATTAACAGCATTATCAACTATGTCAAAATAGCTTAACAAAAAATATATTCCTACACACAGCTTTGACATTAATATTACAACCCAATTTGAAAGGGTGTGTTAAACTGCAGGCATAAAGCTAGTTAAAGTAACAAGAATTGTCTTTAAAACCTTGGTGATGGGAGCTTAACTATTTGAAGGGATGATCAAAACATAAATGTTGAAGATCACGAGTGATGCACAAAGAAGCAACAGATTCAAGAGGCTGATAATTTTTTAAAAAAATAAAAAACAGGAATTTGTCATTGAAATTGCTCCAGACAAATGCCTGAATTTAACACCAAACCACCAGCAATACAAGAAGGACCTCAGTAAGTATCATATCCCTAATGATCAAAGAGTTGTAGGCTGGGCTCCAAATGAACATGCAATTGCCAAAGTCAATCTTTAAGTTGCAGTTAGTTCAAAAAAACGATAATCTTATAGTGGTCTACGAATATCATATTATTCAGAGGTCTTAGAACTGAGATTATGGTTAGACGAATAAATGCTTAGCAAGGACACTTTAAGTGATAACAAACAAAAGCATCAGAAAAGCAAAGTGATGGAGGCGTGAAAGCAGATGCTCAAAATCACAGATCCATTCGTAGCAGGAGCAAGGTGTTTAAATTTTGTAACGATCAAATGGGAATACCTACACTGAACATTTTACAACTATGATTTCCATCTTTTCAACAAAATAACAAGTGAAACATCGATTTTTCCCCAAGAGAGAGGAAGGCAAACTAGTTTGCGCTAACTGGTATACACTAACTCACTCATACTGTAATCCACATGCTAAAAAACCCAAAGAAAACAAGTGAGAACTGACAAGTTGCAGCAGCATCCGGCAAAATAGTCCTATCTATCACAGAATCAAGTTAACTATGTTTGTTTCTGACCTCAACCTCAAACCTTCAAAAGCTGCACCTTGTTGGCAAAAGCAATAGCAATCCAATCAGGCTGAGCCGCGGACCACTGCAGCTGGTTGATTTCACAGCCAGCAGAATACATGCACATAGGATCAATCCCAGAGGGAGCAGCCAGCGTGGGCAATTCCCAGATAAGAGCCTGAGTATCATCCCCAGCAGAACAAATATGCGTAGAGCTATGAGGAGCCCAAGCAATGGCATTTACACTCCCACGATGCCTCTCTAACTCCGCCACAGGGGTAGTGGGGGACCTAATATCCAAGATCACAACTTTATTACTGTCCATCAAGATGGTAGCCATATACCTGAGGTCTTGCTTGTTCCAAGCCAAACGCAGCAAAGGGGTGTCGGGGTGGGGGCTTTCATAGATGATGGTGGAGTGCTCTTTGTCACGCAAATCGAAGATTCGAACGGAGCCGTCGGCTGAGACGGAGGCGAAGACTCTTGCCTCACCCCAGGCGATGTCGTAGACCTCCTTGTCGTGGGCGATGAGCTGCGTCTCGACGACGGTGCGTTCTATGTCCCAGATGGTGCAGGTGGTGTCGATGCTGGAGGTGCCGATGCGATTGTGGTCGATGTCGTTCCAGTCGAAGGAGGTGAGGGGCGCGCAAAACTCGCTGGTCTTGCTGTTGTTGAAGAGGGAGAGGGGCTCGACGGAGTTTTCGCGGACGTCCCAGAGGCGGAGGTAGTCGCCGGAGGTTGCTAGGAGGTCGGAGGAGGAGGAGGGGGATGGTTTGCGAGGGTGGAACATGAGCTTGGTTGGAGGGTAAGGGTGGTCGAAGGAGAGGGAGGGGTGTGGGGTGAGGGAAAGGGTGTCGGGGTGAAAGGAGAGGATGTGGATGCGGTTGGTGTATTTTTCGATGAAACTTCCGAGGGCGAGACGGTGGGGGTGGGAGGGTGAGAAGGCCATGGCGTAGATTGGGTAGGGCGATTCATGGGTCACCGAGTTCTCCGATCGAAGGTGGGAGTCTTGGGTGGAATTATCCATTTTGTTTGGAAGGGAATTGGTGGTGATTGTGTTTGAGGTTTGAGGTTTGATGTTTGAGGATGGTGGTTAACTGAAATGTTAGGTGAGAGTGGGAGTTGAGAAACCATACCAATCCTTGTAACTTGTCTGTCACTCCAAAAGTCTCACGTGAGGGGCGTGATATGGGTTACCACATTTGACCAGACAGGTCAAATCCTCAAATCCACTCCTTACACCTTACTTTTCTTACTTTCATTTATTTCTATCACCATCCTTTTCTCCAAGTACCAATTCTTATTTACCCTTCCATCATCCTTTTTTTTCTTTCCTCTCTTTATATATTTGTTTCTTCTTTACTCAATAATGCGTAAAAAACAATAAGTCGAGGAATAACTCAATGGAAACATATGTACTTAAGTCGAGGAATTGTACTCTTTAGGGTGTGTTTGTTTATAGAAGAAGAAATGTAAAAAATAGGAATGAATAAGAGTATTGAAGAGAAAGTTGGAAAAACAATAAAAATAATATAGGAA
>Ga0123341_1000559_pt1 | contig 23423 bp, 17 predicted proteins | sample Turbeapinknodule_FD_89959 | JGI IMG/M metagenome (GOLD analysis project Ga0123341, IMG submission 89959) | Root nodule microbial communities of legume samples collected from Mexico - Turtle bean Mexico pink nodule | ecosystem: Host-associated > Plants > Roots > Nodule | place: Mexico: Nepantla...
ATACAATATAAAATAAGTAAAATATATTATATTATTGTTTCAAACAATTTGTTTAAACACGATATAAATTTTAGTTAACAGTAGTTTAAATGAATTTCCATTAACAAATGTTGTATTAAAAAGCATGTTAGAGAATGGCCATTAGTATTCGTCACTTCTGTAAATGATATATTTTTTTAAGATTATTTTTTCTATTATAATGGCCATTAAAAAGCATGTTAGAGTATGGCCATTAATGTAATTTAAGTGATTTTAAAATCAAATCCACATTTTTTTTCTTAAATACCTTATAAATTTGAGGTTATGAACATTAATATAATTTAAGTGATTTTAAAAACAAATCCTCATTTTTTTCATAAACTTATCATAGAGGTTTGGTTTGTTCTTGAAGTATTATTTGGGTTGGTTCACATTTGAGCTTTCTATCAACAAAATAATTAATGAATTAGTGGTTATTCTTCCTTCCTTTATTCTTAATAATGGCATTTCATTACAAACATTAGAGACAAATTTTTCAAAATAGTATCTGAGTCTTTTGGCAATGAGAAATAATTAACATAAGTGACACCAATAAATCATTAAGTTTTATTAGAACAAAAAGAGAAAAGGACACACATATATATAATAAATATAATCTTATGTGTTTATATAATTGATTAATAGTTGGTGTAACGTGCATCTTCACCAAAATTCTACCCATAATCGACCTAACACGTGAGTATTATTTTTCTAGTAATATGTGCATTCAAAAGTTCAAAGATCTTGTCCTTTAGTTATATGGATCCATTAACCTTTCTTGTTAGAGTTATTTTTTAATAAATAAACATAAGAAAATGAGAAAGTACAAGTTTATATACACATAATATTTTGATGAGTTATAAGGAATTTTTTTCTACATGTTGAGTAATGCTTTCATCCATAAACTTAATATTTTTTTATCTATTTGAAGATTAAGTTTTTTTTATTAAGAAATAGATTTAAGTCTAACTCAATCTTATAAAATTGATTTATAAGGTGAGATCGACGTAAAATCTTTAACACACTATTCTCACACTGTTGATACCTGCTAATTCGTGCATAAAACTATACATCATAAATAGTTTGATAGCGACCCAATAGTAAATGACCTGCTAAAGCCAACAAACTATTTTTAAGAAAGACTCTAATAGTTTGATACCATATTAAAAAGTGGACTAAACCTAATTCAATTTTTTAAAATCGACTTATAAAATAAGATTTACACCCACTTATATATTATTTCTTTATCTCTTTATTTTCATGTATTATGTATCACAAGATCTTATTGTAATTGTTTCCAACGAACTAGAATAACTCTGGATTGTGAAAAAAAAACGCACTATTTTAGATTCTAAGATGAATCAGATAATTATATAGAAGAATTATGATTATTTATTGTGGTGTATGAGTCATGGAATCCTCATTCATTCATTGATAAAAGAAGAGACATGAAGTAGAAATTAAGGATGGGAAATTAATGTGATGCAGTATTATAATTGGAAAAGTACCATATTGTAATGGAAAAAGACAAAATAACTAAATAATATTCAGTGTGCATGTTTTAAGAAATATTGAAAAGTATACAGAGTAAAACAGAGAAAACCTTAGCAAACAATATCTATATAAATAACTAGTTCTATTTAGCTATAATAAAATCATTAATTACTCTTAATCCACTGTCAATGTCAATATTTCGAGTTCATTGTCTGCTGCTTGATATTTTTGGTGTTGTTCTTCTAATATACCTTCAAAATATATTGATTTTAATATATTATTTTTTTAATATATTTTAAAATATCAAAATTAATGTATTTTGGTGGTACAATAAAGAGACAACATAAAAAAATCCAACAAAGAATCTAAATTTCATAATTTAACTTTGTCAATTATATAAGAACCGATTTTCTCTTAAGTTTAAATATTTAAATAGATGAAGAATTAATATTTTTAGATAAGAGGTTGTGTGAATTATTATTATTCCATCTAAGCATATATAAATAGCTAGAAAAAGGTTGAAATTGAATTAACTTATTTGGTGGGTCTTTAAATGGGTCCAATAGCATTCAAATTCCTTTGTCAGCTTCTTTGGTACAATAATTGCTGTAAACATTTTTTATAAATCGTGTTAGTACAATAAAATTTTACAAAAAAGAGTTATTTATAAAAAAAAGAAAGGACAAAAAAGGTGATAATGAAATATGGAGACAAAAATTAGTGCTGTAAAAAGTATATTTTGTATGAATAATATAATTTTGTGAAAAAAATGCCAAAGGTGGGTTGTGCATATACCTGACACTTTTTATTTCTTTTACAATTGAACATTTCTAAACATTTCATTTCATATTTTTAGAAGGTAATTTATTTATAGAGAGAATTTAAAATATGCTATGCTAAAGTACATTATTTTAATAAAAGTTCAGTTTAAAAAATTTATGAAAATAATTTGTATGTTTAAAACTGAAAAAAAATATCACTAATTAATATTTTTAAATTATTAAACATTATTCACTATTAGAATATTTTTTATATTTAATGATAATCAAAATATTTTATCTAAACAAAAAATAAAATGAAAACTTAATATATTTAAATTTCTTTATACAAACTAAAACTTTCAGAAGAATTAAGCAGCTGAAAGGAATTGAATTATAATTTCCTGTACAAATGTAAGGTTATTGTATAGGGATACCACCCAAAGCATATAGAAGGGGAAGAATTTCAACATCCATGGACAATTCAACTCAAACACTGAACCATGATAAACATCCATGTAACTTCCATTTTTTTGGCATCATGAATCCGAAATTTCAAACATGCTATAAATTGCATTGCATCTGAAAGGATGATTTACAATTTGAATTGCAATTCGATAGCCTTGCTTTTAGATTACCAATATTTCAAAAATAACATGCACCAAAACTTTTTCCAAAAATCCTTGCTAAGGGCAACTTATGTGAATTGCTTTAGCTTCTCTTCTACAAGTTCAATGCACCGGTACAACACCAACTCAAGTGGATTTAAGGTGCATACAGTTTCAACTGCAAACTCATCGTACTCACTCTTGCTCTCTGTCATTATACCTGTCAAAAGGGTACGCAAAGGAAGCAGCCATTCATTGTAGGCCTTCAGTAAACTGTTCCTTGACATCACTCCTGTGCAGTTTGTCTTTTCTGTTACCAATGAAATGGTAAAACCTTCCAAATTAGACTCAATTTAGACTAGATAAATACTACCAACACACACTATCATTAGTTTAAATTTATTGAAAATCACAATTTTTAAAGTCTCATTTCATATTTAACAAGTATTAGTGATTATTTTAAAATTTTCAATAAGTTTTAATCAATAAGAGAGAGTATGTTGCTAACACTATCTCATCTAGATAATGCTTCAAAATCACGAATTATAATGTTTCAAGAAAAATTGTAAAATGAAAATTGAAGGTACACATTTCCGTTTAGGAACAACTAACCATTCAAGTGGTTCATTAACTAAAAAACTTGTAACTCATTAATCACTGCTTGAACTAGTATATTTTTTTCAACCAAGACTTCTTGTTAGTAATTTTTCCCATAAGTGATAATTAATTGATGCTATATACCTGCAGATTCTATCATCAATACAAATCTGTATAGGTTGAGGGCTGACAACACCTGTGGATCATGATAAATACGGCCATTACTTAAAACCTTTTCATATCAGTTCATATTCATAACCCAAAAATAAATGACAATTATTCCAAATGCTTCTTCTAATAGATGCATTTCAAGAAACCCGGATTATACAACGGTATAATAAATCATTTGGTCCTTTTACCCACACTAACTTTTCATTTTAGTTCCTATACCTAAAAAGTCTGTTTTTATGGCAGTGTAAAACTACTACAAAATGAAGGCACAAGTTAAAACATAAAAAATGTTGTTCATAACGAACGGTTTTTCGATATAAGAACTAAAATGAAAAATTGGTGTAGGTATAGAGACCACTTGATTAATTAAACCTAACATAAATTACAAAGAACACATAAAATAGGAAGAATACCGCATCACTCTGCTCAGGTAGGAAAGGAGGTCCACCCTGTGGAGGTCTTAGAATCAACTCGACCAACTCAATGACCCCAGGATTCCAAAATGAGGTATCCAAAAATGCTTTGTTTTCTATCTGTGGGGCATCTTTTACTGTTGATCTACTATTGCAGATTGCTGTGTGCATTTCCTTCCGGATAAGATCCATGAAAATGGCGATCTTCAACAAGGTGCAAGATCACTATTAGATGATTTAACTTTTAACAGAAAATAAACAACAATGCTAAATAAATTGTAATTTAGGCAGGGCATTACCATTGAGGAAGAGTCGGTATTGGTAATCAATGCTTTCAAAATGTCTAATCTTTGAGATTTTGGAATATCAGCAAGTACCTGGTTTAAGTAACATTAGCACAGTACAATAAAAATATCAAGAAAATCATGCTCGATATATTAAGCAGTTTAACAAACATCATTTATCCCTTTTTCAGAAATTCCAAACCACATGTTGCATTTATAACCATAAAAGAGGTGCTGCTAGTATTAGAAACTCACTCCTTTTAGCACTGCAAAGGATTTTTTCCTAAGTTCTGGCTCTGGGGCAAGCATGATAACCATTTTTATAGCCTGAAAGGTTAATGTGTAACCAAAAGAGAAACATATATCACATCAGCATAATCCTTCTTCATTTGAGGAAGTAAAAGATTGAACAATGATAAACAAACTGAAGTCACAAATTGCAGTAAACACAACCTGCAAAGCTGAAAAAAGACTAGGCATATATGATGACCATTCAGAATGTTCCTCATTGCAGTTTCTGGAGACACTTCCATCTGTGATGCAAAGCAAGAAGTCGATAGCATGTTTCTTTAACTCCCATGGAAGATTTACAAAGGTAAGTACTTGCTTTAATATTCCTATTGCTTGCCACCTTTTTGTTTGATTATTACAAAGCTCATCCTTGATGGCAGTCAAATTTTCTTTAGTATAAGCAACCTCCTCCGAGAAAAGTCCCCAAATTACTTTAAAAAAATAGAGTTTGATGGGTTAGTGAAAGGGAAAGGAAAAAAACAAAAGGCATGGATTCAATTATAGAGTAATTATTCAAACACAAACCTAAAAGAGCAGCACCATGTTTGACATGAGATAAGAAACCCATATAGAGATCTTTCTCTTCTGGAAAATTGAGGAGGTTAACAGACAAATATACAGCAATGTAAATAGTGCTTATGTTTAAAAAATTATGGAAATATGGTGAACAAAGAGTACTACCTCCAAAAATGGAGCCCGCCACAGTCTCAACATCATAAGTTGTTACTAGACTGAGATATGATAAACCACAGTATGAAGAAATTTGTGATAGTTGTAATACAAACGAATGACAACTGGAAGCTTTATACCCTAAACTAGCTGAAATGAGAGCCTGGGAGAGTGTGTGGTAACATGTTAAATCATATTAAAATCAATAAAACCATATCTCCATTTTACTTAGAACTAGTTAGGAAGAAATACAAATAACAACAATTAGTTTTAATGCAGTACAGAGACATGTACCACGCATTGCAGGACATATAGACCAAGAAGAGATTGGAGCTTCTCCTTTGCATCACCCTCCTATTGTATAAGAGGAAAGAGAAAACCATCAGCAACAGAATTGAAAATAAATCAGCCATTCAAGATATCTTAACAAAGAAAAGATCATTGTTTTAAAATTGACTGACCAATTTTTTGCAAACTTCACATATAGAATTTGCAATCCCAACAGCTCTGTCAAATACATCCTCTAGTTCTTTTTCTTGTTCTTCTTCTTCTGACTCCAAAGACACGACTTTCAGTACATTAAGTATTATAGGAACAGATTCTTTTACTTGCTCAAACTGATGCCTCTGAAGGGAAATAAAGACTGAAAAGACAAAATAAGTATGAGCAAAAACTTCAAATAATGTGGCTTAAAATCATTGACGGAACACAGTGAGCCAAAACTAGCATTAAGGTTTTGCATTTCATCAACAAAGATAATTTACAAGTTTAAATATTTGCTTAAGTCATAAGACAAATTATCCCTTGGTCATCTTGCTGAATAAAATGAGCCCAATGAAAACTGCATGTAATTGACAACTAACAGGACTAGGTGATTTAGTATCAAGCTGAAGCTTAGGACCTTGAGAATATTCATTTTAATTATATTTTATTTGAGATTAGATATAAAAGTCCAGTAATAAAATATATGATGCCACTTCACCCAAACAAATAATGTGTCAAAGTTGATTGTTATTAGTCCTGCTAAACTCTAGATTTCAACCCAAAATATATTGTCACACAAGAATGCTGAACCAAAAGCATATTGTCCTGTAAGGAACTGCTTTTCTAGTTTCATCCTTCATTTATAAATTTACAAAAACTCAATATACAGCATCAATACGTTTTAAATCATCTCCTTTAAATTGATCCTATCATTTTCTTAGAAAGTAATGGTGGAAAATAAACAATTTCTAAATAAGTACAATTGATCTCAACAAACCATAATTTTATAGTCAATTTTCTCAATATAAACATAATATAGCCATACATTTGATGCGACTCAGGCTGTGAACAAAAGAACGAGCCTGGATTATAAATGTAAAGGCCAGAGTGGCTAATAACTAGGAGTGGGTTGTCTTCATAAAAGGCCCAGACCAACTTAGATTCAACAAAACCAAAACCAAAAAATAAACTTCATAAAATGAATCCAGTGTCAAGTGATTCACATGCTCTACATTGGAAGAGCATTAACAAGGTAATTGCTTCCATCTTTCATTCACTGAACAGATATAACAGTTTTTATATTCAATCCATTGGTTAAAAAGGTCAATGCAATAAATACCTTTTGAGATCCCTGATAAAGGAGGGATAATGTAACTGGCAGCCTTGGTGATCTTACTTGAGTAACCTAACGTCTGTTCACAATTACATTAACAGAAGCATATGATCAATATATTAATAAAAAATAGATCAATAAAATGTCACTCTGTCACTGGCTAGTAGTCTTTTGCAAGAAACTATGACGTGATTATGAGAAAATTTGAGTTTTCTTTTGGATAGAAGATCATCATTATATAGAAAGTGAATATTTCAAACTGAGCAAGGACTAAGGTCTAGCAGGAAGTCAGAAATACAAGTGAGTAGAGGGTGTGAGGGTTAAGTGATGGGCTGTCCACAAAGAGGGGAGGAAAGGGATCTCGAGCCAAGGACAAATCATGTGGAATGAGATGTAGGTATATCAGAAAATGTGGAGGTTTCAATGGTAATCGTGTCTTCCACATTTTAATTAGTTGGGATTCTCCATTTGAAAATTGTTTAACAAACATCCAATAGGTAATAGAATTGTCAACTAGTACGGGAGTATTAAAGTGACATTGTGTGTGTCTTTGAAGTGCTAATATACATTTACTCACAAAAAAGACAAGCTTACATTACAGAGAATTGAGAGCATATCCCTTGGACCACATTTCACTATAAACTGATCGATAATGCTGGTTGCCATGTCCAAAAATCTACTTGAAATCCCCACAAACTTTGAAACAGCCTTTGGCAGTTCAAAGGAAAGGGCATCAACAACTTCCTGTCACATCACCAAACAATCAACATCACATAGTTTCCCATAGAATCATTAATCTCCCATTTCTAGTTTCATAAAAGCATAACTAGATGCCCCCCATGGTGCCGGCTTCAGTACAGCTAGCATTTCCACATAGCCAGTGTACTGTCACCATTGGATGGAAATGGAATGACTCAAATCTGGAATGCATGTTTTAAGTCCGATATACCAAGTTTAAATACAAGTCATCTAACTTTCACCCAATGGTTCCAAGTTGCTGACTGCAGGGAATCTTGTTTTCATGTCTCTAAATTTTTCCTTTTTTCTTTATTTTTTCTAAGGTCGTAATTGAATAAATCTCTCCACACACACCTATATAAAATAAGAAGATAAAATGAATTAAGTTTCTCACATAAGATAAAATCAACTTACGCACTTAACTATCATAGAAGCTCACTTAATTTAACTCCTCTAAAAGCTAAAGTGCAATAGTTGTAGCTTAAAAAATTCAACACATTTTTTTCTTTTCTTCTCCTACAACTCAGAAATTCATCCAAGCAGTAGCTGAGGCTGATATGGAATTAGAAGACTTAAAAAGCCTGAATACGAAACATGAATTAAGTGTTGAAGTTCACCCACCTGGTCAAGAGAAGGAGAACAGATATAGCTATGGATCTCAGATATAGCTTCAAATGCTTCATTTTCAGCATGTTCACTATCCGGATCAGACACAGCAACATCATACACAGAATCAAGAAACTTGACAAGCTCTGAAACCGTGTTTTCAGACTCATGAAAATCTCCAGCCTCGACCAACTACCAAGTATAAAATACCATGACAGTCATCACCATGTTAGTAAACAAGTAACCTTTCAACTCATAACAACACAAACATAAGCACTCATTTTAAAATTTCAAGCTTTCATTTTAAAAATTAACAACATAAACAATAATCCTTACGAGTAATAGTTGCTAGCATTAATATATATAAACAGAAATAAATAAATTTCACAAAATCAATTTTTCTGAAAAAAAGGTAAGTGATCTTACTTTAGAGCATGACTCGAGAATTCTTCGAAGATTGTTCCGAATTTCAGAATCCCGAAACGATGCAATTTCGCGCTCTACAGAGACCGACATGAGAGTGAAATTTATAAGGAAAGAAACTTCGACACTGAAACGAAAAACCCCTTAAAGAACAAGATGAGGGCAAAACAGTCATTAAATCCAAAGGTGAAGTAGCAAAAGACTTAATTAATGAGTAAATAATTATTCTAATATTTTAACTTATTCTAAACTTTATTAAATTCGTTAATTACTAATTATTTCTTTATAAAGTATATAGGAAAATTTAGGAGGATATAGAAGTAATTTCAGGTTTTCTGAAATGTTGGTGATGGTATAAGCATTCTGCAGTGAACTTGGTTCGGAAAGAGGAAGTAACGAAGCACTACCATTACAATGGAGCCGGAAGTGAGTATCGAAGGATCGGCGATGATTCAGGTGGCGGTGGTTCCAATCGGAACGGTGCCGTCGAACCTGCTGCGGGACTACTACTCCATGCTGATACCGCTGCACACGATCCCGCTCTCTGCCATCAGCTCCTTCTACACCGAGCACCAGAAGTCCCCCTTCGCCGTCCAGCCCTGGGACTCCGGCTCCCTCCGCTTCAAGTTCGTCCTCGGCGGCGCGCCGCCCAGCCCCTGGGAGGACTTTCAGTCGAACCGCAAAACCCTCGCCGTCGTCGGTGTCGTCCACTGTCCTTCCTCCCCCGATCTCGACACCGCCGTCGACGTTTTTTCCAATGCCTGCAAGTCCTTCCCTTCTTCCCTCGTCGATCGCTGTTTCGCCTTCTGCCCAAACGATTCGCAGGTCGTGCTTCGTTTCTTGTTCAATTTCTTATTTTTGTGGCGATTTAGTGAAGAAATGGGTAAAATACGAAATATTAATGTAATATTATTTTTGGTTTAATTTCCTAGCGAGGGAATGGATCAGAAGAAACGAACTGTCTTAGAGGATTTTATAACTTTAATTTCCTTTGTTTTGGCATTTCGATAAACTAGATGAAACAATGTTGTAGTTTTTCTTTCTTAATTTTCACTGTTTTTGGTGATATAGTGAAGAAATAGATCGAAACAGAACTGTTATGTTTTTTTTTCTTTTTACTTTAATCTCCCATGTGTTGGCACTTTAGTGAAGAAATGGATCGAAGAAGATAAAGAATTTCTGGAGGTTTTATTTCCTCTGTTTTTTGCAATTTAATGAAGAAATAGACCAAAGAAAAAGTTCTGTAGTTTATACTTTCTCTTAATTTCCTCTTTTTATTTTTTGTAATTCAGTGAAGGAATGGATCTAAAAGAAGTAGTCTTATAGTTTTATTTCTCTATTTTTGACATTTTTTATTGAAGGAATGGACTGAAAAATGGTTCTGTAGGTTTTTTCTGTTTCATTTTCTCTGGTTTTAGCAATTTGGTCAATAAATGGATTGAAAAGAAACAATCTTTTGTTATATGTTTTCCTTAATTTCTCTGTTTTTTGCTATTTAGTGAAGAAATGGATCAAAATGGAATGGTCTAATAGTTTTTTTTATCTTTGGTTTTGTAGCTTGAGGATGGAAGTAAGAAAGGGGGAAATTTGAGGTTGTTTCCTCCTGCAGATCGTCCTACATTGGAGTTCCACTTGAACACAATGATGCAAGAGATTGCTGCGTCACTGCTTATGGAGTTTGAGAAATGGGTGCTTCAGGCAGAATCTTCCGGAACCATTCTCAAGACGCCTTTAGATTCTCAAGCTAGTCTCAGCTCAGAGGAGGTGTTCATGTTTAGGTGTCCTGATTTTATTTTATTTTTTTCATTTTTAGTGGCTTTATGTGAAAACTATTTGCATTTGTTTTATATTTATTTTTTCTTCTGTGGTTGAGTTCGGTTAGGTTCATACTTGAGAGTGTGTTCTTGGAATCCAGGTTATCAAGGCCAAAAAGAGAAGGCTTGGGCGTGCTCAGAAGACCATTGGTGATTACTGTTTGCTAGCAGGCTCCCCTGTCGATGCCAATGCTCATTATTCTACTGCATTGGAACTTTCCAGGTTAACTGGTGATTACTTCTGGTATGCTGGAGCAATGGAGGGTAGTGTCTGTGCCTTGTTGGTATTTTCTCTTCTTCTTTTCATTATTGTTTTATTTAATATTTAACATTATGGCCTCTATGGTCATGATGTGTTGTGTATTTTATGGGACTGAGTGTAGCTCTGAGAAGGTACATGTAATCCATAGACTTTGTTCGCATTGGTTTGTTGATTGTACATTAAATGGCATTGGTTTGAAAATTGAAACTTCTTTTTGTGATTAGTTTTTAATTTGAAAACTAATTGAAGATCACTTTGGCAATTGTATATTATTGATCTACCTACTTGAGTTAACTACTTACTAGTGCTTTATTTCTCATGTAGTTGCACACAATGTTAGAAGAACAGAAGTATTCATTTTGTAACTATCTAAGTAATTATAAATTATCAATTAGTGAGAAGGCCATGGTTCCAAAGTAAAAGCTCTAATGACTAAAATCTCTTTGTCCTCATTAGCACTCAAATTAAATAAGATATTTATCTTAGTCCTTGAAACAAAAGGATGAGATTGCTGAAGACAATCATATGAATCTTTCGGACATTTGTTTTCTCTGGATTATGGATATATAAATTGTTAGGGTCTGAGGTTAAAGGTCAAAATTAGTTGAACTTGGAAATGTTGTACGTCAGATATAATTTGGTTATTGCTTTATTATTTAGACAGTTGCAGTTCTCATGAATCTAAAGGTAAACTTGGGTGCTGCTGTTGTTTCTGGAGCTACTATGGCATGACATGTATAGTACCTATGACCGTCTTCACTTAAAATATAAATAAATATTTAATAGTTCTATAAAATGAGGTAATGACAGTGCAAGGGACAAAACATCTCTATATTTTTTAATTAATTTATTTTATGGTACCAGATTGACCGTATGGGCCAAAAAGATTCAGCACTGGAAGAAGAAGTTAGATATCGTTATAATATTGTGATCATGAATTACAAGAAGTCACAAGATAATGTTCAGCGGTAATTACATTAATCTTTTGTATTTATACCTCTAGCAGATTATTCCAATTACTACTGGTTGTCAATCTTAATTGTTTTTAATCTTTTTATGCAGAGTTTCTCCCCTAACTTTTGAACTTGAAGCTACTTTGAAATTAGCAAGGTTTCTTTGCAGGTACATTTTTTTCCGAGCTATTACTATGTGATAAATGTGATGTGTTTTGAATATTAAGTACATCTAAGAGTATTCTTAAATAAAGATTATGCACCATGTCCATTCCGACATGAATTTTGCTTTTCACTTCTTTGGCTTTTAGAAGTTAGATCAACATATCAGCTTATGCTTCACAAATTAAATTTGCAAAGCAATGAGTCTGATTAACCAAAACAGTTGACAATTATAATCTTAGCCATTGTATTCACAAATTTTAAAGAAATTTGAGGTGCAGTATTTCATAAAGAAATATTCTTGTTTTCCATCATTTTGCCAAATTTTATCTAAATTCTCTCAATCAACAGGAGAGAGCTGGCCAAGGAGGTGGTAGAGTTGTTGACCACAGCTGCAGATGGTGCTAAATCTTTAATTGATGCAAGTGATAGACTCATATTATATATTGAAATAGCTCGTCTGTATGGAAGTCTTGGATACCATAGAAAAGCTGCATTTTTCTCAAGGCAGGTTGCACAGTTATATCTGCAGCAAGAAAATAGATTGGCTGCCATTAGTGCTATGCAAGTTTTGGCAATGACCACCAAAGCTTATCATGTTCAAAGTAGATCATCTCTCTCTGATCATTCTTTGCACCGTGTGAGTTACCAAGCCTAACCAATCAGAACACCAAGTTTTGGTGGACAATTGGTATACCTGAAATATATATGCATGCTATATAATTAATTTATGCATTGGGCAGATAGTTATCATTAGTTTGACATATTTGCATTGAAACTGGACATTATTAGTTTGGTATGATGGTGTTGCCTTACTGCTTGGATCTGATTTTGGTTTTCTTTGCTTATATTTGGAAAAACCCAAGTCCATGTTGTCTAGAAATAGTATCAAAATACATTTATAAGTGATGTCAGTCCTCATCTTACAAGCTAGTTTTGTAAGATTGAGTTGGATTTAGATCACTTTGTATTAGGAAAAATCCAAGCCTCACACATCTAGTAGATATAGTATCAAAATACAGTATATAAATGGTAGTAATCCTCATCTTATAATCTAGTTTTGTAAAGTTGAATTAAGCCTAAACCATTCTGTAAGAGCTTAAAATGTTGCCAACTCTTTTCTCTGGTTGGTTTGACTAACCGTACCCCTAGTCTAGGTAGGTTGTTACTGCTCATAAATATTTTCTGGAAAACTCTGAGTTATTGCTCTGATGGTGGTTAGGAATGAAATAAAAAATAAAAAATAGAAGTCAGGATAATAATGGAAAAGCATTTTGAGCATTGATTTTTTTCTTTAAGTAAAACTAAATATGATACAGTTTTTAAGCTTTATTGTCTCCTTGAGACCAATGTTTAATCTATCTCATTAGTTGTCAAAGTAAATATGGTGCTTTGAGTTGTTGAATTTATATTTAGAAGAGTAAAGGTCCAACATCACAATGGAAACACATCTCTAACATCTCTTTGACATATACAAAGATGTTATAATGTTTGGTCTTAAAACAAAAGAGTTGAAAGGAATATCTGATTTGGAATTAGTAATATCTAATGTAGCTAGTTAGTCAACTATATGGCATTAGCGTTTTTTTTATTTCAATCTCTGTGCTTCCAATTAACTTGTGCAGCCTGAGTTTGCGTATTTGCATCTTGTATTTAAATTTTTTAGTGGACAGCTCAAATTATCTTAAGTTTTCACTTTAGTATAAAAAACTTGGACTAAAGTCAGAGCTCAAGCAAATTTGATAGTTGAAATGACTTTTATCATTAACAAGCTCGTGCATTTATAAAATTAAAACTTAAGTTGTTGCTTCGTTGCAGAATGGAATTGTATCAAATAATGCTGATAGTGGGAAAACAAACCACCAATCAGCAGTCTCACTATTTGAGTCTCAATGGAGTACCCTCCAGATGGTTGTATTAAGAGAAATTCTACTTTCTGCTGTCCGTGCTGGTGATCCTCTTACAGCATGGAGTGCAGCAGCACGACTCCTTAGATCCTACTATCCTCTAATAACACCTGCTGGGCAAAATGGCCTTGCTAATGCACTTTCAAATTCAGCTGACAGGCTGCCACTAGGGACTCGTTGTGCTGATCCTGCTTTACCCTTTGTGAGGTAATTACTTCGTTAAAGATTTCTTTCACCACAAGTCGTATCATGTTTAACTCATACAACAGACAATCACCACCGAGTTATTTAGCATTAGATTTGCCTAAACCACAACTCATATCATGACTAAATCATAGTGTTGTAATCCTTTTAATGCCAGCTCATTTGTACTATGCAAAATGAAGCTAGAGTTAAGGATGACTGATATTTTTCAGAAAAGTGGCTTATAACTACCTTTTTCTGAATATTCCCTATCAAAACTTTAACTTCATTCCATTTTACTGTATTTTGACTTATCCAACATATGGTGTTGAATATTCCCATATCAATGTTTTTATATTTTTTTGTTTATGTTGTTATATTGAATAGGTATTTTTGAGAGCTAACGACAATGATTGAAGTGTTTTTTTTAATGAAATAACTAAATTGTTTGTGATAGCATTAGAAAAAAGTATATCACAATAACTGGGTTTTCAGAATCTTGAGATATTTATTTTTCCTGTGGGAAATCCTTATCATTTTTTTTCCTTTGGGATCATTATTAAGTTTTTCAAATGCTAATTTCTTGAATCACACAAATTTGGAGAACTAACAAAATAGCAACATGATTATTCATTGCTTCCAGGCTGCATTCCTTTCCTCTCCACCCAACACAAATTGACATAATAAAGCGCAGTTCTGCTAGAGAAGACTGGTGGGCCGGTGCTGCTCCTTCTGGCCCTTTCATTTATACACCATTCAGTAAAGGAGAGTCTAATAATATCAAGAAGCATGAGCTTATTTGGATTGTTGGAGAACCTGTTGAGGTCTTGGTGGAATTGGCAAACCCATGTGGCTTTGATTTAAGGGTTGATAGCATCTATCTATCCGTGCATTCTGGAAATTTTGATGCTTTCCCCGTAAGTGTAAGCCTTCTACCAAATTCTTCAAAAGTGATCACCTTATCTGGCATTCCAACATCAGTGGGACCAGTTTCTATTCCTGGGTGTATTGTTCACTGTTTTGGTGTTATTACTGAACATCTGTTTAAAGAGGTTGACAATCTGCTTCTTGGGGCCTCACAAGGGCTGGTCCTTTCTGACCCTTTTCGATGCTGTGGATCTCCTAAGTTGAAAAATGTGTCTGTTCCCAATATATCTGTTGTACCACCTCTTCCATTATTGGTATCTCATGTTGTTGGAGGTGATGGAGCCATCATTTTATATGAAGGTGAAATTCGGGATGTGTGGATTCGCCTGGCTAATGCAGGTACTGTTCCAATTGAGCAGGCCCATATTTCATTGTCCGGAAAAAATCAAGATTCTGTAATTTCATATTCTTCTGAAACTTTGAAATCTTGCCTCCCTCTGAGACCTGGAGCAGAAGTTACATTCCCTGTGACCTTGAGGGCCTGGCAGGTTGGCTTGGTGGATGCAGATGCTGGTGCAGGGAAAACTGTCTCAGGGAACTATATGAGGCATTCCAAAGATGGAATCAGCCCATCGCTGTTGTTCCACTACGCTGGTATTGTGTTCAGTTACAATCAGTAGTATTTCTTGCTTTCTTCTGGATTAACTTATCTGTTCAATCTGCAGTCTTTACACTGGAACACATTAAGATCAAACCTTTTTTCTTTCTATTCTGATATTTAATTAAATTTGCCCCCCTTTTTTATTTTTTCCATGTCTTCGTCCTTTCCCCTTGTTTTTTACCATTAGGTTCACTTGCATGCTATTCTGTAATTAGCAATAGCTCCCATCTCATGGCATATTAAGTGTTGTGCAGAACATGCTTTTTAATGATTTTCTTGGTGTTATTTTCTCATTTCGTAGCTTCATGTGCTGCTAGGACCGTTGTTATCTTGTGTGAAGTCCTTTATGTATGCAACCAGTGATGTTTCAACATCTATTTCAGGTCCAATGAAAACCTCTGAAGATACTCCAACAAATGGATCTACTGTGCCCCCTGGCAGACGGCTTGTTGTTCCACTGCAGATTTGTGTTTTGCAGGGCTTGTCCTTTGTGAAGGCTCAGCTTCTTTCAATGGAGTTTCCTGCTCATGTTGGTGAAAGTCTTCCAAAGTTGGATGTAAATAATAAGTCTACTGGTGAACATGTTGACTCAGAGACAAAAATGGACAGATTGGTTAAAATAGATCCTTTCAGAGGAAGTTGGGGGCTGCGATTCCTTGAACTTGAGTTATCTAATCCAACTGATGTTGTGTTTGAAATCAATGTCTCTGTCAAACTGGAGAAATCAAGCAATGAGAACAACCATTTTACTGATCAGGGTGCTACAGAATATGTCTATCCTAAAACAAGAATTGATAGAGATTGCTCAGCAAGGGTTCTAGTGCCTCTTGAGCATTTTAAATTACCTGTCCTTGACGATTCCTTTTTTATAAAGGATACCCAGTTAGATGGGAATGGTGGAGGAAGAAATGCATCCTTCTCAGAGAAGAACACCAAAGCTGAACTAAATGCTTGCATCAAGAACCTCATATCTAGGATTAAGGTTCGCTGGCATTCAGGACGAAATAGCTCTGGAGAGTTAAATATCAAAGAAGCTATCCAGGCTGCTCTCCAAACATCAGTCATGGATGTTTTACTTCCAGATCCATTGACGTTTGGCTTCAGGCTTGTTAGAGATGATTCGGAATCAAAAAAGACTGAACCTGATAAAGAATCTGAATCTGCTGTTTCCAAAGGTTCAGTGATTGCACATGAAATGACACCAATGGAAGTTCTGGTTCGTAATAATACTAAAGATATGCTCAAAATGAGTCTTAATATTACATGCAGAGATGTAGCCGGGGAAAATTGTGTAGATGGTACCAAAGCAACTGTTCTATGGACAGGTAATTCCTTTTATTTTTATAAACGAGTTTATTATGTTTTTAGTCCTTAAACTTTTTTTAAAATTCTACTTTTAGTCCCTGAACAAAAAAGTTTCTGTTCGTTGTCCATGAACTTTTCTTCCGTTAACATTTTAGTTCCTGTCGGCAGTAGATGTCACGTTATCACTTAACACAGACTAAACGTAAAGAAAAAATTCAGGTCTAAAACTAGAATTTGATAATATTTTAGGGACTAAATACGTATTAAACCTTTTTTAAGTTCATGATTGGCTTTTCTAATTAGCATGCATTATTGGTCTCATTGAATTTGCTTGCCTAAATCGCTCTTTTTCAGGTGTTCTGAGTGACATTGCTATGGAAATTCCACCACTTCAACAAATTAAACACTCGTTCTGCTTACATTTTCTTGTCCCTGGAGAGTATACACTACTTGCTGCAGCAGTGATTGATGATGCAAATGACATTCTTCGTGCTCGTGCGAAGACCACCTCGGCTGCTGAACCAATTTTCTGTCGTGGACCACCATATCACGTTCGTGTCCTTGGAACTGCATGAAAATTATCCATAAATCAAATTTGAAACTTTGCAGATTTCATTCACTGTTTATACTCTCAGTATGAGGTTTTCCCTTGGTTATTTAAAATGATGCTCGAGTTGCACAAGGTCACGCATGTGGGGTTCTTCTGCTTGAAATTTCTTTGATATGAACTTTCCAAATTAAGAATTCATGGGATTTTTTCTGTATATCGAGTGGAATGTATTATGATAAGATAGAGGGTTTGGGAATTTTGTTTATTTTTGCAAACACTGATACTTGTTCTATTTTCTTAGACATCTTTTTGTTGTTGTACGTATTCCTAACACAGCTTTGGTAGATGATTTACTTCATTATTTACACACAATAAGAGGCCCTCATTGTTAACAAATTGATCTTCTTTAATACTTCATAAATACACTTTATTTTTACAAACATAAAACGTGTTAAAATATTATTTAACAAATAAGACTAGGAAGATGTTATAGAAAGATTTGCCATTACATGCTTATATTTTGTGTATTAATTGTATGTTATACATATGATTTGATTAATTGATGTCTTATCAGATAATTTTTTATTGATTTTCATTTTATTGTTGTTTTTTTATTATTTTAAATAAGAAATATTAAATTGACACATAGAATTCATTATATTATATTTCTTGTTGGTTTGTCTTCTCAACATGTATCGTCTTTGTTACTAATTCCATCCCGATCGGCGACTGTAGATTTTAATTTTCTATTTCTGTACTTGAAATAAAATTACATTTTATTTTTTATATTTAACGGGCATAATTTTTTTCCTATTCTCATTTATTAAAGGATTTTTTATAAAAAAGTTATAACAAAAAAGTTGATATCCAAAGATTCAAATATACATTTTTCTTTATTCAGTGTGAAAAAAAAAATTATAATTAGATAAATATAAAATTAAAGTAATAATTGCATAAAGGGTGAAATAATCAATGTTGCTACTACTATCACATGTTCTCACTGTGGAATAAATGACCATATCGAGTCTGTTTGTTATTGAAAACAAGGTTTTTCTTTTGAAAATATGAACAATAGAAATATTGCTAATAGAAAAATATGTTTTCTTGTGGCAAAAGTGGACACTTCATTGATGTCTACTACAAGAGACATGGTTACCCACTCGGGCACAAGTTCTTCAATGGTAAAAATATCTTTATTAATAATCTTGATACTAAACAAGACATAAAAGTTGATTCTGTGTAGAATCTGGGAATATCAAGATGTTTGCCTATCCCAATAGCAGTAAAAATGCTTCTGCAGTTAACTAGGTTGAATCAATAAATTTTTGCAACACTCATCAAGGTAAGTATATTACCTATCTCAATTCTCTTGAAAGAGAAACTTTAATCAATTGCGTTATTGATTTAGCAGGCACAATTCACATATCTTCCTCCCTCCTAAATTTTGTTTCTTATAAATAAATATAACCTATAGTTGTTCTTTTGCCTAATGGATCCAAGGTGATGGCCACTCATGTTCGGATTGTCAGATTCAATGATAATTTCTTGATTAGAGATGTCTTATATGTTCTAGATTTTGCATACGATTTAATTTCCATTTTCAAGTCGGTTTTTGCTTTTAATTATGAAATCATATTTGCTTCAAATTTTTGTGTTATTGAAAATAAAAAAGAGAGAAATTGGTTTAGCTGACTGTAATGTTGACCTTTATATGCTAAAACTCAATATGGGAAAGTTAATTCTATTGTTCCCTATTGTAATATTGTAGATAATAATATTTGGCATGTCAAATTTGTTCATCCTTAGAGGTTAGTTATGATGAAACAAAAATATTCTATAGACAAATTTTTTTAAGTGTGATATTTCTCATACTGTAAAACAAAAGAAATTGTCTTTTCTTCATAGTGTTTTTCATGCTAGCCAATAGTTTGATTTGATATATACTGATATTTGGGGTTCTTGTTCAAAATCCTCTTCAAATGGTTATATATATGTTCTTAATATAGTTGTTGATCATACTTAATATATTTTACTTTATCTCATGAAAAACAAGGTCTAAACACATGATCATTTAGTCAACTTCATGACACTCAATTTTGCAAAGTTGTATCATAAGGTTAGATAATTGACCAAAATTTGATATGAAAAATTATTTAATGCTAAAGGAATTACACATCAAACTTGTTGCATTGAGACACCTGAACAAAACGGGATGGTAACAGAAAGTATCAACACATTTTAAATATTACACATGCCTTTTATTTTTCTGTCTAACATTTCTATGCAATTATGGAATTATGCAGTTATGGAATTATATAGTGAAATATGTTGTCTATATGATAAATTGCATCTCCACTCCTTTTTTTTTTTAAATATCCTTTTGAAAAATTACGTAATAAATTGTTCGTGTTATATATCTACGGTTACTACTAATAGGAAAAAGCTTGACCCTCATGCTAAAGTTGGGATATTTATGGTTTCAAACCAAACATCAAAAGTTATGTTGTTTATGATCTTTAGTCTCATAACATTAATGTTTCTAAGAATGTTATATTTTATGGAAATCATTTTCCCTATACACATTCATTTGAGGAAAACGAAAACATTTTCTAGATTCCCTTAAATATTTTTATGACCAAGCTAGATTCACCAATGACTTTCCTGAAGAAAAAAACAGTAACATTCAAATTCCTAATGCTAATGAAGTTCCTACTGAAATTGGGGCTGAAAATGAGAATATTGAACACACTACTAGTTTTGTTAATGATCATTCTGTTTTGAAGATCCACTAAGATAAGAGTCATTCTTGCATATCTTCATGATTTTCAAACTACTCTTGCTTCTTGTGATTCTAACAAAGTTAAATTTTCGATTCAATCTTTTGTCTCTCTTATTACACTATCACCTTCTTTTATACAAGTTATTCTTTCAATTTGATGACAATTCTAAACTAGAGAGTTGTGGGACTGTCTCACAACAAGAAGAATGAAAGAAGAACTTGTAGCTTTAGAAAGAAACAACACTCTAAGAATAAAGTTGCAATTAGCTACAAGTCGGTATATAAGATCAAATATAATGTAGAATGGTACCATAGAAATGTACAAAGTTTGTCTTGTAGCTAAAGTTTATACTTTATTAGAAGGTCTGGATTTATTATTACTTTTTCTAATGTAGCAAAATTAACTACAATATTGTCTTGAGTACTATACATAATTGACATCTTAAATAATTGAATGTTGATAATGTTTTTTATATAAAGATTTGCATGAGAAAATTTACATGAAACTCCCCAAAGTTTGAAATATAATAAGGAAAACCTAATTTGTCATTTACACTAATCATTTTTTGGCCTTAAACAAGCTAATAGACAATGTTATGCCAAACTTTCTTACTTTCTTCTCTCACACAAGTTCAAACAAGCTTCAACTGAACATTCTCTATTTATGAAATTTTCCAATTCAAAGATAAGCTTTTCTAGGTTATGTTGATGATGCCATTTTAACAGAAAATGTTATTTCTGACATTAACAACATTACTTCTTTACTTGATCAAGCTTTTAAAATAAAAATTTAGGTGATTTAACATACTTTCTTGGTTTTGAGGTGACAATGAATAACAAACATATACATTGAGTTAGAGAAAATACAATCTTACCCTTCTCAATGAGTCAGGAATGCTTGTTTCTACACCTATTTTTACTCCCATGAATTTCTCCAACCGCATCAAATCTAGCATAAGAGAACCACTCAATAATCCAACCTCTTTCAGAAGACTAATTGGTATACTCATTTATCTCACCAACACTTGGCCAAAATTGCACACGTTATTGATCACTTGAGTCAGTTTATTTCTCCTCCTACTACCCATTGTCATCTGTGCATTCTTCGTTATCTTAAACAAGCTTAGGGGTAGGAAATATTTCATATTACTGACAGTAATATACAATTCAAAGCTTTAAGTGACTTCGACTGGGTTGAATGACCTAATTCTCAACAATTTGTCAATGGTTACATTGTTTATCTTGGTCATTCTCCCATATCTTAGAAATTAAAGAAGCAGCCAACTGTTTCCAAAAGTTCTTCAGAAGTTGAGTTTATGGCATTAGTTGCCACCACCTGCGAAGTTCAATGACTTTTTTGTACTTATGTTAGACTTCAAAATCCAACACACACCATCACTTTTGTATTGTAATAACCAATCTGTTATTCAAATAACTTCAAATCAAGTCTTCCATGAAAAAACAAAGTATATACAAATTGATTGTCATATAGTATAGTAATAGAGAAAGTTCATCAAGGTCTCATAAAACTTACCCATATGTTCCGTCTTCAACAAGTAGACATCATGACCAAAGTTATTCTTCCTGCTGCATAATCTTCTTTTCAAATTAGAGATGATCAATAATAAACTTGAATGGACTTTCAAAATTTAGAAGAAAACTAAAAAAAATTATTTTGTGCACAATTCGCTTAGGTGCTACTTTTAGTAATCCCTCCAAAAAATTTCTCTCAAATAAATCTACCAATTCAATATTATTTCTGCCTCAAATTTTCAAATGCATCAGATTTTCAACCTCGATCGGAATTTACCCTAAACAAATTCAAACGAAGCAATGATCACCAATTTCTTAAAAAAGAATGATTCCCTGAAATGAATGAAAAAAGTAATCACAAATTACAAGGATGATGAGAAGTTGATAAGCAAGTTTCTTAAAACCCATGAAACAATTATATTTAACAATCAAGGTCTTGTATACAAGGGGAAGTAGTAGTATCCACCCATCTTTGCCCACAACATGAGAACCTTCACAATTCACCAAATACATTTTCCGTTTTCATTCCAAAGTTAGTTAATTCGTTAATCCCCGCGTCACCCACCCAATTAATCAATCAGTTAATTAATCACCCAATTAATTAATCAATAAAACAAGTAAACAATTAAATTATTATTATTATTCGCCGGAATATTCCACCGGCGGCGACGGTGGCAACCGGGAGCTGAAATTTCTGAAGGGAATCTCTTCGGGGCTTTCGTTCTCGAAGTTGAGGGCGTAGCTGGAAGGGTCGTAGCTAAAGTCCGCCGACTGTGACTGACGGTGATGGAGGAACTTGCGACTCATGCGGGACTTTAGACTCCGCCCCCTGACACGTGTATGAGGGTCATTCCCGAACTCGGTGCTCGGGGGTGACCTTAGTTTGAACCAGGACGAGGATGACGTGGAACCTGCCGGAGAAATTGGCGTCCTAGGTATGCGTAACTTGCTGTAAAACCCTTCTCCGTGTTCCATGGAATCGTTCTGCGCAGTTCCCGAGAAACAGCATAGGGAAGATTTGAACTTCTCCCTCAGAGATTGTTGTCGGTTAATACCACTTTGCATTGTTGCTTTGTTATAAAAAACAATAGCAACAAAATTAAAATTATGGTGAAGAAACACAATACAAGATAGTTTTTTAAGAAAAGATAATTTTTTTATGGTTTTTGCTTTGGATGGGAAAGAGGGTTGTGGGGTTTTGATTTTTGAGATTATTGGGTATATATTTTGGGAATTGTTTGCGTTGGGAAACTCCGAAGAATCCGTGGGATGAACGTGAGTGCGATTTTTCTGTTGAAACTTTGTTGTTTTCTTTTGGGTTTTTGTTTTTGTTTTTTGACTATATTCAGTAAATGGGGGCTCATTTCTAACCCACAATTTTCACCTTTTTGTTGTAAATGTGTAAAAATAAAAGATGGGGTGTTTGAGTTTCTGTTGAAACCTTAAGCTGGTGAAAGATTTGGTTATCTTTGGTTTTTTTATTGTTAAATCTAAGCAGCTCTTTGTGTTTTCGTTTTTTTCACCTTCTCACCAACTCTGTCATAGTATCCTATGTTTTACTGTATCACTATAATTTTACCTTTCATTTTTGTAACAGTCTAATTCTACAATTTTTCTAATGGTTCTCTCTCTCACACACACATAAATAACTTCTTCTATGTAAATATTGCCCCTTTTCTGCTCAAACTTTTCTCTCTTTTTCCTGCTTTTAAAAAAAAAAAAAAAAGAAAAAAAGAAAATTATCTAGAAAAAAAAAAATATAAAAAAAAAAAAAAAAATA